>OKJI01000002.1_pt1 | contig 84431 bp, 62 predicted proteins | sample 1614861 | NCBI WGS metagenome assembly OKJI01 (sample SAMN04436974, study PRJEB24849) | human gut metagenome | biome: human gut; feature: NICU; material: stool | host: Homo sapiens | place: USA: Saint Louis, MO | collected 2010-03-24
GGCGCGCGGGCGGCAGGCCGGGGGGCGGGTCCAGGCACGGCGCTCACGCGCCGACAGCCTCCGTCCATGTGGCCAACCAGGCCTCACGGTTGGCCGCGATCGCGTCTGCCTCGACGGTGACCGGGGAGTCAGAGACCTTGCCAAAGGCCGTCATGGCCTCGCTCAGCGTGGCCTCGGGACTGACCGGGTACATGTACATGTTGTCCGGGATCGAGGTCTGGACATCGGTGGACAGCATCCACTCGATGAAGGCCTTGGCGCCCTCGGGGTTGGCGCCACCTGCCAGCGCGCCGGCGTACTCAACCTGGCGGAAGGCGGTGGCCAGCACCGAGGCGGTGGAGGAGGAGGCGCCGTCCTCACTCACCGTGGCGGCCGGGGAGGAGGAGTAGGAGACCACGATCGGGTAGGTGCCGCCCTCACCACCGCCGGAGAAGTCGGTGTAGTAGGCGTCGGTCCAGCCCTCGTCGATCTTGGTGCCGTTGGCGACCAGCTGCTTCCAGTAGTCAGCGAAGCCGTCCTCGCCGAAGTGGCCGATCGTGGCCAGCAGGAAGGCCAGGCCCGTGGAGGAGGTCGAGGGGTTGATGGTCACAAAGAGGTCCTTGTACTCCGCCTTGGTCAGGTCCTCAAAGGAGGTGGGCGGGGTCAGGCCCTTGTCCGCGAACCAGGAGGAGTCGATGTTGACGCACACCTCGCCGAAGTCGATCGGCGCGAGGGCCGGGGTGGAGTCGACGACGTACTGCTCGGCCCCGTCCGGCAAGGTGACGGTGACGGAGGTGTCGATGACGCCCTCGTCCAGGGCGCGAGAGGCGAAGGTGTTGTCGATGCCGAAGACGGCGTCGCCCAGCGGTGCGTCCTTGGTCAGGACCAGCTTGTTGACCAGCTCGCCGGCGTCGCCGCTGGGCACGATCTCCAGGGTGTAGCCGCTGTCCTTCTCAAAGGCCGCCACGAGCTCGTCCGGGACGTGGAAGGAGTCATGGGTGAGCACGGTGACCTTGGATCCTGATCCGGCCGCGGAGCCGGAGGCGGTCGAGGAGGCGGAGCCGGAGCCCTTCGAGCCGCAGGCGGCCAGGCTCGTGCCGACGGCGCCCAGGGCCAGGACGCCAAGAAGCTGACGGCGGGTGGGGGCAAGGACTCGGTGGGTGATGGGGTGGGTGGCCTGAGCCATGTGGTGGTCTCCTGGATCGATGTCAGGAGGGCTCGCGCACGCGGCCGATCCGCGGGCGCGGGGAGAAGCTCGACTTCCTTCGCCGGTATGAACCGGAGCAGGTTCGAGGGTCTGCGGTCTTCCGCACTCTCAGCGCCCGACGGCGCTCCCCTGTCGTGAGGCCGAGTCTATCCTGGAAAATATCGACGCTCGATGCAGTCTTTTTCTGCACAGGATGCAAGACAGTCACCGGAGGCGAGAGGAGCAGGACCGTGGAGGATGTCAGTATCTGGAGCGTGGCGTGGGACCTGGGCTTCGTCGTGCTCTGGTCCGTGCTACTCGTCTGGTCCCTGCGCCGCGACCACCGCCAGCTACGCTGCGGCTTCTTCGCGCTGCTGACGGCCTACAGCCTGCTGGGTCTGCTGGCGATGCTCACCTCGTACGTACCCGGCATGCGGATCCTGGTTCTCCTGGCAGCCTTCGCCTGGTTCCTGCTCATGGCCATGCTGCCGCTCATGCTCGTACTTAACGGTCTGCGGGTCCTGCGCCGGGAGGGTAGGCGGCCCGCTAACCTCCTCAGCCTGCTGCTGGGCATCGGGCTGGTCGCGGCCCCGGTATGCGCCGTCGTCCTGGTGTCCCTGACTCAGGCCTGGTCCATCGCCGCAGCAGCCGAGCTCTTCGCCGCCTGTCTCTACCTAGGTAGCTTCCTCATCATCCTCCTGGCCCAGACGCTGGTGCAGCGGGTGTGGGGCGGGCGTCGTGCGGTGCCCCATCCGGACGCCGTCGTCGTCCACGGCGCCGGACTGATCAACGGCGCCGTGACACCGCTGCTGGCCTCGCGCATCACCACCGGCGTGGAGATCTGGCAGGACGAGGCCGCCAGGCGCCAGAAGTCCTCCTCCGACGGCGAGGCCGCCAGCGGCAGGCCAGTCCTGGTGATGAGCGGCGGCCAGGGAGACGACGAGCCCACCAGCGAGGCCAGTGCGATGGCCGAGTACGCCGTGGGCCTCGGGGTGCCGCGCGAGGACATCGTGCTGGAGGACCGCTCCACCACCACGCGCGAGAACATCGCTTTCACCCGTGAGCTCCTAGCAGACCTGGGCGCTCGCCACAACGTCTCCTACGACCAGGTCCTGCTGGTCACTTCCTCCTACCACGCCGTGCGTACCGCGATCCTGGCCTCGGACATGGAGACGAGCTGGGCCGTCGCCCCGGCCCCGACCGCCCGTTACTACGTCATCAACGCCTGGCTGCGCGAGTACGTGGCCGTGCTGACCTACCGGCGTCGCGCGGCGGCGGTGTGGGCGGCCCTGATGGCCCTCATGGCGGTGGGCTTTGCCGCCCTGTACCTGCTGAGCCTGTAACCCCTTGTCCCTCGCAGCGGGCAGCGAGCACAGTAGGATCGCGACAGCGCCGCCGCGGGCGCATGAGATGACTTCGGGAGGACCTATGTCTCGCACCCCCTCCGCCGGCATCGCCTGGCAGGCGACCGCCGCCCTGACCACCCTGGCTGCCGGCTTCATGGCCGACCGCGCCATCCGTGCCGCCTGGCGCAAGGGCAGTGGCAAGCCGGTTCCTACGGACGAGGACCTGCTGGACACCCCGGTCCTCCAGATCGTGGCCTTCGCCGCGATCTCCGGCGCGATCGCCGGCGTCGTCCAGCAGCTGAGCCTGCGCAAGGCCGCGTCCTGGTACGGCGGTGCGGACTTCAACCCGCTGCGCCCGCAGACCATCACGGCGATCGAGGACTGAACTGGCGTCATCTCCAGCCGCACGTCCTTGCTGCGCGCGAGGATGTCGCACCCCCTGAGTAGGCTGGCCGCATGACCTCCTTGATGATCCTGCGCCTGGTGTGCTCGGTCGTCGTCTGCGCCTTCACGGGCGTCGGCGTCGCCCTGTTCGCACGCGCCTGCCTCGTCATCATCGCCCGGATGCGTCTGGGGCGCCCTGCTGAGGACCGCAGCCAGCGGCCGTGGCGCCGCACCACCCGGATGCTGGGGGAGATCCTCAGCCACCGGTCCTTCCGCGCACGCGTCTGGATCGCCGTGGCGCACTGGCTGGTCATGGTCAGCTTCCCGCTGCTCGCCCTCACCCTGGTCACCGGCTACGGGCAGGTCCTCGGCGGCCCGGGCTTCTCCCTGCCCTGGCTGGACCACCAGGCCTGGTGGAGCTGGATCGTGGAGGTGATCGCCTGGCTGAGCCTGGCAGGAATCGTCGGGCTCATCCTCGTGCGCCGTCGCCTGACTGCAGGCGGCAGGGCCAAGCCTCCTTTCGATTCCACGAGCGAGGGTGGGACACGCACCCGCTCACCTCGCTTCTCCGGCTCCTCGGCTGCTCAGGCCGTCTTCGTCGAGGCCGTGGTCCTCATCGTCGTCACCTGCGTCCTGGCACTGCGGATGCTGGAGGCCACACAGCTGCACCTGACCGAGCCCCACTCCCCCCTCGGCTCCTGGAGCCATTACCCGCTCACCTCCTGGGCCGTGCCGCTGCTCAGCCCGCTGGGCGTCACGGGGGTCGAGGCAGCGATCCTGGTCGTGGCCACGATCAAGGTCGTGGTCTCGATGAGCTGGATGGTCGTCATCGGGCTGCAGCCGTCCATGGGCGTGGCCTGGCACCGCTTCCTGGCCGTCGTCAACGTCTGGGCCCGGCGGGAGGTCTCCGCCGCGCCCACAACCTCGACCCAGCAGGACCGTCCCGCCGTGGGGTCCAAGGCCCTGGGACCGGCCAAGGAGCTGGTCTTTGACAACGCGCAGGGGCATCCCACGACTCTCACGGCCCAGACGCTGGACGATCTGGACACCGCCATGGAGGCAGCCGAGGAGCAGGATCGCGAGATCACCCTCGGCGTGGGCCGCATCGAGGACTTCACCTGGAAGGGACTGCTCGACTTCTCCACCTGCACCGAGTGCGGACGCTGCCAGGACCTGTGCCCGGCGTGGAACACCGGCAAGCCCCTGTCCCCCAAGCTCTTCACGCTCGCCCTGCGTGACCATCACGCTGCAGCCGCCCCCTTCCTCAAGGCCGCTGCGAGCCTGGGAACCTCGCCCCATGAGGTCACCGAGGAGCAGGCGGCGGCCCACGGTGGGATCCTGCGCGGTTCGCGGAGCGGACTGGCCGAGGGCTCGGCGCATACGCAGGACGTGCTCGGTGCCCTGCTGGCAGCCAAAGCCGCCCCGAGCGAGTCCGGCGTGTCCACCCGGCCCGCGCCCCTGGTCGGCGAGGTCATCCCGGCGGACGTCCTGTGGTCATGCACCACCTGCGGAGCCTGCGTGGACCAGTGCCCGGTGGATATCGAGCACGTTGACCACATCATCGACCTACGCCGTCAGCAGGTGCTCATGGAGTCTGCCTTCCCCAAGGAGCTGGGGCAGATGTTCCGCAAGATGGAGTCCAAGGGCAACCCCTGGGGCCTGGCACCACGCAAGCGCATGGAGTGGGCCAAGGACCTCAGCTTCGAGGTCCCCGTGGTCGGCGTGGACGTTGAGGACGCCAGCGAGGTGGACTACCTGTTCTGGGTCGGCTGCGCCGGCGCTTACGAGGACCGAGCCAAGAAGACCACGCGCGCGGTCGCTGAGCTGCTGCACACGGCGGGGGTCTCCTTCGCGGTGCTCGGTGACGCTGAGTCCTGCACCGGGGACCCGGCTCGGCGCGCCGGCAACGAGATCCTCTTCCAGATGCTGGCGGGCCAGAACGTCGAGACCCTCAACGAGGTCAAGGCGCAGAAGATCGTGGTCACCTGCGCCCACTGCTTCAACACCTTGGCCCGGGAGTATCCGCAAGTGGGCGGGCATTACGAGGTCCTCCACCACACCCAGCTGCTGTCCCGCCTCGTACGCGAGGGCCGTCTCAAGCCGGCGCCCGCCCCGGCCACGAGTCCTCAGACAGGTCCCGGTGGCCGCACCAGCCTGACCCTGGCTGCGCCCTCGCCCACCGTCACCGTCCACGACGCCTGCTACCTGGGCCGCCACAACCAGATCTACTCTCCTCCTCGCGAGCTGGTTGAGGCCACCGGCGCCCAGACCGTGGAAATGCCACGCAGCCAGGAGCGTTCCTTCTGCTGCGGCGGAGGAGGTGCCCGGGCTTTCATGGAGGAGTCGATCGGCACCCGGATCGCAGTCGAGCGCTCGCGTGAGGCCATCGGCACCGGAGCGCAGGTCATTGCCACCGCGTGCCCGTTCTGCACCACGATGCTCTCCGACGGCGTGGCCAGCCAGGGCGCGCAGGTGCAGGTCATGGACGTCGCCACCCTCATGCTGGAGGCGGTCCGGCGAGGGCAGGAGGCCTGATCCAGGCGCCGTCTGCGCGCGCCACGCCTGGGTCTCTCCCGGCGTGATCACCTTCATGCCCAGCAAGACTCCTGAGGGTACTGACACGGCTCACGCAGTGCCCTAGCGTTATCACTCGCCTACCGAAATCTTCCCTGCCACCTCGCAAGGAGTTCCCGTGACTGATCATGGTCACGACGGCGGTCTGCGCGTCTACGCCTCTCTTCTCCGCCTGCCCCACGCCTCCCGCTCTGTCATCACCGGTGTCATCGGTCAGTTCCCCTACCCCTTCCTCGGGATGGGGCTGCTTATCGGCATCCGCGACGGCTACGGCTCCTACACGCTGGCCGGCGTCGTCTCCTCCGTCATGGCGCTGACCTCTGCCTTCACCGGCCCGGTGGTCGGCCGCCTCATCGATACCTACGGCCAGCGCCGCGTCGGCCTGCCGCTCGCCGGGTTCTGGATCTTCTCGATCCTGTTCATGTCCGCCGCCCTCCACCTGCACTGGCCGGCGTGGGTCATTGTCATGGGAGGCGTGCTCCTGGGCACCTCGGTGCCCTACTCCTCCATGATCCGCGGCCGGTGGACCTACGTGCTGCGCCAGCGACCCGGCCAGCTCAACTCCGCCTTGTCCCTGACCAGCACGCTCGAAGAGATGATGTGGGTCATCGGCAACCCCACGGCCACGGTGCTGGCTACCTCGGTGGCGCTTCTGTCCCCGATGGCCGCGGCCATCATCGCCATCCTCATCTCCATCTGGGGCTTCCTGCTCGACGACGCGATCGAGCCTCCCCCAACCGGTCCTCGTCACCGCAGCGCCGCCCCGGCCGCCGCAGGCGAGGCCGAGCCGGTCACAGGAGGCAAGGAGCAGCTCTTCACCATCGGATTCGTCGCCCTCCTGGCGATCCAGGTGGCCTACGGCGCCTTTATCGCCTCCACCAACGTCTCGGTGGTGGCGCTGTCAGAGGAGCTGGGGATGCCAGGCAGCGCGGGACTGGTCATCGCCTGCTTCTCCGGGGCCTCGATGCTGGGAGCCATCGGATACGGAGCGAGGGCCTGGACGTCCCCGCTGTGGATCCGCTTCTACGTGGGGATGACCATCGTGGCCGCAGGATCGGCGCTCCTGCTCTTCACCCACTCGCTCGTCTCGGCTGCAGCCGTGCTCTTCGTGGCCGGCCTGGCTCAGGCGCCCACGGTCGTCAACGTCAACCAGCTCCTCATCTCCATGACGCCCTCCTCGCGCTTCACCGAGGCGATGGCCATGCTGGGAGCCATGTTCGTCGTGGGCATGGCGGTGTCCAACCTGGTGTCCGGGCGCATGGTGGACCTGCTCGGCTCGCACGGCGGCATGCTCAGCCTGGTCGGCTTCGCGATCTCGGCGCTCATCATCGGCCTGATCGCCATGCGCCCGATCCGGCGGGCCACCACCGCACCGTCCATCCCCAAGGAGATTCTCGACGGCGATCAGTAGCCGGCAGGTCCTCTAGGGCAGTCCTCCCAGCGCCTTCGCCCGCGCCAGAACCTGGTCCAGCATCTCCTCGGTCAGCCGTCCGGTGAAGGTGTTCTGCTGGCTGGGGTGATAGCTGCCCAGCAGGGTGACCTGACCGCCGTCGGGCCGGGTGAGCAGCGCCTGCGCGCCGTGACCGAAGTGCGGGGCCGGCCGTGGCACCTGCCACCCGGCGTCGCGGGCCAGGCGCAGCACCGTGCGCCAGGCGATGCCACCCAGCGCCAGCAGCACACGCGGACGCACCAGGTCCAGCTCCCGGGCGATCCAGGGCAGGCAGGCGGCCTGCTCCGCCGTCGTCGGTTTGTTGGCGGGAGGGGCGCAGCGCACGGCGGCCCCCATCCGCACACCCCGCAGCCCCTGGCCGTCACCGGCGTGGAGGGAGGTGGGCTGTATGGCCAGTCCAGCGCGGTACAGCGCCGCCCACAGCCAGTCCCCGGAGCGGTCTCCGGTGAACATGCGGCCGGTGCGGTTGGCTCCGTTGGCCGCTGGCGCCAGCCCGACGACGTAGATTGGCGCGTCCGCAGGCCCGAGCGACGCCACTGGCCTGCCCCAGTATGGCTGCCGGGCGAAGGAAGCCCGGCGCCCCGTGGTCGCGACCTCCTCGCGCCAGGCGACCAGCCGTCGGCAGGCCCGGCACACCGAGACCCGGGCGTCGAGCTCAGCCAGGGTGGCCTCCAGGGCGAGCTCGCGCACCTGTCGCGCGTCGTGGGCGACGGCGGTGGTCGGCTGCGCGGGATCGCCGGGCCAGCCCGTGCCCGGTGGCACGGGAGAGTCAAAGAGCTGACCGGTGACGGGATGTGCCTCAGCCATCGAGGGGCTTCTCCTGCTTCGTGACGGTGCTGCCCGGAGCCTTGACGCCGGGCCTCGGCAGCCGGATGATGCAGCGCTCCAGGAAGAACTGCGTCAGTGGGCCGATCGCCAGGGCGTAGACCACCGTCCCGAGCCCGATAGTCCCGCCGAGCGCCCACCCCACGAGCACCACGGTGACCTCGATCCCGGTGCGGACAAGCCGGATCGAGGCTCCGGTACGGGCGTGGAGCCCGGTCATGAGGCCGTCACGCGGGCCAGGGCCGAGCTGGGCGCCGATGTACATGCCTGCCACCAAGCCGTTGAGGACCACACCCGCGATCATGAGGGCGATTCGCACCTCCGGGTGGTTCCAGGTCGGCAGGACGGCCAGACTCCAGTCCAGGGAGAGACCAATGAGGACGGCGTTAAGCACCGTGCCCAGACCCGGCCAGGTGCGCAGCGGGATCCACGCCGCCAGTACCAGGACACCCACGGCAATCGTGACCACCCCGATGCTCGCACCGCTCCTGAGGGACAGGCCCTGGTGAAAGACGTCCCAGGGGGCGTTACCCAGGCGCGAGCGCACCATCATGCCCTGGGAGGCGCCGAGGAGGACCAGGCCCACGAGCAGCTGGACCAGCCGGCGTGGCAGGCGCCCGGCGCGCAGCTGTGCGAGCGGGCCTCGGTCATCAAGGAGCACAGGAGGATCCTAGTGAGCCTCCGCCGGCGCCGGTGGCCGCAGGGCCCGCAGGACACCTGCCGATGTCGCTACCCACCTCTAGGCTCGTGCCATGACCAGCTCTCCCAGTCTCTTCGATGCCGCTGCCTTGGCGGGAGCCGAGGTTGATGACCCCACGCGCCCGCTGGCGGACCGGCTCCGTCCGCGTTCGCTGGCCGAGGTCGTCGGTCAGGACCACCTCCTGGCTCCTGAGGCACCGCTCGGGCGCATGGTGGAGGCCGGGCGGCTGTCCTCAATCATCCTGTGGGGACCGCCTGGATGCGGCAAGACGACCATCGCCCGCCTGCTGGCCTCCGGCACGGGCCTGGTCTTCGAGCAGGTCTCCGCCACCTTCTCGGGGGTGGCCGAGCTGCGCAAGGTCTTCAGTGCTGCTGCCCAGCGGCGTCAGATCGGCCAGAGGACTCTGCTCTTCGTTGACGAGATCCACCGGTTCAACCGCGCCCAGCAGGACTCCTTCCTGCCCTACGTCGAGGACGGCACGGTGGTGCTGGTCGGCGCCACCACCGAGAACCCCTCCTTCGAGCTCAACGGCGCTCTCCTGTCCCGCTGCCAGGTGCTGGTGCTGCACCGTCTGCCTGACCAGGCCCAGGCCGAGCTCATCGAGCGGGCCGAGAAGCTCAGCGGCCGCCGCCTGCCGCTGACGCAGCAGGCACGTCAAGCTCTGGTCGCGATGGCCGACGGCGACGGCCGCTACCTGCTGGGGATGGTCGAGCAGCTCTTGGGGCTGGCACCTCACCCCGGGCAGGATCGCGACGAGCCCTTGGACGTCGCCGGTCTGTCCGCCGTCGTCTCTGCCCGTGCTCCCCTGTATGACAAGTCCCATGAGGAGCACTACAACCTCATCTCCGCCCTGCACAAGTCGATGCGCGGATCGGATCCGGACGCCGCCCTGTACTGGCTGGCTCGCATGCTCGGCGGCGGTGAGGACCCGTTGTACGTGGCCAGGCGCCTGGTGCGCTTTGCCAGCGAGGACGTGGGCATGGCGGATCCAGGGGCGCTGCAGATGACCCTGGCCGCCTGGGACACCTACGAGCGGCTGGGCTCGCCCGAGGGCGAGCTCGCGATCGCCCAGGCGGTGGTCTACCTGGCCACGGCACCCAAATCGATCGCCGTCTACCGCGCCCTCGGCCGCGCACGCAAGGCGGCCGCAGCCACCGGCTCGCTTATGCCTCCCGCGCACATCCTCAATGCTCCGACCTCTCTGATGAAGGAGCTGGGCTACGGGAAGGGCTACCAGTACGATCCGGACACTGCCGAGGGCTTCTCAGGAGCTGACTACATGCCTGAGGGGTACCCGCCGCGCGAGGAGCGCGAGGCCTTCTACGAGCCCACCGACCGCGGTCACGAGCGCCGTATCCGCGAGCGCCTGGAGTACTGGCAGGCGCTGCGCGAGCAGATCCGCGGCCGGCTGGCACCGTAACGCTCCGCACTAGCCTGGCCTCATGACGGACACGGACCAGGTCGCCAGGCACGCGCCCACCCACATCCAGGTGCGCGGCGCGCGCGTGCACAACCTGCGCGATCTCGACGTCGATGTCCCCCTGGGCCAGATGGTGGCGGTGGCGGGAGTCTCTGGCTCAGGCAAGTCCTCCCTCGCGCTGGGCGTGCTCTACGCCGAGGGCGCCCGGCGCTACCTAGAGTCCCTGTCCACCTACACCCGCCGTCGCATGACGCAGGCGGCCCGCCCCGACGTCGAGGAGGTGCGCCACGTTCCGGCCGCTCTTGCCCTGCACCAGCGCCCGGCAGTGCCCGGCATCCGTTCCACCTTCGGCACCTCCTCAGAGGTTCTCAACCCGCTGCGCCTGGCCTACTCCCGCCTGGGGCGTCACCTGTGCCCGAACGGCCACCGCTGCGAGCCGACGACGCTCGTGGCCCTGGAGAAGCCACTGACCTGTCCCGTGTGCTCGGTCAGCTTCATGGGCCCGGGGGCGGAGTCCTTCGCCTTCAACTCCACCGGCGCCTGTCCTCAGTGCGACGGCACCGGCGAGGTCCGCCAGATCGACGAGGACAGCCTGGTCCCCGACCAGAGCCTGACCCTGCGCGAGGGCGCGGTGCGCTCGTGGGGCATCTTCGGCATCTCGTGGATGTGGCACGTTGCCGAGGCGCTGGGGGTGCGCGTGGACGTTCCCTTCCGTGAGCTGAGCGAGGACGAGCGTGAGACTGTCCTGCACGGGCCGCAGGTCACGCGCCAGATCGCGATCCCCTCCAAGAACGGCAAGCTGTTCGACCTCAACGCCACCTACCGCAACGCCGTGCGAGCGGTGGAGGAGGCCATGAGCGGGGCCACGAGCGCCAAGGGGCTGGAGCGGCTCAACCGCTTCCTGCACGTGCGCACCTGCCCGGCCTGCCACGGCTCACGGCTGTCCCAGGCAGCACGCTCGACCACGCTCGCAGCCGCCGGCCGTGAGCTGAGCCTGGACCAGGCCTGCGCCCTGCCTCTGAGCGAGCTGCTGGAGTGGGTGCGTCACGTGCCCTCGGCGGTTCCTGAGGACCTGACGGCCATGGCGCACCAGATCATCGAGGAGCTGGAGGTCATCGCCCGCCGTCTGGTGGAGCTCGGCCTGAGCTATCTCAGCCTGGACCGGGCCGGGGCCACCCTGTCCACGGGTGAGCGTCAACGGGTCCAGCTCGCCCGCGCCGTACGCAACCACACCACCGGCGCGCTCTACGTCCTGGACGAGCCGAGCATCGGGTTGCACCCGGCCAATATCGAGGGGCTGCTCGGCGTCATGGAGGACCTGCTCGCAGACGGCAACTCCGTGGTCCTGGTGGATCACGACGCCGCGCTGCTGCGCCGGGCGGACTGGCTGCTCGAGATCGGCCCAGGCTCGGGAACCGAGGGAGGGCTGCTGGTTGCCAGCGGACCACTGCCTGACGTCACCCAGTCCCCTGACAGCCTCATCGCCCCGTTCATCACCGGCCAGGCACCGATCGTCGTCCGCCGCCAGGCCACGGAGGACGAGGTCTTCACCGACGGCGCCATCCACCTGGAGACCGCGGCCATCCACACCGTCCGCGCCTTGGACGTCACCATCCCTGAGCACCGGCTGACCGCTGTCACCGGGGTATCCGGATCCGGCAAGACCACCTTGGTCCTGGACTCCCTGGTCCCTGCCCTGCGCTCCCTGGAGGCCGACGCCCCGCTGCCGGCCCCCGCAACCTCGATCCAGGCCACCAGCACCCGCCGGGTCGTCGTCGTGGACGCCACCCCGATCGGTTCCAACGTGCGCTCTACCGTGGCCACCTACTCCGGTGTCCTGGACATCCTGCGCCGGGCCTACGCCAGGCTGCCCGAGGCACAGGCCGCCGGGCTCAAGCCGGGGGACTTCTCCTACAACACCGGATCCTTGCGGTGCTCGGAGTGCGACGGCACCGGTCAGGTCTGCCTGGATGTGCAGTTCCTTCCCGACGTCGACATCGTCTGTCCCCAGTGCCACGGCAGCCGCTACGGCACCCAGGCCTGGCAGATCCGCCGGCAGGCTGACTCAGCGCTGTCCCTTCCCGAGCTCCTGGGCCTGACGGTCCGCCAGGCCCTCCAGGCCTGCGCGGACCTGCCGCAGGTACGCCGTCGGCTGCGGCTGCTCACGGATCTCGGACTGGGTTACCTCACGCTCGGGGAGGCGACGACGGCGCTGTCGGGCGGTGAGGCCCAGCGGCTCAAGCTGTCCACCTACCTCGGCTCCTCCCAGGAGGGCACGATGTTCGTCCTGGACGAGCCGAGCATCGGGCTGCACCCCCTGGACGTCCAGGTCCTGCTCTCGGTCCTGGACCGGCTCATCGAGGACGGCGCCAGCGTGCTCGTCATCGAGCACGACCTGGACATGATCGCCAACGCAGACTGGGTGATCGACCTGGGCCCGGGTGGGGGTCAGGAGGGCGGCCGCGTCGTCGCGGCCGCCACGCCGCAGCAGCTTGCCCAGGCTCCTGGCAGCGTGACAGGCCGTTACCTGGCCCGGCACCTGGCCTCGCAGAAGGAGCGGTAAGCCCGTGCCCTAGCGCTCCACCAGGACGGCGGCGGTGAGTGCCGGCACTCGCAGCAGCCCGGTTGCTGGGTCGAAGACGGTCGACTTCACCCGCTCGTCTGCGCCCTCAGCCTGGATGTCGCTGAGCTCGAAGAACCGTCCCACTAGCGGCTCGACCCGCTGCTCGACCTCCTGGTTGGTGGCGTTGATCGCCACCATGACCCCGTCCAGCGCCGGGTCGAGATCGCCCTGGCCAGCGCCGTCGTCGACCACCATGATGATAACGCCGTCGCGAGCCTCCCTGCCGCTGACGGGGAAGGAAACCCGCTCATGAATGAGCTCGGCCGATCCGAGGGTGAGGAGCGGAGTCGAGCGACGCAGGCGCAGCAGATCCAGGGCTCCGGCCCGTGCCGCAGCGATATGCGCCGGGCTGGGGCGCAGGTCAGCGCGGGACAGGAGCTCGGCCTGGATGATCCACCGCTCGAAGTTGCGCCCGGCTGGGGGCAGCCCTCGCCCCCACCCGTTGTCCTGACCAGACCAGTCGATGGCGTTGAAGTGGTCTCCTGAGTTGTAGGAGTCACGGTCCAGGGACTTGCTGCGCAGCATCTCGGTGCCCGCGGCCCAGAAGCAGGGGGACTGGCCCAGGGTGATGGCCGCCAGGCACACCGTGCTCAGCCGCACTCGGTCCTCCATCGAGGTACCTGGGGGAAGCTTGTAGGCCAGGCGGTCGAAGAGCGTCTCGTCGTCATGGGCGTCGACGTAGGCGATGGAGTCCACCGGCTCGTCCCCGTATCCCGCCGGCGCCAGCCCGTAGCGCAGGTCCTGCCCGCGTCGCCAGGTCCCGTCCGCACTCAGCAGCTCCATCTCGCGCAGGTTCCCGGCCAGGGACAGGCGAACGAGGTCCGTGCGCCACCGCAGGTCCTCCCGGTCAGCCTGCTCGCCCCGGCTTCCCCACCCCGAGGGGTGCGAGGCCGCGCCAGTACCCAGGCCCTGACCCTGGCGTGGGTCGGGACCGAAGTGGTTCCCCCCGTAGAGGGCGTCACGAACGCGGTCGTTGAAGGTGCCGATGTGAAGACCGTCCTGCGCCCCGACCTGGCCCTGGACCGCCTGGCGGAACAGGGCGTTGTCCGCGACCTCGCCCATGTTCCAGCCCTCGCCGTAGAGGTAGATCTCGTGCCCGACGGCGTCCTCGCTCACCTGCGCCAGGGCCTGGCGCAGCCGCTTCATGGTGGTGGTGGAGTGGTAGCCCATGAGGTCGAACCGGAAGCCGTCCACCCGGTAGTCACGCACCCAGGACACGCAGGCGTCGATCATGAGGCGCTCGGCCATCGCCCGCTCGGTCGCCACGTTGTTGCAGCAGGTGGAGCTCTCCACCTGCCCAGTAGCATCCAGACGGTGGTAGTAACCGGGCACGATGCGATCCAGGACGCTCGTGGGCTCCTGCCCGCTTCCGGCGGTGTGGTTAAAGACCTGGTCAAGGACCACCTGGAGCCCCATGCCGTGCAGGGCGCCGATCATCTCGCGCACCTGGACCGTGCGCGCGCCCCCGTCCTGGTGCCCGTCGGTGGCGTAGGAGCCCTCGGGAGCCATCCAGTGGAAGGGGTCGTAGCCCCAGTTGTAGGCGTCGAGGTCAGCCACAGCCCCGACGGCGGCCTGGGGGCGGCGGGAGGCGGCCGAGGTCCCCTCTGGGACCTGCGGCACCCGCTGGCGCCCGCGGTCCTCCGGGACGGTGGAGAAGTCGAACACGGGCAGCAGGTGCACCGTGTCAATGCCCGCCTGGGCCAGCTCGCGCAGGTGCCTGGTCCCGGCCGAGTCGATGGTGAAGGCCTCGTAGGTACCACGCAGCTCGGGCGGCACGGTGGGGTCCGCGGCCGAGAAGTCGCGCAGGTGGAGCTCATAGATCGCTCGCGCGGCGTCGACGGCGACCGTCGGGTTGAGGTTCTCGCACCACGCGCTGGGCTTGAGCTCCTTGCACCCCAGGTCCACGGCCACCGAGCGCCGCGAGTCCACCGTCAGGGCACGCGAGTAGGGGTCCGTGACGAAGTTGGTCTCAACCTTGCCGGTAGCAGGCACGTAGACGCGGACTTCCCACAGGTACTGGCAGCCTGCGCGCACTCCCGCCTCGGCGGTGCGCCTGGAGGTGACCTCCCAGCGCCCGTCCTGGCAGCGCCGCGCCTCAAGCCTGACCGGGTCCCCCGCCGCCAGTGGGACCGATCCTGTCCGCACCGGAGCCGGCCAGGTGAGCAGGTCCACGTGCACGGCGGTGGGAGCCCACAGGGCGAAGGAGGGGGCGGCGTCGCCGCTGGGTGAGAAGCTGACGCCCAGCGGTGCGCTGCCGTCGCGAGCGCTGGCGACCTGGCCCCACAGTCGGTCGATGACCGGCCAGGTCTGCACACCGGTGTAGGCCGTGACCCAGCCACCCACGGATGCTGAGGTGCGTTGGACGACGGCGAGCTGGCCCGTGAGCAGGAGCGCGACGTCGTCGCCGATCAGTCGTGGGGCGCCGAACTCGTCCTGGGTGGTCAGCGCCAGGTAACCGTCAAGCTGGGGGTGGGCCTCCACGAGGCGGCTGTCCAGGCGGCCGATGAGCCCGAGAGGGATCTCGCTGCCGCGCTCGCCACGCTGGAGCAGCCCGTCGGTGAGGCCGACGCTGCCGTCAGGCGAGCTGACCAGGCCGAAGCTCAGCGGTGGTGAGGTGGGGCGGCCGCCGTCGGCGCCCAGGCAGTCCTCCAGGCGAACGCCCGGTGGCAGGAGGTCAGCAGGCCAGGCGAGGGTGGACTCATCGACCCAGTAGGCACGCATCTGCCCGGTGCCCGGAACCGCGTGGTGCACCGCCGCCTCATGGTGCGTGTGAGCGCTGGCCATGACGACCGCCTTTCCTCCCTGCTCACCGAGCCTGCTGTCCTCCGACGGTGCCCTGGCCAGGCACCCGCAGCACCGGAAACAGTCACCTCACAACGATGACGCTACTCACTCTTTCACGACCTGCACGCACAGACCAGGGACGAGCGGGTCCATCTCAGCTCTCGCGCGGACGACTCATGTGGGTGAGCATCACCGGCAGGCTGCGATCCAGCAGAGCAGTGAGCTGATCCTCGCGCCCCACCATGAGCGCCGTACGCATCGAGCGCTCGGCAGCGGCAAACAGGAGCTCAGTCATGTCATCCGCACTGAGCATGCACTCGCGACCGATGGCACCCAGCCCGGTCACCACCACCTCGCGCAGCGAGGCCTTGAAGGCCTCATAGCTGCGCCGCAGCCCCTGCGCGTGCTCCTGGTTGCGCAGGATGTAGCTGACGAACTCGTTCTGGAGCATGTAGAACTCGCGCGAGACCGGCATGGCCAGCAGGAGACGGTCTGCCAGGATCTCCAGGGCGTGCTGCACCTCGTCGTCACTGGACGCTGGCGAGCGCTCCGCGGAGTCAGGAAGCGCCTCGTCCACCGCCTGGCGCACAAAGTCGGTCATCTGCTCCCACTCGCGCTCAGCCAGCTGGCGCACAAAGTGGTCCATGTCAGCGAAGTTGGAGTAGAAGGCCCCCCGCGTGAAGCCTGCCCGGGAGCACAGGTCACCCACACTGGTAGCCCCGATCCCCTGCTCGGCAAAGAGCTCTCGACCCGCCTCAAGCAACAGCGCCTGGGTCTGCGCCCGCTTGCCTGAGGCACCGGCAGAAACGGCTCGCCGCGCCGCCGCGTGACGCGCCGCCCGGCCCGCGACGTCTCGGAGCCGGGCACCCTTCTCCATCGCGACACCCATGGACCTTCTCCCCCTCTGGCTTACACCGCACACGATGGCAGCCCAGGGCGAGCCTTGTCCTGTCATCTCAACCACACAATACACATCTGTATTGCGCCTGTCGATACAGGCCTGTATCGTCACGGTCCGGAACACGTCCCGGAAGGTCCTGACATGAAGAAGCTCACCGGCTCACGCATCGGCAACCTCGTTGTCGTCGTCGCAGTCGTCATCATCCCGCTGCTGTATGCGGGACTACTCACCCTCACCTACCAGAACCCCACCAACCGCCTGGGTGACATGACCGCCGCCGTGGTCAACGAGGACAGCGCTTACACCACGACCCTGGCCTCCGGCGAGAAGAAGACCCTCAGCCTCGGTGCCGAGCTGGAGAAGGCGCTGACTGAGCCGGACGGCTCCCAGGACGTCGGCTTCACCTGGACCTCGATGAGCGAGGCCCAGGCCCGCGCCGAGATGGGCCAGGAGAAGGTCCGCGCCATTCTCTACATCCCCGCAGACTTCTCCCAGAAGGTCTCCCTGGTCGGCTCCAAGGACCCCTCGCAGGCAGCCACCCAGAGGCTGCGCCTGGTCACGGACGACGGCATCAACTACCTCGCCGGCACCATGGCCCGCACCGTTGCCTCCGAACTCACCAACACCCTCGACAGCCAAGGCTCCGCCCAGGTGGTGGACACCCTCCTGCTCAGCGTCTCCACGATCCGCGACGGCATGGTGACCGCCTCCGACGGCGCCGCGACCTTGGCCGACGGCACCACCACCCTGGCCGATGGCACCACGACGCTGTCCGACGGAGCTGACTCGCTGAGCTCCGGCGCCTCCTCCCTCACGGTCGGCGTGCGTCAGCTGGCTGACGGCTCGGTCACCCTCACCAGCGGCCTGACGACCCTGTCTGACGGCACCGCGACCGCCGCCAGCGGTTCCCAGCAGCTGGCCGACGGCGTCGCCAGCCTGTCCGCCGGCACCTCCAGCGCCTCCGCTGGCGCCTCAACCCTGGCCGACGGCGCGAAGACCCTGAGCCAGGGCACCTCCACCCTGGTCAGCAGCGCCGGCACCCTGGCCGACGGCGTGGGCCAGCTGTCCTCCGGCTCCGGCACCCTGGCCGACGGCGTCTCCCGTTACACCCAGGGCGTGGACCAGGTCGCGGCCGGCGCGGCCGCTCTCCAGGCCAAGGCCACCGACCCCACCAGCGGTCTGGCCGCCGGTATCGCCCAGCTCCAGGCAGGAATCGGCGAGTCCGGCTCCACTGACACCTCCACCCTGACCGGCGGCGTCACCGCTCTCGACGCCGGGGCCGCACAGGTGTCGGCCGGGCTCAACAGCCCGCAGGCCAACGGCGTCTCCCTCAAGGACGGCGCTGCCGGGCTGGCCTCAGGCGTGACCACCGCCCAGCAGGGAGTTGCCAGCTACACCGCCGCCGTCGACCAGCTCGCCACCCAGTGCGCAGCCACCGGGGCATCCGCTGAGTTCTGCGCCGCGCTGCAGCAGGTCTCCTCCCAGTCCGCAGCCCTCAACACGGGCATGTCCCAGGCATCGGCGGCCGCGGCTCAGGTCTCCACCGGCGTCTCGCAGGTCGCCGACGGCGCCGCCCAGCTCGCGGGCTCCACCTCCGCCCTGTCCCAGGGCACCACCACGCTGCGCGAGGGTGTGGACCGCCTGGCCTCCGCCGTCGGCAGCCCGAGTGACGTCACCGTCCCCGGCAACGCCTCCAGCCCCCAGACGCTGCTGGGCGGCATCAACGCCGTCGCCGGCGGGCTGAGCCAGGTCACCACCTCCACGGTCGGCGGCCAGAGCGTGGACAACTCCGCCGCCCTGCGCCAGGGAGCCACCCAGGTCGCCGGAGGCCTGGCCACCATGAATGACCAGGTCCCCGCCCTCACCTCCGGTATCAGCCAGCTGGACAACGGTGCGGCCTCACTGTCCGACGGCGCCACAAGCCTGGCCTCTGGCCTGGTCACCCTCGACCAGGGCACCGGGACCGCCGCCTCCTCCGCCCAGACTCTCGCCGACGGCGTCGCCCGCCTGGCCTCCGGCGCCGCCAGCGCGCAGACCGGCTCGCAGACCCTGTCCAGCGGTCTGGCCACCGCCCGGTCCGGCTCGCAGACCCTGGCCGACGGCGCCGCGCAGCTGGCCTCCGGCGCGCAGGACCTTGAAGACGGCGCAGGCAAGCTCAATGACGGGGCGACGACGCTGGCCGACGGCCTGGGCGACGGGGTCGACCAGATCCCGAGCTACACCCAGGACCAGCGCGAGACCATGTCCTCGGTCGCCTCGGACGTAGCCGGCGTCGACACCGTGCGTGAGCACGCCGTCGCCAACAACGGCGCCGGCTTCACCCCGATGTTCATGAGCCTGGCCCTGTGGATCGGAGCGATCGCCCTGTTCCTGGTGCTGCCCGCACTGGACAAGCGCGACCACGGCGAGCGCTGGTGGGCCTCGGCGATCCGCCCGGCAACCACCGCCCTGCTCCTGGCCATGGCTCAGGCAGTCATCATGATGGTGGCGGTCAACGCTGCCGGCGAGCTGCACGCGGCCAACCTGCTGGGCCTGGCACTCATGGCTATCGCCTCCTCGGTGTGCTTCATGGCGATCAATCAGGCCTGCGTGGCCTCGCTGGCCTTCCGCGGGCGCTTCGTGTCCATCGTCCTGCTGAGCCTGCAGATCACCTCGATGGGCGCAACCTTCCCGATCGAGACGGCTCCGCGCTTCTTCCAGTGGATCCACCCGTTCTTGCCGATGAGCTACACCCAGCTGTCCTTCCGCCGTCTCATCGCCGGCGGCGGTCTGGACGGGATCTACCTGCAGACCCTCGGCGTCCTGCTCATCTGGACCGCGATCGCCGTCTGCGTGACGCTGCTGGGCGCCAGGCTGCGCCGCGGCCGCAAGCCCCTGCCCGCGGACAACGCGCTGGCCCCCACGGCCGCCTAGGACGCAGGCGCAGCGACGACGACGCCGGGGCGGTGTGGGACTGGACAGTCTCACACCGCCCCGGCGTCTGAGTGCCTGGCGCAGGCAGCAAGCAGGGCTAGGCGCTGGTCCAGGCCTCCCACAGCCGCGTGTACTCCCCGCCGGCAGCCACGAGCTCGTCATGGCTGCCCCGCTCGACGATCCGTCCGTCAATGACGACGGCGACCCTGTCCGCCGCCGCGGCCGTGTCCAGGCGGTGGGCGATGGCGATGACGGTGCGCCCAGCCAGGACCGCGTCCAGGGCGCGCTCGGCTGAGCGCGCCGAGCCTGGGTCCAGCAGGCTGGTGGCCTCGTCCAGGATGAGCGTGGCCGGGTCCATGAGGACGATGCGCGCCAGCGCCACCTGCTGGGCCTGCCCCGGGTCCAGCACCACACCGCCGTTACCCACCAGGGTGTCCAGGCCGTTGCTCAGTGCCTGAGCCCACACGCTCGCCCCGACGACGTCGAGGGCGTGAGCAATCTCGGCGTCCGTGGCGTCAGCCCGGGCGATACGCAGGTTGTCAGCAAGGGTGCAGGCAAAGACGTGGTGCTCCTGGGTCACCAGGGCCACCTCGCGGTGCAGGGCCTGCTCGGTCAGGGCGGTCAGGTCCGTTCCCTGGCCGTCAGGCCCGCCCGAGCCCACTGTGACCCGCCCGCGGGTAGGCGGGTGGATGCCAGCGAGCATGCGTCCCAAGGTGGACTTGCCCGATCCAGACGGTCCGACGACGACCAGCCGCTCGCCCGGGATGATCTCCAGGTCGACGTCGTGGAGCACGTCATGACCCGGCCGGTAGGCGTAGGAGACCCCGCGCACGCGCGGAGGCTCGGGGACCACCACGTCACTGGTGGCCTGACGATCCGGCTTGACGAGCTCAACCCCGACGATGCGAGCCAGGGCGGCCGAGGCAGACTGCACCGTGTCCAGCCAGAAGGTGATCTCATGGACCGGCCCCCGCATCTGGACGGCATACAGAGCCACCGTCGTCACCGCTCCCAGAGTGACCATCCCGTGACCCAGCAGCCAGGCACCCCAGGCCAGGACCGCCAGCAGCGGCAGCATGACGGCGATACCCAGGCCCGTAATGAGCACGATGCGCAGCCACAGCGTGTACTGCTCGGTCTGCCACACCTCCCTCAGCGCCCGGTCCAGGACCCGGTTGCGGCGCTGACCCAGGTACTGGGCGTCCACGGTCTCCGCCTGGTCAGCGGTCTCAGCGATCACGCCGTCGACCTCCGCCCACAGAGCGTTCATCGTCTGGTAGCCGGGGACCACGTGGCGCAGGTACCAACGCCCCAGCGGCACCGCGATCACCGCCGAGGCGAGCATGCACACCCCCAGCAGCGGTGAGGCCAGCAGCGCCGCGACCACGACGCTGAGGATGGTCAGCACGATGACGAGGATCTGGGAGACGCCACGCTGGACCACGAAGCGAATGCTCTCCAGGTCGTGGCTCGTGCGCCCCAGTAGGTCGCCGGTGCCCGCAGACTCCACCACGCTCAGCGGCAGGTGCATGGCGGCGCTGACCAGACGCTCGCGCAGCGCGGCGAAGATCCTCTCGCCCAGGATCCGGGCAAGGTACTCCCCGATCCCGGTCAGCACCGCGTTGACGACCGCCAGAACCACCACGATGGCGATCAGCGTGTGCAGGCGCTGCGCCCCGGCGTCGGCCTGCACGGCGTCGACCATGAGACCGAGGACCTTGGGGATTCCCACGCTTGCCACCGCGGCGGCGAGCTGGGCGAGGGTGACCACGGTGAAGGCCCGCTTGTGCTCCCCCAGCAGGGAGAGGAAACGACGGCGAACGGTGCGCCCGTCCGCAACAGGAAGCCGCATCGCGCTCATGCTCCCGCTCCTCTCTCAACAACGTCGGTGTAGGCATCCAGCTGGCTCAGCTCGTGATGAGTGCCGCGCGCACGCTCACCCACCCGGGCGCTCGCTGCGGGCTCGGCGTCCACCGCCTCCAACAGGATCACCTCGTCACAGCGGCTGAGCAGCAGCGGCGAGGAGGTGACCACGACGGTCGTCAGCCCGGCGCGAGCCTCACGCAGGCGCTGGGCCACCAGGTCCTCGGTGTGGGAGTCCAGGGCGCTGGTGGGCTCGATGAGCACAAGAACCGGCGCCTGGCGCGCCACGGCCCGGGCCAGGGCCAGGCGCTGACGCTGGCCACCGGAGAGGTTGCGGGCCTTCTCAGTCAGCTGGCCTTCCAGCCCGCCCAGGGAGTCCAGCACGTCACCAGCCACGGCGACCTCCAGCGCGCGATACGCAGACTCGGCCTGCGCCGTCGTGAGAGGGACGTCCGCGCGGGTGGCGTCCGGCCGGTCCGTACCGGCGTGCAGGGTCATGAGCTCGACCAGTCCGCGCTGGGCAGCGAGCTCCACCTGCTCGCCGAGCACCTCCCCGGCCAGCGGGCCGGCGAATGCCTCCGCATGAGCGCCGGAGACGACGACGGCGCGGCGCACCTGCTCAATCGGCAGGCGGCGCAGGTCCGTCCCGGACAGGGTGACGGCTGCCTCGTCGTCCGGACGGCCCAGGCGCTCAGCCAGGGCAGCGCTGAGAGCCGGACGCGCACACACCAGCGCGGTCATGCGGCCTCCAGCCAGGCGGACCCCGCTGGCCTCGTCCACCAGGTCCCCGGTGGGATCCAGGACGGCGGCGGGGTCGACGTCGTCGTCCCTGACCAGGGGCTCGACGGCGGCCACACGCGCCACCTTCTTCGCCCCCACCCACGCACGCGTCATGAACTGCATGAGATCAGCCAGCGCTCCCAGCGGCCAGATGAGGAAGGTCGTGTAACCGTAGAAGGTGACGAACTCACCGGCCGTGATCCGTCCCTCCAGCGCGGCGGTGGCGCTGGCGCCCACGACCAGCGCGGTCAGGATCATGGGGGCGCCGGCACGGATGGCGGCGAGCATGGCCTGGGTGGAGGCGACCTTGATTCCCGCAGCACGTACCTTGGCCGACTGCTCGGCGTAACGGGCGGCGTAGACATCCTCGCCGCCGATGCCGCGCAGGACCCGCAGCCCGGCGACGACGTCGGTGGTCACCGTGGTCAGCCGCCCCTGCTCCTCACGCTGGACGGACATGCGCCTGTTCAGGGGCCTGAGCAGTGTGCCGACGCCCAGCAGGACCACCGGCAGCCCGAGCAGGACCAGCAGCCCCAGGCCGGTGTCCATCCGCAGCATGAGGATCGCAACGACCACGGTGGAGATCAGCGACCCGATCACGGTCACGATGAAGTACATGAGCGCGCCGATGGAGTCCGCGTCCGAGGTCGCGGTGGACACGACGTCACCGGAGGAGACCTCGCGGGTCACCGCGCGCGACCTCAGCCCCAGGCGGTAGCCCACACCGCGGACCGAGGGCTGCCAGCCGCTGACCCACGAGCCGAAGGCGAAGAGCTCGGTCACGCCGCCCACGAGCCCGCCGGCCACACCCAGCGCCGCGAGCGCGATGAGCCCGGGAACGAGCTGGGCGGACAGTCCGTGAGACATGCCGTGGTCGACCACCCGACCCAGAACGGTCGGGATAAGCCCTGAGGAGAGGTAGGTCAGGGCCGTCAGCACCGCTCCGACCAGCAGGGGGAGCCAGGCGTCGCGCAGGACGCTGGCGAGGTAGCGCCCCGGGCGGTCAGCAAGGGGTGTACGCGGCTGCGGGGCGATGGTGAGGAAGGCTGGCCAGCGCCGCGGAGCCCAGGTCACGGGCACCGTCGTGGCAGGGCTGGAGGCAGACGTCGAGGCGTCAGGAGGCACAGGGGTGGTGTTCATGAGGATCTCGTCAAGCTCGTCGCGGGTCACGGCGCGAGAAGGGCTCAGCAGGCCGTGAATGACTTTTCAGGACAGTGAGGGCGCTCCACGCGGCCGGCCGTCGTCGGCCACCAAGCGTGAGCGTCAGGACTCCGGCAAGGCCGGAGTCACGGTCACTTAAAGAGAACGCGTGTCACAAACATGGGGGTGAGCCTACGTGCGTCCCAGCCGCGGGCGCAAGGGGGGGGCAGTGGCCAGCAGATGAGCCGGCCTTGACACAGGGCGCCGTGGCAGACCTACCCTGCGTCCATGATCGCTTCGACGCCCACGCCCCGTACCGCCCCGGTGCGCGCCCTGGTCATGCGTCGAATGTGCATGCGCTGACAGCGCCAGCCGTCGCTGTCGCAGGAATAACGGCTAGAGCGTCGGGCTGAGTCGAGCCCGGCACGCTCCGCGAGATCGCCACCCAGACGCTCGCGTTCACTGACCACCGTGACCCCGTCTGTCCGCGTGCCAGGCTGACGCCTCCGCACGACGTCGCCCGCCCGTACCCGCCCGCGGCAGACAGGCAGGCCCAACCACCCTGCCCGATCCACAGGACCCACGCGCATGCCTGCTCTCACTGACTTCTCTGACCTCGGAAGCATCGTCGACCCCTACTGTCCCGTCGGCACCACCCTGCCTGGCTCCTCCTACTGCCAGTTCGACCTCATCCACGACCGCACCGGCACTGCCAGCCTCAAGTGGGACTTCGCCGCCGAGCGTGGCCGCCCCGAAGGCGTCCTGCCGCTGTGGGTGGCTGACATGGATCACCAGGTCGCCCCCGGCATCACGAGCGCCCTGCTGTGGCGGGTGCGCCACGGGATCTTCGGCTACACCGAGACTGACGCCGCCTACAACGAGGCACTAACCTCCTGGTTCGCACGCCGTTACGACTGGCAGGTGGACGCGTCCTGGAACGTGGTGACCCCGGGAGTCGTCCCGGCCTTGGCACTGGCGGTCCGGGCGCTGACCCAGCCCGGGGACGCCGTCGTCATCGAGGAACCCGTGTACTACCCCTTCAGGGAGGTCATCGAGGACAACGGCCGCGTGGTCGCCGCCGCTCCGCTGGTACGTGGGGAGGACGGCGTCTACCGCCGCGGCCTGGAGGCCCTGGAGCGCACGCTGCGCACCAGCGGTGCGAAAGTGCTGCTGCTGTGCAACCCGCACAACCCGGTCGGGCGGGTGTGGAGCCGCGGTGAGCTGGAGGACCTGGCTGAGATCGCCAAGCGCTACGAGCTCACGGTGGTCTCTGACGAGATCCACGCTGACCTCGCCCTGCCCGGCCACCGCACCACGCCCTTTGCCTCCTTGTCCCAGGACGCGGCCGCACGCACAATCACCTGCACCTCGCCGTCGAAGTCCTTCAACCTGGCTGGGCTGCAGGTGGCCAACATCCTCATTCCCAGCGAGCAGCTGCGTGGGGCCTTTTGTGCCGAGCTGTCCGCCGTCGGATACTCCCAGCCGAACACGCTGGGACTGACCGCCTGCCGCGCCGCCTACGAGAGCGGGGACGCCTGGCTGGATGAGCTGCGCGAGCACATCGCCGCGGCCCGTGCCCACGTCGCCCAGCGCCTGGCGAGCGTTCCCGGCATCGAGGTCACCCCCTGCGAGGGCACCTACCTGCTGTGGCTCGACTGCCACGGCCTGCTGGAGCGCTCCGGTCTCAAGCCCAACGAGCTTGACGAGTTCATTCTCGACGAGGCCGGGCTCTGGCTCGACGACGGCGCGATCTTCGGTGCCGGCGGGGAGGGATTCACCCGGATCAACGTCGCCTGCCCGCGCGCCACCCTGGATGAGGCCCTGGACCGCCTGGAGGCTGGCGTCACGGCGCTGCTGACCCGCCAGGCACACCGTGCCCGCTCCCACCCCGAGGCCCTGGCTGAGGTCCGCGCTGCCTGAGCCCCTGCCCGCCCGGCTGTCACGGACGCAGCCGGGCACCGCCGTCGTCCACCCACCTGATACGAAGAGAGCACGCACCATGTCCACTCGCCCCGAAGACTCCAACCCCGCCTACGACGACCGCTCCACCACACGTGCCGTCCCGATCCACCACCACCCCTCGGCCTCGGCAGGCCCGGACACCTCCGCCTGGGGGCTGGATACCGTGCTCGCGCACGTGGGCACCGGCACCGACCCTGCCACCGGCGCCATCACGACGCCGATCCACCTGTCCACCGCCTTCGGGCACCCCGGACTGCGCCAGTCCACGGGCTACGACTACACGCGGACCGCCTCACCCACCCGCGACGTCCTCCAGGACGCGCTGGCCCGGCTCGACGGCGGAGCCGCCAGCTTTGTGACCTCCTCGGGCATGGCCGCCATCCAGCTGGCCGTGGAGACGCTGGCCCCCTTCGGCTCACGCATCGTGGCGCTGGAGGACCTGTACGGAGGCACCTTCCGCTACCTCCAGGTCCTGGCGGAGGCCGGCGCCTACGAGGTCGACTTCGTCTACGGGCAGCAGGCGCTGGCCGAGGCGCTGAGCCGGCCTGCGGCCCTCGTGCTCATCGAGACCCCCACCAACCCGATGATGGAGTGCTACGACGTCGCCGCAACCGCCCGACTGGCCCGCGAGGCCGGGGCCCTGCTCGCCGTCGACAACACCTTCTACACCCCCGCCATCCTGCGCCCGCTGGATGAGGGGGCGGACGTGGCGATCTACTCCGCGACCAAGTACCTGGGCGGGCACAACGACGTCATGGCGGGAGTCGTGACCGTGGCGGACCCGGCACTGGGCGAGCGCCTGCAGTACCGGCTCAACACCACCGGGGCGACGCTGGGTCCCTTCGACTCCTTCCTGCTGCTGCGCGGGCTGAAGACCCTGTCCCTGCGCATGGCCCGGCACGAGGCCAATGCCAAGGAGGTCGTGGCCTTCCTCCAGGCCTCACCGCACGTCACCCGCGTGCTCTACCCCGGCCACTCGGGCATGGTCTCCTTTGACCTCGCCGAGGACGTGGACATCGCCACCTTCCTGGAGTCAGTCCGGGTCTTCACCTTCGCCGAGTCCCTGGGCGGGGTGGAGTCCCTGGTCACCTGTCCGAGCGTGCAGACCCACGCCGACGTCCCGCCTGCCACGCGAGCCCGCTACGGCCTGACTGACCGGCTGCTGCGTCTGAGCATCGGGATCGAGGACCCCTCCGACCTGGTGGATGACCTCCGCCAGGCCTTCGAGACGGGCACCCGCCACTGACGAATGGCAGCCTCGAAGGCCTGGCGGGCGGCGCTCACCAGCTGACCGGGACCGGCGCGCCCTCGCGGTAGCCGGAGGCGGACTGCAGCCCGACGACCGCCCGCTCACGGAACTCGGCGATCGATCCGGCGCCGGCGTAGGTGAAGGAGGAGCGCACACCGGCGATGATGTTGTCGATGAGGTCCTCCACGCCCGGACGCTGAGGATCGAGGTACATGCGCCCTGCGGAGATTCCCTCCTCGAACAGGGCCTTGCGCGCGCGGTCGAAGGGGTCCTCACCCTCAGTGCGCGTGGTGACGGCCCGCTTGGAGGCCATACCGAAGGACTCCTTGTAGGCACGCCCGTCCGCGTCGTACTGGATGTCGCCCGGGGACTCGTAGGTGCCGGCGAACCAGGAGCCGATCATGACGTTGGAGGCACCAGCCGCCAGGGCCAGGGCGACGTCACGCGGGTGGCGCACTCCGCCGTCGGCCCATACGTGGGCGCCCAGGGCGGCGGCGGCCTGCGAGCACTCCAGGACGGCGGAGAACTGAGGGCGGCCGACGCCGGTCTGCATGCGGGTGGTGCACATCGCGCCCGGCCCCACGCCGACCTTGATGATCGAGGCGCCGGCCTCGACCAGGTCGCGCACGCCGTCGGCCGAGACGACGTTGCCGGCCACGATCGGGAAGTCGGCGGGCAGGGCGGCGCGGACGGCGGCGACGGCGTCCATCATCCGGTCTTGGTGACCGTGGGCGGTGTCGACGACGATGACGTCCACGCCCGCGGCCACGAGTTCAGCCGCCTTGCCCGCGGGGTCGCCGTTCATGCCGATCGCAGCGCCGATGCGCAGGCGACCGGCGGCGTCGACGGCGGGAGCGTAGATGGTTGAGCGCACGGCTCCTGAGCGCGTGAGCAGACCGACGAGCTCGCCGTCGGCGCCCACGACCGGGGCCAGCTTGCGACGCGCGGCGCGCAGGCGGTCAAAGGCCTCGCGTGAGTCGATGCCGGCCGGCAGGGTCAGCAGCTCGGTGGTCATGACCTCGCGGACCTGGGTGAAGCGGTCGACGCCGGAGACGTCATCGAGGTCCACCATGCCGATGGGGCGGTTGGTGTCCGGGTCGACGACGACCGCGGCACCGTGCGAGCGCTTGGGAATGAGGCCCAGCGTATATCCGCAGGTGTGGTGCGGCTTGACGGTGACCGGGGTGTCGTAGACGAGGTGGGCGGCCTTGACCTGAGTAACAGTGTCCGTGACGACGTCGACCGGGATGTCCTGCGGGATGATCGTCAGTCCGCCGCGGCGGGCTACGGTCTCTGCCATGCGCTTGCCGGCGACCGCTGTCATGTTGGCGACCACCAGCGGGATCGTGGTGCCCGTGGCGTCGTCCGTGGTCAGGTCGACGCCGGTGCGCGATCCGACGCTGGATCGCGAGGGGACCATGAAGACGTCGTCGTAGGTCAGGTCGAAGGTCGGCTGGAGGCCATTGAGGAACTTCACCGGGAGAGTCTAGCCGTGGGCACTGACTCAGCCTGCAGCGGGTGATGAGTGGGAGCCGGAGCCGCTGGAATGGAAAAACGCCCCGGGCCCGACCTTGGCGGCCGAGAGCGGGGCGTTGGTGCGCCAGAAGGGATTCGAACCCCCAACCTTCTGATCCGTAGTCAGATGCTCTATCCGTTGAGCTACTGGCGCATGTCGTTTCCGACAGGCAGAAACAATACTCAGCCTCCCCCACGAGGCCAAATCCTGGGGCCGTGAGGATCGGCACAGGACGAGAGGGGGTAACCGGGTCCCCGCACTCGGCACCGGCACGCTCACCGCCGTCTGAGAAGGAACGCACCGAGACAGACACCGCCGCTCCGTGCGAGTTGACTGTAGCCATTACTGTAGCCATTCAAACGCCGACCAACCTTCACCCACCAGTACCGGCCGCTTTGCCCACCCGATCCCAAACACGAAAAAGCCCCGAGATCTCAACGATCTCGGGGCTTGCCGGCGGAGATGGGGAGATTCGAACTCCCGAGGGGTTTTATCCCCAACCTTCTTAGCAGGAAGGCGCACTAGGCCACTATGCGACATCTCCAGGGCCTGGTAGGCAGCATGAGGTTACCCCAGATCCTCAGGCAGCAGCAAAGCGACTGCGCCACTACCCGCGTGATCTTCCTCCAGCCCACAAAGCCACGACCTGACAAAGAACCGCCACTACAGGCTGATCCCGAGCACCGGCACACCCAGCAGCAGCACCGTCACCACAATGAGCACGATACCAATGAGGTTGAGCCAGATACCTGCCTTGACCATCGAGCCCATCGAGACGTACCCCGAGCCGAAGGCGATGGCATTGGGCGGCGTCGCCACCGGAAGCATGAAGGCGCAGGTCGCCGCCAGCGCCACCGGCACCACGAACAGCAGCGGGTCAACACCGATCCCCACGGCCACCCCGCCCATGATGGGCAGGAAGGCGGCTGCCGTCGCCGTGTTCGAGGTGAGCTCGGTCAGGAAGATGATGAGCGTCGTCACCGCGACGACGATGAGCACCGTCGGCAGCACGGACAGTCCCTTGGCGATCTCACCGATCCACACAGACAGCCCTTGCTTGGAGAACTGTGCCGACAGCGCCAGCCCGCCCCCGAACAGCAGCAGGACGTCCCAGGGCAGGTCCTTGGCGGTCTTCCAGTCCAGCAGCCTGACCCCGTGCTGCCCCGGGGCCGGCAGGATGAACAAGGCCAGGGCCACCACCATGGCGATAACTTCGTCCGTGATGCCCGCCTCGGGCAGCAGGGTCGGCAGCAGCGACCAGGACAGCGCCGCGGCCACAAAGATCACGCCCACCAGCACCTCGCCACCGCTCCAGGGCCCCAGCTTGGACAGCTCCTCACGGATGAGCGCCTTGCCTCCCGGGATCTCCTTGATCTCCGGCTTGAACAGCACACTGGTCAGCAGCCACCAGCAGATCAGGAGGAAGGTGAGTGCCAGCGGCACGCCCATGATCATCCACTGCCCGAAGCCGATGGTGACGTCGAAGGTCTCCTTGAGGTAGGCGATGAGCAAGGTGTTGGGGGGCGTGCCGATGATGGTCCCCAACGAGCCGATGGACGCGGCGTAGGCGATTCCCAGCATGAGCGCCGTCGCCAGCTTTGACTGCTTGCCCTTGCCGTCCGCCTGGCCCGTCAGCAGCAGGATCGAGGTGCCGATGGGCAGCATCATGACGGCGGTAGCCGTGTTGGACACCCACATGGACAGGAAGCCTGTGGCCAGCATGAAGCCGAGTACGAGCATCTTGGGCTTGGTTCCCACCGCGAGCACGGTCAGCAGCGCGATACGCCGGTGCAGGTTCCAGCGCTGCATCGTCAGGGCGAGCATGAACCCACCCATGAACAGGAAGATCGTGCCCGAGGCGTAGGGAGCCGCAGTGTCCTTGAAGCTGTCCACACCTGCCAGAGGGAAGAGCACGAGCGGCAGGAGCGCGGTGGCCGCCAGCGGGATCGCCTCGGTCATCCACCAGGCCCCCATGACGACGGCGGCTGCAGCCACGAGCCGCAACCCTTCCTCACTGACCTTCTCGGCCGCTTCAGGGGAGATCACCGCGGCCACCGTGTCGACGGCGTCGGCAGGCATGGCGAGATAGACGATCACACCAAGAAGGGCCCCACCGAGGAGGCCAAGGAGACGACGACGGCGCTCGCCCGCCGGAGCAGGGTGGGCCTTCTGCCCTTCTGAGGGACTCGTAGGTTGATGGAGGACGGGAATACTCATGATGAACCTCGCACGTGAGCCCGACGTCGCCCTTGACATCGCGCCCGAATAGCAGTGAGTGACCACGTCCCGCTGGCGACCCACCACAGGCGCCGCACAACTGGGACCTAAGTCACGGTACCTCACCACGTCACTGTGGTCTAGGTCTCTAAAAAACTGGAGGTTCCCACACCAAACAGGATGGGAACCTCCAGACCATGAAGGGAGGCCAGGCGCCGACATCACGTTTTCGTTGACATGACGCCGCTTCTTCAACTCTCGCGGAGAGAGAGGGATTCGAACCCCCGGTACGCCAGGCGTACAGCGGTTTTCAAGACCGCCACATTCGGCCGCTCTGTCATCTCTCCAACAGCCCTCGCAGACCGGTGATGACCCTACACCATCACTGCTCCGCCAGCCACGAACGGGTCCACGCCCTCCGTGGCGCCCACAGCAACGACGGCGTCACCCGCCACCGCGCGAGAGCCTGGGCGGCAGCCGGTCTCACCGGCTGCCGCCTCGCCCATCAGCCCCGGCCGAACAGCCCGCGCCGGCGTCCGCTCTGGACGTTGACCGGGATCGTCGTCGCCGGCTCGTCCAGGCGCCCCTCAGCCAGAGCCTGCCCCATCGCCGGCCACACCGGAAGGCGGGACATCAACGTCATCTGCAGCGCGTGGTAGATATCCGGGTGCCCGTCCCAGGTGCGGGTCGAGGGCTGGTTGGACTGGTCGAGCTCGTGCGTCCACACACCCGGCGCCTCAATGAGGTACTGCTCGGCGTAGTCGATCCAGGAGCGGTAGCAGTGCTCATAGTGCTCGACCTCGATCTCGCCGCGACCGTCATCGAGCAGAGCACGGCGAATCGCGGCCGCAGCGCTCACGCCCTCACACACCACCCAGTGCATGAGCTCGTGCACCACCGGCTCGCCAGCAAAGTCCGTGGTGTAGACGAAGCCCGGACCGCCATCCACACGCCAGCCATCCACACGAGCCCGCTCAAAGAGCTCCTCAGCCGCATCCAGCATCCACTCCGGCACAGGCAGAGAACGGTTAAGCAGGGCCGAACGCGCCTGAACCGTCAGGCGCGACCACTCCAGCCCGTGCCCGGGAGTGACACCGTAGGGGCGGAAGGGGTGAGCCGGCTCGTCCTTGTTGTAGTCCAGGACCGGCTGCCAGGAGGTGTCATAGTGCTCAGGCAGGCGCCAGTCGTTGGCACGAGCCTGCTTGTTGACGGCAAAATCGATGATCTGGACGGCACGGTTGAGCCACTTGACGTCACCACTGACGTCAGCGGCGGCTAGGTAGGCCTCAACGGTGTGCATGGCGGCGTTGATACCGCGATAGCGCTCAGGATCCGTGAAGTCCGCGGCATAGGACTCAATCGGCATGTGGTAGGTCTCGTCCCACCAGTGCTTGTCCTGCATCGCCATCGCGTCGCGCAGGAGCTCCTGCGCGCCAGGGCGGTCGGCAGCCGTCGCCGTGGCCGCAGCGAGCATGACGAAGGCGTTCTGGTAGCACTCCTTGCGCTGGCCAGGATCAACCGGGACACCGCGGCCCTGCTCATCCAGCTCGTGACGCACGGCCGAGTACCAGCCGCCGTGCTCGTAGTCCCGCAGCACCTTGGACAGGGCCCGCACACCATGGTCGGCGTAGCGACGGCAGCCGGGAATTCCCATCAGCGCACCGAGCGAGAAGGCAAAGGTCATGCGGCCGGTGATCCACAGCTCCACCGGGTGGTTGGTGTCGACCGTGCCGTCCGGACCGATCCAGCCGAATCCTGCCGGCACGCACGCCGCACGCCCGTAGCGCAGCAGCGCGTGGGTCTCCTCAGCCAGCCAGCGGTTGTGCTCCGGCGCACCGAACCATCCCAGCCCCATGAGTCCTCCTCGACTTCACATCGCTCGCAGGGTCGCCGTCGGCGACGCCTTCCAGGTTGAACAGTAGCCCAGCCACGGACAGTCCCGTCCCACACAGACGGGGCACAATGAGATCCGCACCGAGGTACGAAGATGCACCATACGGCTCTCCACAACCAGGAGCGACTGCGACAATGACAAGGGAAAACAACAGCCCTCCCCGCCAGGCCGAGGTCAATCGCTCACTGGTCCTGGACACGATCCGCTACGCCGAGCGCCTGACGCGCGCCGACATCGGGCGCCAAACGCACCTGTCTCCCCAGACGGTCTCGAACGTGGTGCGCTACCTGCTGAAGCACGACCTCGTTCTAGAGGCCGGAACAGTGGCACCAGAAGGACGCGGGCGCCCTGGCACCACTGTCCAGCTCAACCCCCACGGCCGATTCGCCATCGGCGTGCACGTCGACCCCTCAGCGCTTGGGGTCGTCGCAGTCGACTTACGCGGGGACCTCCTCTATGAGCACTACGAGCCTCTACCCTTCCCAAACGACCCCACTCAGTCTCTGACCGAGATCGCCGCACAGACAGAACGAGCAATCGCACGTACCGGCCAGCCCCGAGAACGGATGCTAGGGATCGGTATCGCCACCCCAGGCCCCATCGAGGACGGGCGTATGACTCGCCCTCCCCTACTGCCCCATTGGCAAGACTTCCCTCTCCGGTCACGACTCGCTCAGCTGACGCACACGGCCACGCTGCTCGACAAGGACGTCAACGCCGCCGCCCAGGCGCATCTGTGGCGCCACCCCACCGCGCTAGGCGCCCATCCCAACAGCTTCATGTTCCTCTACATCGGCGCTGGCTCTGCGCTCACAGCGGTGCTAGACGGTCAAGTGTGGCGTGGCCGCAGTGGCAACGCCGGCGAGGCCGGACACTTCTCCGGCAACTCAACCGGACTGCTGTGCCCGTGTGGCCAACGTGGCTGCCTCGGCATCAGCCTCGGAGAGAAAGAGATGATTGAGCAGGCTCGCGACCTCGGCCTTGACCTACCAGGCAGTACCAGCACCGCCACCCCAGGTGAGAAGAGCACGATCTTCGCCCGGCTGCTCAGGCTTGCCGACGACGGCGACCCCATCGCCCAAGAAGTCCTGTCCGGGGCCGCGTCCGTGATCGTCCGCGTCACCACAGTGCTCTCCGAACTGCTCGAGCTGGACACCCTCATCATCGGGGGCCCTCGGTGGCCGGTCATGCAGAAGCAGATGGAGCCCTTACTAGATCAGCCATTGTCCCAACGCATCTTCTACGGCGAGACCCGTCCTATCCAGACCATCTCCTCACCTCTAGGGGCTCGCGATGCCGCCACCGGGGCCGCCTGTCTCGTCCTATCGGAGACCTACTCCGCCGACTCCCACCGGCTGCAGCCGCCGCGCTAGTTCGTCGCACAGTCGCCATTCAGCTTGAAAAGCTCTCGAAATGTGCTCGAGGAAGAGTCTTGATATGATTTTATCAAAGTTCTATAGTTAATTGCGTCACGTTCCCTAGTGGACACCACAGGTGCAAAGGAGCCCCGATATGACTACCCACCGTCCTCTCATGATGAGCCGCAGGACCCTGCTCACCGCAGCAGGAGTCACTGCGCTCGGAGCCACGCTCGCCGCCTGCGGCGCAGGCTCGTCCTCCCGCTCCGAGTCGAAGCTGCGCATCGTCTACCAGAAGACCGCAGCCTTCTTCCAGCTCGAGGACCTCATGACCAAGGCCAAGGAGGAGTTCGAGGCCGCTAACAGCGACGTCACCATCGAGCTGGTGCCGATCGAGGCTGAGCAGGACCAGTACTTCACCAAACTCGCCCTCATGAACGGGTCGGACGACACCGCGCCTGACGTCATGTACGAGGACGCCTTCCAGATCCGCACCGACGCTGCCGCCGGTTACCTGCTCCCCATCGACGAGTACGTGGCCGACTGGGCCGACTGGGACCAGTTCATGGACTCCGTCAAGGAGGCCGGCAAGGGAGAGGACGACAAGCTCTACGGCGTCTCCATGGGGACCGACACACGTGCCATCTACTTCAACAAGAAGATCTTCGCCGAGGTCGGCCTGCCCGAGGACTGGCAGCCCACCAGCTGGGAGGAGATCCTCGAGGCAGCTCGCACCATCAAGGCCAAGAAGCCAGACGTCATCCCCTTCAACATGTACGTCGCCAAGGCGTTTGGTGAGGGTACCTCGATGCAGTCTTTCGAGATGCTGCTCTACGGTACCGACGACACCCTCTACGACACGGACACCAAGAAGTGGATCACCGGCTCCCAGGGCTTTAAGGACTCCCTGGAGTTCCTGCAGACCATCTACTCCGAGGGCCTCGGCCCCGAGCTGGACCAGGCACTGGACGTCAACATCGGCAGCCGCGTGTCCACCGAGCTTCTGCCAGAGGGCAAGCTCGCGATGGCCGTGGACGGATCCTGGTTGCCCGGCGGCTGGATCTCCGGAGAAAACGCCTGGCCCGAGTGGGAGGAGACCATCGGGCTAGCCAAGATGCCAACCCAGAACGGCCAGGGCGACGGCTTCACCTCGATGTCAGGTGGATGGACCCTGGCGATCGGCTCCAAGACCAAGAACGCCAAGGCCGCCTTCGACTTCATCTCGATCGCGCTGAACAAGGAGAACTCACTGAAGTACGACACGGAGAACTCTCAGATCGCCGTGCGCAAGGACGTGGCTGAGGACGATGCCTACCTGTCCTTCAACCCCTCTTTCGAGTTCTTCTCCAGCTGCGTGGATTTCACCCACTTCCGTCCCTCCACACCGGACTACCCGCAGATCTCGGGCAATATCCAGATCGCCTGCGAGGACGTCGCCACCCAGGCCTCCACACCGGAGGAGGCCGCTAAGGCCTATGACGAGGGCCTGGTCCAGATCGTCGGCGACGACATGACCCAGGAGGCCTGATGACTCGGCCGGCAACCGCCGGCGCGACGGCGGGGACCACCCTGGCTCCCCGCCGTCGTCATGCCGGCAGAACTGTGCTCCGGGAGCTTCCACTCCTCCCTGCCTTCATCCTGCTCGCCGCCTTCATGCTCGGGCCGATCGTCTACGCCCTCTACGGTTCTCTGACCAACCGGACCATGAGCGGGTACCGGGCGGCCGCCCCCGAGTTCGTCGGGCTAGACAACTACGTCAACCTGCTGACGGACCCCAACTTCCTCAAGTCTGTCCTCCTGACCACGCTTTTCCTCTTTGCCTCGGCGATCGTGGGACAGAACGTGCTCGGCATGTTCGTGGCCGTACTCATGCGCCACTGCCCTAAGCCCGTCGCCTCCGTCGTCGGCGCCACGATTGTGGGCGCCTGGGTCATGCCGGAGATTGTCGCCGCCTTCGCGTGCTACGCCTTCTTCTCCTCCGAGGGCACACTCAACTCGATCCTGGCCGCAGTGGGCCTGACCGGCCCTAAGTGGCTACTCACCTTCCCGATGCTCTCCGTCATCCTGGCCAACATCTGGCGCGGTACGGCCTTCTCGATGATGAACTACAACGCGGCCCTCGCCGAGGTCCCACCCGAGGTCAAGGAGTCCGCCCAGATCGACGGCGCGAACGCGGTCCAGACCTTTTTCCGGATCTCACTGCCCATGATCCGCAGAACCGTCGCTACCAACCTCATGCTCACCACCCTCCAGACCCTGGGTGTGTTCACCCTGATCTGGGTCATGACCGGTGGTGGCCCCGGCACCGACTCCGCGACGCTGCCGGTGCTGGCCTACCAGGAAGCCTTCAAGTTCTCCCAGGTCGGCTACGGAACTGCCATCGCCACTGTCACCCTCGTGGTCGGTGCGATCTTCTCCACCGTCTATATGCGTGTCCTCAAGCCGGAGGTGGACTGACATGAGCGCATCCGTATCCCTGGCCTCACCACGCAAGCGCGGTGTCAGAATCGCCGCCACCGCGACCATGGTGCTGATCGGCATCGCCTTCCTCCTGCCGCTGGCCTGGATCGTCCTGGCCAGCGTGGATGACAAGGCCACTCTCAGCGTGCGACTGCCTCAGGTGTGGACTGCAGAGAACTTCACTGAGATCCTCAACCCCAAGGACACCTTCCGGCCCCTGTGGAACTCTGCCGTCATCTCTCTGGGTACCGCGGCCCTGACTGTCATCGTCGCGATCCTGGCCGCCTATCCGCTCTCGCGCTACTCCATGAGGTTCAACAAGGGCTTCATGTACACCGTGCTGTTCGGAACCTGCCTGCCCATCACCGCCATGATGGTGCCGGTCTACACGCTCTTCGTCTCCTTCAAACTGCTGGACTCCCTGCCGGGAACGATCACGTTCATGGCGGCCACGTCCCTGCCCATGGCGATCTGGATGATGAAGAACTTCATGGACTCGGTTCCCGTCTCCCTGGAGGAGGCCTCCTGGGTAGACGGCGCCTCCTCGATGAAGGCGCTGTGGCGCATCGTCGTGCCCCTGATGAAGCCGGGTATCGCCGTCGTCTTCATCTTCGTGTTCACCGGCGCGTGGGGGAACTTCTTTGTCCCCTTCATCCTCCTGTTCTCCCCGGAGAACCAGCCGGCAGCCGTCGCCATCTACAACTTCTTCGGGACCAACGGCTCCATCGCCTACGGAAAGCTCGCTGCCTTCTCCATCATCTACTCACTGCCCGCACTCCTCCTCTACGTCATCACCCAGCTGCGCTCCGGCAACAGCTTCGCCATGTCCGGCGCCGTCAAGGGCTGACACGAAAGGTCCACCATGCACCGCAACCCGCTGCTGACCGAGCAGCGCGCCCGCCGTATGCTCGACGAGCGCATCCAGAACGCCATCTACGTTGAGTCCGTGCCGCTGAGCCTGAGGGCCTGGTCCGTCGCGGACGAGCCAGTCCCCTTCGAGGAGGCCGTCGGTCAGGAATACAAGCCCTTCGCCGTGGGGGACACCTGGGGGCTGCCGTGGCGAACCACCTGGATCCACGCCACCGGTACCGTCCCCGAGGACTGGCGCACGCGCCCCGACCACGAGGTGGAGCTCGTCATCGACCTGGGCTTCTCCGACTCCGGCCCAGGCTTCCAGGCCGAGGGCCTGGTCCGCCACACCGACGGGTCGGCGATCAAGGGCATTCACCCCCGCAACCAGGCTGTGCGCTGGACCGAGGAGCCGGACGAGATCGATGTCTACATTGAGGCCGCCTCCAACCCCACCGTCACCTCAGACGGCTACGCCCCAACCATGCTCGGGCGCATGGAGACCTCGGGCACAGACCCGATCTATACCCTGCGCCGGGTCGACGTCGCCCTGCGCGACCTCACGGTGTGGAACCTGGCTCAGGACCTGACAGTCCTGCTTGAACTCGCTGACGAGCTCCCACCAACCTCCACGCGCCGCGCCAAGATCGACGTTGCCCTGGACAAGGCCATCGACGCTCTGGATCCCCGGCACATTGCCGCCACCGCCACCGCGGCCCGCGCTGAGCTGGAGGAGGTCCTGGCCTCACCGGCCCATGCTTCAGCCCACCACATCATGGCCACCGGCCACGCTCACATCGACTCAGCCTGGCTGTGGCCGGTGCGCGAGACCAAGCGCAAGTGCGTACGTACCTTTTCCTCAGTCCTCAACCTCATGGACCAGGACCCGGACTACGTCTTTGCCTGCTCCTCAGCCCAGCAGTACCTGTGGGTCAAGCAGACTCAGCCCGAACTCTACGAGCGCATGAAGAAGCGCATTGCTGAGGGCCGCTTTATCCCGGTAGGCGGTATGTGGCTGGAGTCGGACACGAACATGCCCGGCTCCGAGGCCCTCGCCCGCCAGATGATCGAGGGCAAGAAGTTCTTCATCGACGAGTTTGGGGTCGAGACCCAAGACGTATGGCTCCCCGACTCCTTCGGTTACACCGGATCCCTACCCCAGATCATCCGGGCCGCGGGATCACGCTGGTTCCTGTCCCAGAAGCTGTCCTGGAACGACACGGACAAGATGCCCCACCACACCTTCGACTGGGAGGGCATCGACGGCTCGCGCGTCCTGGCGCATTTCCCGCCGGTGGACACCTACAACTCTCGCCTGTCAGTCGCCGAGATGCGCCACGCCGAGGAGAACTTCGCCGAGAAGGGCGTCGCCGACTCCTCGATCGTCCCCTTCGGCTGGGGTGACGGTGGCGGCGGCCCTACCCGCGAGATGCTCGCGGCGGGACACCGGTTGGAGAACCTGGAAGGGGCTCCCACGGTCGAAATCGCCAGCCCCAACGCCTTCTTCCAACACACCGAGGAGGAGTTCGCCCACCGTCCGGTGTGGAGCGGCGAGATGTACCTGGAGTTCCACCGAGGCACCTACACCTCGCAGCTGCGCACCAAGCAGGGTAACCGCCGCAGCGAGCACCTGCTGCGCGAGGCCGAGCTGTGGGCCGCCACCGCCGCGATCCGAGAGGGCGCCGAGTATCCCTACGAGGTCCTCAAGGACTGCTGGCGCACCGTGCTGCGCAACCAGTTCCACGACATCCTGCCCGGCTCGTGCATCGGGTGGGTCTACGACCGAGTCGAGGAGGAGTACCGCCTCGTTGCCTCCGAGCTGGAGAAGGTCATCACCACCTCGACCACAGCCTTGGTCGGGCAGGGTTCCACCTCACTGCGACTCAATGCCGCCCCGGCCGCCGTCGACGGCGTCGCATCCCTGGCAGTGGCTCCGGACGCTGTCCCATCGGAGAAGGTCCAACTCAACCAGCAGCAGGAAGCCACCGTGCTGGACAATGGCCGGCTGCGCGTCACCATCGATTCCCGCGGTCTGCTGACCTCCGTGCTCGACCTGGAGGCCGAGCGCGAGGTCCTGCCCCCCGGTACGACCGGCGGCCTGCTCCAGCTCCACCACGACGCCCCGCGCCAGTGGGATGCCTGGGACATCGACCCGGAGTACCGCAACACCGTTGAGGATGTTGTCAACGCCAGTGACCTAGCCGCCCTCCAGGACGGGATGGATGCTGTAGTCACCCTCACCCGCCAGGTCGGGGAGGCCTCGTCACTGCGCGAGGAGATCCGCCTGCGGCCCGGCTCCAAGCAGGTTGAGCTCAGCTTCGACATTGACTGGCACGAGCGGATGAAGCTGCTCAAGCTCGCCTTCCCGGTGGATGTCATGGCCGCGGTGTCCACCTCGGAGATGCAGTTCGGGCACGTCGAGCGTCCTACCCACCAGAACACCTCGTGGGACGCCGCCCGATACGAGATCTGCGCCCACCGCTGGATCCACGTGGGAGAACAGGGTTACGGCGTCGCCGTCCTCAACGACTCCACCTACGGGCACGACGTCACTCGCGACCTGGACCAGGCCGGAAACCCGTCCACCACGGTGCGTCTGTCACTGGTGCGTGCGCCCCTCTTCCCCGACCCCGAGGCAGATCAGGGGCACCACTCCATGCGCGTAGCCCTGCGTCCGGGAGCCTCGATCGACGACGCGGTCACTGAGGGCTACGCCTTCAACCTTCCCACCCGCACAGTCAAGGGCGACCACGCAGTCGAGCCGCTGGTCAAGGTCGAGGGCGCGGGCGTCGTCGTCGAGGCGGTCAAGCTAGCCGAGGACCGCTCCGGGGACGTCATCGTGCGCCTGTACGAGTCCCTGGGGGCCCGTACCCGGGCAACCGTCACGGCCGGCTTCGAGGCCACGAGCGTCGTCGCCACGGACCTGCTCGAGCGTGAAATTGGCGATGTGGCGCTGACAACCACGGCGCATGACCAGCTGACCACCAGCTTCCAGATGCGTCCCTTCCAGATCGTCACGCTGAGGATCGCCCGCTAAGGCACCTCAGGACCGCGTATCACACGGGTGGGCCCGGCTGACGGCTTCGTCAGCCGGGCCCACCCGCATAAGTCCACCGATATCTCAAGGCCAAGTACCGGACTGCGATCCGCCCTACTGTGCGCTGCTCTCCTCAGCCCTCGACAGTGCCGTCGCACCATCGGCCTGACCGCTAGCCCAGGCGGTCAGGGCCTCGCGCAGGGCTGTGACGCGCTCAGGCGTCGCGACGTCGGCCACCTCCAGGCGGAGTACCGACTGCCTCGACTGCAGGATCTGGGACACCTGCTGGGCCACCGGGGAACCGGCCTGTGCCGCCTCGACGCCGTGATGAGCAGTACCTCCAGTCCCCAGGGCCGCATAGGCCCGGGCCCACTGAGCACTCGTGAGGTAGGCCATCACCGCCTCACCAGCCTCAGAGCCACTGACCGAGACCAGCATGCTCGCGCCCACCAGGTAAGCCGTCTCTTCATCCTGCCCACCCGAGGGGGTGAGGAAGGTCGACAAGACGTCGCCCGCGCCCGCCGCACCCGCCGCGCTCGCCGTCTCTTCCGGCTGGCTGCTGGCACCGTCGTCGCTCACCGACCCGACCGGGAACAGGGCTTCGACAGACGAGGGGGCGTAGAGCATGAGGCACTGCCCCTCCCGCAGTTGCGCGGCGGCGTCCTGCATCGTCGCCGATTCCGCCGCCTGCCGACCGCCAGGCACGTGCCCGTCAGCAAGCAGGAGCGAATCCAGCTCACCCAAGGCCGTGTCCGCGTCAACCGAGTCCAGGGAGTCCTTGCCCGTGGCCCACTGGTCGTAGGCGACCGGACCGCTGAGCTGGAGCACAGCCTCCGCCAGCCACTCCTCGCCCGCATCGGGGCTCGCCAGTCCCAGGCACCACGGCGTCACCGAGCCGTCCGGGTGGTCCTGCGCCACCTGCGAGGTCAGAGCCACCAGCTCCGGCCACGTCTGAGGCACCTGGTAGCCCAGGCGTGAGAACGCGGTCGGCGAGTACCAGACCAGGGAGTCCAGGCTGGCCGTCAGCGGCGCGGCGTACAAGGTGCCGTCAACGGTCCCCGCCTCCGACCACATCCGGTCCCAACCCAGCTCCACATTGGCGCCCACAGTCTCCGGCACAGGCTGGACGAGCCCCTCGTCCACGAGCTCAGGCAGGACACCGGCCTCAGGCAGGACGGCAAGGTCGGCCTGCGTGGAGTCGGACTTGAGGCTGGCCGCGACGTCGTCGGACTCCACCTGGACCACGCTCAGCCCCGTGCACTGCGAGAAGTGCTCCAGGGAGGCGTCCAGACTGGCTGCCTCAGTGCTGCCGGCCTGCGTGGCGACCCGCACCGTGGTGCCCGCGGGGAAGGAGCCGTAGGCCTCCTGCAGCTGGGCGCAGGAGGCAGGGGACGCCGTCACCCCTCCCACCTGCTGCGAGGCCGAGGAGCAGGCCACCAGCGAGGCCGACGCGAGGGCGAGCGTGGCCACGACGGCCAGGGGCCGGAGCCCGGTGAGTCTGCTCAGCATGTTGCTCGCTTCCTCTCCACGACGGCGTCGAGCACTCCGGCACACCCGTCACGCCATACCGGCTCGGTGGTGAAGGAGGCGACAGCCGTCACTGACTGCGGCGCGCTTCCCATGGCCACCCCGGCACCAGCCCAGGTGAGCATCTCAACGTCATTGGTCCCGTCTCCCACCGCCACGGCGTGAGAGGAGTCCGTCCCCAGCCGCTCAGCCAGCCGCTGCAGCGCGGACGCCTTCGTCACGCCCTCGGGAGCCACGTCAAGCCACGCGGTCCAGCCGATCGCGTACTCCACCGAGTGCAGGCCCGAGTCCGCGACCAGCGCGCTGAACTCCTCCAGCGGCATACCCGGCGCCCGCAGGATGACGCGGGTGACCGGTCGCGCGCACAGCTCGTCCAAGGTGGCCAGCGTCTGCTCCTCAATGAGCTCCCCCTCAGGGAAGGCGCGGGTGGTGCGGAAGCCGGCGTCAAGGTCCTCGACGGCGAGGATGCCGTCCGGAACAGCCTGCGTGAGCGCGTTGATGGCCGCGGTGGGGTCAAAGGTCACCGAGTCCACCACCCGGTACCCGCCTGGCGCCGTCGGATCCATGCGCACCGTCAGCGCACCGTTGGCACAGATCATCCACCCGTCGGTCAGTCCCACGTGGCGCGCCACCGGCAGAGCCGCCTGGATACCGCGGCCGGTGGAGATGACCACCTGGGCCCCGTAGTGCCGCATCCGGGCGATCGAGGCCATCATCCGTTCCGAGACGCGGCCATCCATGTCCAGGATCGTGCCGTCCACGTCGAGCGCGACGATGAGCCGCGGGTCCGCGACGAGGTGGTCCCGGCCCGGGTCCAGCCGGTCCAGGTCCGCCATGTGCTCACGCACGAGGGCGTGGTAGGCGTCATGGCTCAGAGGCGTGGAGCGGTCGTGCCCACGCAGGTACTCCCAGGAGCCGCCCAGCCGCTGAGGCTCGGCGCCGCTGGGCTGGCTCGGGTCAGGAGCGCTGAAGACCGGAGAGGTGCCGACCGGCACAGGGCCGGCCGCCTGGTCCCGGCGGGAGTCTTGCGTCACTGCCGTCCTCGTCCCTCAGGGACGCGGGGTGATGACCTCGAGGCCACCCATGTACGGACGCAGCCCCTCAGGCACAACCACCGTGCCGTCCGCCTGCTGGTTGTTCTCCAGCAGCGCCACGATCCAGCGGGTGGTGGCCAGCGTGCCGTTGAGGGTGGCTACCGGCGAGGTCCGCCCGTCCCGCCTCTCACGGATCTGGAGACGGCGCGCCTGGTAGGTGGTGCAGTTGGAGGTCGAGGTGACCTCCATCCAGCGGTTCTGGGTGGGCAGCCACGCCTCGCAGTCGAACTTGCGGGCAGCGGAGGATCCGAGGTCCCCCGCAGCGGTGTCGATGACGCGGTAGGGCAGGCCGACGAGGTGGAGCATCTCCTCCTCCAGGGCCAGCAGGCGCTCGTGCTCGGCAGCGGCGTCCTCGGGACGCACGTAGGCGAACATCTCTGCCTTGTTGAACTGGTGGACGCGAATGATGCCTCGAGTGTCCTTACCAGCCGCCCCCGCCTCACGGCGGTAGCAGGTGGACCAGCCCAGGTAGCGCTTCGGGCCCTCCTCCAGGTCGAGGATCTCGTCCGTGTGATAACCGGCCAGCGCGACCTCGGAGGTACCGGTGAGGTAGAGGTCGTCAGCAGGCAGGTAGTAGATCTCGTCCGCGTGCAGGCCGAGGAAGCCGGTGCCGCCCATGACCTGCGGGGAGACGAGGGTGGGCGTGGTCATCGGGATGAAGCCGTGCTCGGTGGCCTTGTCCAGGGCCGCCGTCATGAGGGCCAGCTCCAGGCGCATTCCCGCGCCCTTGAGGTAGTAGAAGCGCGAGCCGGAGACCTTGGCCCCGCGCTTGGTGTCGATGATGTCCAGGCCCTCACCCAGGGTGAGGTGATCGGCCGGCTCAAAGCCCTCGGAGGCGAAGTCGCGCGGCTGGGGGCCCTCATGACGCAGGACGACGTAGTCCTCCTCCCCGCCGGAGGGCGCTCCCTCGATGACGTTCTGGAACTGGTGCGCCAGCTCGTCCAGGGTGGCGGCAGCCTGGTCAGACTCGGCCTGGGCGCCGCGCACGCGCTCGGCCAGCTCCTTGGCCTGAGCGAGGGCAGCCTCACGCTCCTGAGGAGAGGAGGCCTTGCCGACCGAGCGAGAGACGACCTTCTGCTCCGCACGCAGGGACTCAAAGGTGGCCAGGGTGGTGCGGCGGGCCTCGTCGGCGTCGATGATGCGGTCGACAAGGTCGACGTCGGCGCCTCGGGCTCGCTGGCTGTCACGGTAACGCTCTGGGTTCTCGCGGAGGTCGCGCAGGTCGATCATGGGTCCGAGTGTAGCCAGCGAGCGCCCCCGCCCGCCGGGACGCCTCATGGGGCGAGAGCACCATCACTGATAGCGAGAGGTTTCGCGACCCGCCAATCTATGCCATATAATTAATAGCGATTTATTAAGCACGATCGACAGGCGAACCTCTCGGTCCGCCGCGCCCGATCGCCCCAGCTCTCAGGACAGGCTATGGCTACTTCGCTTCCCTCCTTCTCGCAGCTGCGAGCCTTCGTCGCCCTGTGCGACCACCAGCACTTCGGTGAGGCGGCCACGACTCTTGGCGTCAGCCAGCCCAGCCTGTCCCAGGCCATCACCGCCTTGGAGCGCCGCGTGGGCGGAGAGCTGGTCGAACGCACTACCCGCCGCGTGCTCGTCACCCCCCTGGGCGAGACGCTGCTGCCCTACGCCCGCGAGGCGGTCCTCGCAGCCGAGTCCTTCAGCGAGGCCGTCACCACCCAGGGCGCCGTGCTCAGCGGCACCATGCGTCTGGGAATGATCCCCACGTTGGCCCCCTACCTGGCTCCCGTCGCTATCGACGGACTGCCCCGGGAGATCCCCCAGCTCCAGCCCGAGCTGCGTGAGATGGTCACCGGCGACCTGCTCGACATGCTGGGTCAGGGTCGCCTGGACGCCGCCATCCTGGCGATCGACGTCGACATCGACGCCCACCGCACCTCCGTCATCCCGATGTATGACGAGCCCCTCGTCATCCTCGTCCCACCCAACCACTCCTGGGACGGGCGCAAGGACGTCTCCCCCGTCGAGCTCGATGACCAGCAGCTCCTCCTGCTGGACGAGGGCAACTGCCTGCGCGACGAGACCCTGGCCCTGTGCCAGCGCTACGGCTCCAACCCGCCGGTCGCCGTCGCCACCACGCTGCTAACCGTGGTCCAGATGGTCTCCCACAACGTCGGCGTCACCGTGCTGCCCGAGGGCGCCCTGCGGATGCTGGGAGGCGTGCCGCACGGAGTGGCTCGTTTCGGGGACGTCAACGCCGTGCGCCGCATGGGCCTGGTCTACCGCACCTCCTCCTCGCGAGGCTCCGACTTCAGCCAGCTCGCCCGCATCATCACCAGCCTCGCCCAGGACGCCGGCCTGCCCCTGACCCCTGTGCCCTCCGCCGCGGCCCGCTAGCCTCGGCCCATGACCCGATCCGGTGGCCCTACGGCCACCCCCGCCAGCCCAGCGTCCGCGGACGCTGGGCTGGCGTGCGTCGTTCTCAACCCGTCCAAACCGGCAGTCACTGAGTCCGTCCGCCGCCGCCTCACCCTTGCCCTGGCCGAGGCCGGGTACCACGAGCCCATCTGGCTGGAGACCACCGTCAGCGAGCCGGGCGCCACGCAGGCGCGCCTCGCCGTCGCCTCAGGAGCCCGGCTCGTTGTGGCTGGCGGCGGGGACGGCACTGTGCGCGCCGTGGCCGCCGGGCTGGCCGGTACCTCCACCGAGCTTGGGATCCTGCCGCTGGGCACCGCCAACCTCGCCGCCCGCAACCTGGGCCTGCCCGTGGGCGATCCGGAGGCGCTCATCACCACCGCAGTGACGGGAACTGCCCACCCCGTGGACCTCGCCTGGGTCTCCATCGACCCCGACGACCCCGTCTCCAGCAAGGACCGCCCCGCCCCCACACAGAGCTGGGCTCGCCCCACCCTCGGCTCGGAGCACGCCTGCCTCGTGGTCACCGGTATCGGTTTTGACGCAGGACTCGTCGCCTCGACCCGGCCCGGGCTCAAGGCCCGCATCAAGTGGGGCGCCTATGCCCTGGCCGCCTTCGAGAACCTCTGGTCCCCGCGCCTTGACATGCTGCTCAGCCTGGACGAGCGCAGCGGTCAGGAGGACTGTCCTGCCGGGCCTCGCGGTGGCCGCCGCCCCTCTCAGGTCCGGCGTCACCACGGCGTGAGCCGCGAGCGCCACCTGGAGCGCCTGACCGCACGCTGCCTGCTCATCAGCAATGGCGGTCGCCTTCCCGCGGGGATCACCCTGCTGCCGCAGGCCACGATGGACGACGGCCTCCTCGACGTCGCCGCTATCGACACCGTCGGCGGGCTGGCTGGCTGGACCTCGCTCGCCCGCCAGGTGCTGCCCCCCTTCGCCGCCCGCTACTCCGATCCTCGCCGTGCACTCGGGCGCGTGGTCCTGCGCCGGGGCCGCGACGTCGTCATCCGACTGGCTCGCCCGGCGATGGTGGAGGTCGACGGCGAGCTCCTGCCTCCCACGCGCTGGGTCCGCGTGCGCCTGGAGCCCGGAGCCGTCCTCGTCCGCCGCTAGCCGCTCAGACGGTGCGTCCCTCCAGCACGTCCGCCACCCAGGCGCGCGCCACCACGAAGTCCTTGTCACTCGTGCCCGCCGGAACCACGATGGGGCGGGCGTCCAGGCGGGGGTAGGAGCCCAGGAAGCGCACCTGCGGGCAGGTGCGGTGCAGGCCGATGAGGGCGGCCTGGACGCGCTCCTCGCGGATGTGCCCCTCCACGTCGATGGAGAAGCGGTAGCGTCCGAGCGAGTCACCCACCGGACGAGACTCGATGCGCGAGAGGTTGATCCCACGCGCTGAGAACTGCTCCAGCATGTCCAGCAGCGCGCCTGAGCGGTTGTGGGGCAGCTGGACCTGGAGCGTCGTCTTGTCCGCACCGGTCGGCTCGCTCACCCGCCCGGGACGGGTGACCTTGACGAAGCGGGTGACCGCGCCCGGGTTGTCCGCCACCCCTCCGGCCAGCACCGTCAGCCCGTACTGCTCGGCAGCGAGCGGGTTGCACAGCACAGCCTGGTAGTCCAGGTTCCCCAGCCCCTGCGGCCCGGCTGCCGCCAGAGCCTTGGCCGGGGCCGAGGTCGAGGTCCCGGCCACGTACACGGCCTGCGGCAGGTGGGTGTGCACCCAGCCACGGCACTGCGCCCAGGCGTGGGGATGGGTGGAGATGCCGCGCACCTCCTCCAGCCGCGTCCCCTCCAGACCTGCCAGGACAAAGGTGATAGGCACAGCGACCTCAGCCGCGATGACCAAGGGGGACCCCGCCACGAGGTTGTCCAACGTCGCGTTAACCCCGCCCTCGACGCTGTTCTCAATGGGCACCACAGCCGCGTCCACCGTGCGGTCGCGCACGTGGTCCAGCGCGGTGGGCACGTCCTGGCACGGGTCCAGAGTGATCTGCTGCGGAGCCACCTGCCTCAGGGCCATCTCGCAGAAGGTGCCGGTGGGGCCCAGGAAGGACCAGGTCGCAGCGGTCGTCGAGGTCGTCATAGCGTGAAGGGTATCGAGCATGAGGCCCCAGGCCGTGACAGGTTTGCAGGGTGAGCAGCCCAGCAGCAGGTTCCTTCCCCCAGCACTGGGGCGGCGCCGTCGTCCACAAGCGTCCTTGACCCACCTGGCTGGTTCCGCACATCCCTCGCTTGAGGTGCTTAACAGTCGATCTCCACTATTGCCACAACCGAACCGACTGTTAGCGGCCTGAAGCGACGTTCCTGGTGAGCGCACGCGGAGACGGACCCGGCCGTGCTCCGGGCCTGGAGGTGGGGCGCCCCTATGCTGTCTGGCGTGAGTCCGCATCAGTCACCACGACAACGCTTTGCCCGCAGCGTGGTCTACGCGATCGTGCTCCTGACCGTCATCGGCATGGTGGTGGCGATGGCGGGGTCCGCCTTCGGCCAGGAACGCCGACGCACCCCCGTGGTGGTCCTGGCCACCACCGCCCTGAGCTGGGCCTCCGTCTCCCAGGGCGAGGACAAGGCCTCCCAGGACCTGCTGAGCCTGGCCGCCTCAGGTTCCCCGGCGAATCTCGTGCCCCGCACGGCAGGCACCTGCGAGGCGGACGCCTGGCTGTCGCTCGGGGCGGGTGCTCGCACGCGCGCCACCGAGCCCGGCTCACCGTGCTCATGGCCCTCCGGCTGGGACCAGGCGGCACACGCCTCCGGCGAGGCCGGATACGCCGCTGAGCCCGGGGCCCTGGCAGACGCCCTGTCCTCAGCCGGACTCACCACGGCCGCCGTCGGGCCCGGCGCCGAGCTCGCCCTGACGACCTCCTCCGGCAAGTCCCCGCACTCGGCCGGCTCCCTCACCGAGCTCGGTGAGCTGGCCGAGCTCACCATCGTGGACGCCACCCGCCACGGCGCCGAGGCTGCCAGGCAGACCCTGGCGGAGGACCTGGAGTCCCTGGCCGCCTCAGGGGCTCAGGCTCGCGTCGTCGTCGTCTCCCTGACGGGGCCCGGATCTGGGCCTCAGGCACTCGTGCTGTCCTCCGGCTCGACCGGCCTGGACCGCGAGGACGGCGTCCTGACCAGCCCCTCCACCCACCAGGCCGGGCTCGTCCAGCTCACCGACCTCGCCCCCACGTTCCTGTCAGCCCTGGGCGTGGCCGTCCCCACCTCCATGAGTGGCCAGGCGCTGAGCCTGCCGGCCGGCGCCACGGATCTTGGGGCGCTGACGCGCTCGGAGGGCGCCGACGTGCCACAGACCGTCAGCCAGCTCACCGACGACGCCCTGCGCGCCAAGGCCTCGCAGATGACGACGCTACCCGCTGGGCTAACGATCATCGGCGCCGCGGCCGCCCTCGTCCTCGTCGCCGCCTGCACGCTGCGAGGGCCCGCTGGCCGCAAGCACCTGCACGGGGTCGGGGTGGCAGCCACCGTGGTCGGCGCCCTGCCGATGGGAGCCTGGATGGGCATGGCGGTCCCCTGGTGGCGAGTCGGCGCCGACGGCGACCAGCCCAGCTGGGTCGTGGTGCCGACGGCCATACTGACGATGGTCCTCACGGCGATGGTCGGCGTCGGCGTCCTGCACGGGCTAGGCAGCGTCGTCATCTCCGTACGGGACAGGCTCCTGGCGGCTCGTCCGCGTCCCCCACGCGCCCCGCGCACGCCGCGAGAGCCGGGGCACGGCCCCGGTCCCCTGGGGGTCCACGGCCTACGCCTGCCTCCCTCTAGCCGCGTGCCCACCCCGCTGTTCTTCACCGCCTACGTCCTGACGGCCTGCGTGGCCGCGCTCATCCTCTCCGACTCCGCGGCGGGCGCGCGCCTGGGCTTCAACGGGATGCTGGGGATGGATGCCGTCGTCGCCGGGCGCTTTTACGGGATGTCAAACACGGCCTTCGCCTTGGCCGCGGCCGCCCTGGTCATCGCTGTGGCAGCGGGGGTCAGCCCCTTCGTCGAGGCTCAGCCCACCCACCGGCTGCGACGTACCGCGGCCTACCTCGGGGTCGGCGTGCCCGGCCTGATCGCCCTGGCGCTTGACGGACTGCCTCAGGCCGGCGCTGACGTAGGCGGTGCCATCGCGATGGCGGCGGCGCTGGCCGCACTGACGGCCGGGCTCGTGGGAGGCCGCATCGGCTGGAAGCGGTGGATGACGATCGCCACCGGGGCTCTGACCGCCGCCGGGCTGTTCGGGCTGATCGACCGCTCCCTGGGCTCGCACACGCATATGGGCCAGTTCATCGGCCAGCTCCAGGACGGCACCGCCTCGACCACCATCCTGCGCAAGCTCACGGCTCTGGTGGTGCCCTTCTTCACCAGTCGGCTCGCTCTCCTGGCGCTGGTGGTCGGGGTGATCGCCCTGGTCGGCGCGGGGTGGTGGCTGAGGCGCGAGGTCACGGCGTGGAGGCTCGGCACCAGCGCCTACGCGAGCCTGGTGCGACCTGAGGAGCAGGAAGCCGACCAGAGGCCCACCGAGGACGGCGCCGGCCAGCACGAGGGGGCCGGAACCACGGCTGCCGGCGGGCTTCCACAGTGGCTGACTCCCGCGCTCAAGGGCCTGGGCACACTGGTAGTCGTCGAGGTGGTTGTCAACGACTCCGGCTTGTCCATGGCGTGCCTGTCCCTGGCCTGCGCGGCGCCGCTTCTCGTGGCGCTCGTGGCCACTCAGCTCCAGGCCCGGGTGCGTTAGGCCTCGGGACGCGCCGGGGCGACGCCGTCGGGCTCCCCGGCCTGCAGGTCACTGCCCTGGGCCTTGGGCCCGGGCCAGGCCCGGTAGGCGTGGAAGGGGGACTGGGAGCCGATGAGCTCCTCGTCCAGGGCCTTGACGGGGATCCGGCGGCGGCGCACCTTGCGCGCCGCGATCGCTCGCAGGACATCCTTGTACTGGGCGGCACGGTGCAGCATGCCGGCGCGGTCATTGCCGGTGACGCGGTGGGTGATGTCGCAGGGGACCTCGATGACGGTCAGCCCGGCCACCAGGACGTCGATGCTCAGACCCACCTCGACACCCCAGCCCTCAGCCAGCGGGGCGGCTGCCTCATAGGCCTCGCGGCTCAGGCACCGTTGACCGGACAGCGGAGCCACCGGGGCCCAACCGGTTGCGGCAGCGATCGCCGTACGGGCGGCGCGGACCACGCGACCGCGGCCGCCGGCACCAGCCTGCTTGGGCGGGACAGCGATCGACATGTCGGCGATGCCATCGATCACGGGGGCAACAAGGTCTGCGCAGCAGGCGGCAGAGTCACCCAGGTCGGCGTCGATGAAGAGCAGAAGGCGTGAGGGGCCATCGACGTAGTCACGCATCCCCACGATCGAGGCGCCGGTCTCCATCGCCGAGGCCTTGCCACGCGTGACTGAGTGACGCACCGTGACCGCACCGGCGGCTCGGGCGTGGTCCTGGGTTCCGTCCGTGGAACCGTCATCCACGACCACCACGAGGTCAACGCGCGGAATCGCCCGGCAGGCTCGCACGGTCGCCGCGATGCGCTCGGCCTCGTCCTTCGCGGGGATGACGACGGCGACCCTCTGCTCGGCACGCTGGTCTGGATGCGCCTGCTGAGGCATCGACATAGTCACGGCACAAGAGTAACGACATCGTCCCCCTCACGGCGCGATCACAGCACGGTGAGAGGGACGACGTCTGCTCGGCGTGAGCCCCGGCGTGAGAGCCAGCTAGTCCAGGACGCTGCCCGGCGCCCCGGCCTCCACTGCGACGGCCTCAGCCTCGCGCACCTAGACCCGGGTGCGCTCGCGCGCGGTGTCCTGGCTCGTCTCCGTCTCCAGCAAGCGGGTGACCGAGGCGTTGACGCCCAGCTCGACGTCGGCCCCGGCAGCCAGCAGCGCACCGCCCCGCTCAAGACCGAGGATGAGACCCACGAAGGCAAGGGTAAGCAGGACAACCTGCCCCCAGGACAGGGCGATCTTCTCCGTGGGGCGAGCCTGCTGGATCGAGCGGGCTCCGACCACGAAGGAGGCCAGGATGAGAGGCAGGGTGATGGCGAAAACCACTCGCCAGCTCGCCACCTCTCCGATGACGCCGCCCACGATCGGACCGACGGCCGGGGCCACGCCCAGAGTCAGGCCTCCGACTCCCATGAGCGCCCCAAACTTGGTGCGAGGTGCCTGGGTGAGGATGATCGTGAACATGAGCGGCGTGATGATGCCGGTGCCCACGCCCTGAAGAAGACGCCCTGCCAGCAGCACCGGGAAAGTGGGGGCGGCCAGGGCGATGACGGAGCCGGCCGCCACGGCGGCGACGGCCGCGAAGAACAGGGACCTGGCCGTGAAACGGCGCTGGAGGTAGCTCGACAGCGGCATGATGATCGCGACCACCAGGAGGTAGCCACTGGTGAGCCACTGCACCTGCGAGGTCCCCACCCCGAAGGCCTCCATGAGGGCCGGGAAGAGGACGGAGACGACGGTCTCTAGGAACAGGCCGAGGAAGGCCAGGACAGCCGTGGCAAAGATGGAGCCGGCCAGGGCCGGGCTGACTGTCTCAGCGTCGCGGGGGTCAGGCAGGACGAAGACATCCTGCGCTCCAGGCACGTCGCTGGCTGGGCGGGAGGAGGCGTGGGACACGCGGGGAACCTTTCAGTGACACACCGACCAGCGCTTGCCCGCGCGAGAGCGTCACACCCACCGCGCGTCATACGTCGGTGTGTGATCGCTGGACGTGACCGTAGCCGGAACATCCACAGCCTCGTAAGCGAGGACTTCTGCGGGATGGTCAATAGCGGTGCCGCCCAGGTCACTCGAGGTCACCGCGAGGGGCGAGGGCGCGTCTGCCTATCGAGCGTCAGAGGACTTCTGTCCCGTCTGACCAATGCAAGAAACGACAGAAAAAGATGACAGTCCTCTGTGAACGCTCATTCACCTGACATCGCCTCAGCGATCAGAGAGGGTTGTGGAAAGGAGCCCGTCAATGACGCCGGGTTCCACCTTCCCGTCCCTGAGAGGTATCCCTACCGCCACCCGAGACACCATGTCTCACAGGCTGCGCGGCGGCTTGTAGGCAGTCTCCTCCCCCGGGGTGATGGTGCGGATGACGCGGGCTGGTAGACCGCCAACCACCGTCATTGGCGGCACGTTCGAGCTGACCACCGCGCCAGCCGCGATGACCGACCCGTAGCCGATGTGCACACCGGGCAGGATGGTGGTGTTCGCGCCCACCCATACATCGTCCTCGATGGTGACGACGGCAGAGAACTGCGCGCCCGTGCTGCGAAGCTCAGGGTCAATCGGGTGACCGGCCGTGGCTACCGTGACATGGGGACCGAAGAGGACACGTTTGCCAATATGGATAGCGGCGTCGTCGATCAGCGTGGTGCCGGTATTGAACCAGCACCCCTCCCCGATGGTGGTGTGGGAGCCGTACGCGCAATAGATCGGCGTCTCCAGCCAGGCTCCGTCCCCGAAGGAGGCGAAGAGCTCACGGGCAAGAGCCGCGCGCCCTTCAGGGTCGCGGATCGAGGTGGCGTTGTAACGCTCGACCAGCTCCTTGCCCCGATTACGTTCCTCCTCCAGGGCCTCCCGGCCGGGGCCGAAGTCCGTGTAGAGCTCGCCGGTGTCCAGCCTTCGCCGAGTCTCGGTCTCATTAAAGACGTAGGGGTTGTGGATCTCGTGTGCGGCGCCGGTCGCTGCGGTGGGGCCGACAGATGTGGTCTCGTCCATGAGGAGATCTTGCCAAAGAGCACCGACACAAACCCCGGATGCCACCAGGAGCCACCCACCGACGGACACGTCAGCAGGAACATGGAGGCATTTCCCAGGCTTTGGAGGGGTGTTCCTTCAGGGTGGGCGGGTTACATAGTCACTGCCGCCGGACGGAACGGGTCGCGAGGGTTGGGGAGCCTGATGACCGACCCGCCTCCGAGACAGCCACGGGTCTTAGGGAGCCCGAAGCCGTCGCTCCGGCGAGGGAGTGGTTCCCGGGCGGGGTTTGGGAAGCCCGCCGACAGGTCGGGCCACTCGTTGACGAAGGCCCTCGGGCCCGGGAGAGACAACCCGGGAACCGGGGGCTTCGTCATGCCCCGGATCCCGTAGGCCCCCGCGTCCCGCATGCCCCCGTACAGCCTTCACTCACCCCGCACGCCCCGTCGCTTTAGGCCGGTAACAGTCGGTTCGGTTGCGGCGGGCATGGGATCCGACTGTTGAGGGCCTAAGGCGATGGGGCGAGGGTGGATCCAGACTGTCGCTTTAGGCCGCGAACAGTCGATTCGGTTGTGGCAAGCGTGGGAGCCGACTGTTAAAGACCTAAAGCGACGGGGAAAGGAAGCCGACAACACCCCTCACAAAAGGCGTGTACCGCCGTCAGCCCCGGCCGCTTCGCGGTTCCTAGAGACTTTCCAGGCAACCACCCCGTGTTCCTTCAGGATGACCGGGTTATATACGAGTCACCGCCGGACGGAACGGGTCGCGAGGGTTGGGGAGCCTGACGACCGATCCGCCTCCGAGACAGCCACAGGTCTTAGGGAGCCCAAGGCAGTCGCTCCGGCGAAGGAGGACGCTCCCCCGGAGTTGGGATGCCGGGTGCGGAGCCCTCACGAGGCTTGGGCCCGTGGGTCCGGGAGAGACAACCCGGCCCACGGGCCAAGTCACGTCGTCAGACTCATCACAAGCCGTGAGCTCACCCCTTGAAGGCCAGCGGCTCCAGACCCTGTACTCCAGGCTCCACGGCGTAGACGCTGCCGGAGGCCGGCTCGACGTCGTCAGGCAGGTTCTCGCGCGAGGTCGTGATGTACAGCGTGCCCAGGTCGGGACCACCGAAGGTACAGGCCGTCACCTTCGACACCGGCACCTCGATCACCTCACTGAGTCGACCGTCCTCGTCAAAGCGCCACACAGCGCTGCCCCGGTGCATGGCGACCCACACCCCACCCTCAGCGTCCACGGTCAGCCCGTCCGGGTGCCCCTGCTCAGCCGGGATCTCCACGAAGGTGCGAGGCTCGACCAGCCCGGCCTCGGCGTCGTAGTCAAAGACGGTCACCCGCCCGGTGGGGGTGTCGATCCAGTAACCGCGCGAACCGTCCGGGCTGAAGCCCAGGCCGTTGGCGATCGTGGCTCCGCCCCAGGCAGGCACCGGCTCGCCGGCGCCGTCCCAGCGATAGACCGCGGCAGCCCCCTCCACGCGCTCGTAGGACATGGTCCCGATCCAGAAGCGCCCGTCAGGGTCGCATCCGCCCTCATTCGTGCGGATCGTCGGGTCGGAGTACAGCTCAACGGCCTGCGTCAGGTCGCTCAGGTCCTCGGCGCGCCCGACGGCGATCCCCCGCTCCGTGGCCACAACCGCGCCCCCGTCCACACGCGGGCGGATGACGCTGGCGACCTTCGAGGGCACGTCCAGACGGCGGTAACCGCCCTCGGCGGCCTCGTCCAGCTCGATGACGCTGCCGGCCAGCATGTCGACAAAGCGCAGCCGGCCCGTCGCCGGCCACCACACCGGTCCCTCGCCGTGGTAGGAGACCGAGTCCGTGATGCGCTGTGCCTTCATGGCTCCACCGTACCCGCAGGCAACGACGCCGTCGCGTGCGCACGATCAGCACACGCGACGGCGTCGCTCACGAGGTCCGGCGCCTCGGCTCAGAGGTTGACCTGGCGCGAGATGATGCCGGCCTTGGCCCGGCGAGCCGCCGCGTCCAGCGGCCCCTGGGCAGCCAGCGCCGCCTCCAGCCGCGCGGCCATCTCCTGCATCGGGGCGGTGAGCTCCTCAGCCTCGGTCCCCGGAACCAGCTCCCACACGGGGATGGCCAGGCCACAGGCACGGAAGGCGCCGATGAAGCGGGCCCCTTCCTCCAGGTCGGACTCGCGCGCGGCGTGCACGCGGGCGAAGGCGTTGAAGAACTCGTCCTCGTCCTCCCCACGCACCCAGCGCACGAACTCCTTGCCACCCATGCGGAACCAGTAGGCGTGCTCCACGCCCGGCACCGCCTTGGCCTGGGCGATCTCGCCCTTGGCCTCCTCCAGCTGGCGCTGGGCCTGCGGGTCCTTGGCGGCCTCGGCGTCGAGCCAGAAGTCGAAGGTCTCGCGCACGCTGACCTGCGGGGCGAAGTTCAGGTCCACGATGTCCTGCAGGCGCTCACCCGGCTCAGGCAACCCGTTGACGGCCAACCCGTGCCCCTCCTCCAGGTCCAGGGCCTCCAGGAGGGCAGCGGCCACGTCACGGCTGGCGTCACCCGAGTGAAGGGTCGTCTGCAGCGCCACCAGGACCTCGCCGTCGGCACGCTTGAGCGCCTGAGCGAGCTCGGGCAGGAGGGTGACCAGCTGGACCGTGCGTCCGCCGTGGGCCTCGTTGAGCTTCACGGTGGCGGTCGCCGCCGGGAGGATCTGCATCATGGCGACGAGGTCCTCTTCGCCGGGCAGCCCCTCGAAGGGACGGGCGACGTAAGCGATCTTCTGCTTCTTGGGCGTTGCGTCGGCGGCCTTGCGCGCCTGGCGCTTCTTCTTCGACATAGCGTCAGGGTAACGGTCTGGCCCGGCCTGTCCCGGCCGACGCGGCGGTCCCGGCCAACAGACGGTCAGGGACGCACGGCGACGGCCTCGATCTCCACCCCGGCGCCCTTGGGCAGGGCCGCCACCTGGAAGGCCGCGCGCGCCGGCAGCACCGGCCCGGTGAAGAAGCGGGAGTAGACCTCGTTGACCGGGACGAAGTCATTGATGTCAGCCAGCAGCACGGTGGTCTTGACGACGTGCTCGTAGCCCAGTCCCGCGGCCGCGAGGATCTCACCGACGCTGGTGAGCACGCGCTCGGCCTGAGCCTGGATGTCCCCGTCCACCAGCGTCCCGGTAGCGGGGTCGAGCGGGATCTGGCCGGAGACGTAGACGGTGGAGCCGGCGCCCTCACCAGTCGAGACAGCCTGGGAATACGGGCCGACGGCGGCCGGAGCCTTGGGCGTGGAGATGGCGGTTGCGGTCATGGGCAGTCCTTCCGACGGGCGGACACCAGCGCACCGCCCCACTACTGTGACAGCACCACGATAGGCGCGTGACCCAGGAGGACCGCCGTGCGACGCCCCGCCATCCCGTCACCTGAGACCCTCGCCAGACGCGCCGCCGCCAGCACCACCCCGGCAGACCGGCGGACCTCTCCCTGTTCCTGTCCGGCGCCCAGGAGCGTGAGGTGCTCGACGCCGTAGCTCAGCCCGAGCCGGCGACGGCCGGCTCACGCAGGCCGAGGTGTGGCTGGCCGAGCGGCCCAACCGTCTGGCAGCCTTCCTCGCCTTCGCCGCTGACCTTGTGTCCGCCGCTCCCTAAGGAGCCGCTGAGCGCCGCGGGTGGCTGTCAGGCCGAAGTACCCGGCCAGCCGGCGGTTTTCCTCCCTAGGCTGAGCCGCCGTCGTCCATCTTTCGGGACAATGAGCGGACAGCGCTGATCGGGCGTGCCACACTCGACGCATGCACCCACGAGCTGGACAACCTGCACGTCCCGAAGACCTGATCGACGTCGATGAGGTCGTCAACGCCTACTACGACCTCGTCCCGGACCCTGCTGTGCCTGAGCAGCGCGTGGTCTTCGGCACCTCCGGTCACCGCGGCTCCTCCCTGGACACCGCTTTCAACGAGGCCCACATCATCGCCACCACGGCCGCCATCGTGGAGTACCGCCGCACCCAGGGCACCGACGGCGTGCTCTACATCGGCCGAGACACCCACGCCCTGTCTGAGCCGGCCTGGCGCACCGCGATCGAGGTGCTCACCGGCGCGGGCGTGACCACCGCCGTCGACGCCCGCGGCGCCTACACGCCCACTCCAGCCGTCTCGCACTCGATCCTGCTGGCTAACGGCGCCGGCACCGAGTCCGGCGTGCGCACCAGCGGCCCGGGCCTGGCCGACGGCATCGTCGTCACCCCGTCCCACAATCCCCCGCGCGACGGCGGCTTCAAGTACAACCCCCCGCACGGCGGGCCGGCCGACTCTGACGCGACCAGCTGGATCGCCGCCCGAGCCAATGAGCTGCTCGCTGACGGATGGGACCGCGTCAAGCGCGTGCCCATCGCCGAGGCACTGGACTCCAACTACGTCATCAAGCACGACTACCTGGAGTCCTACGTCGCGGACCTGGAGAACGTCATTGACGTTGAGGCGATCCGCGAGGCGGGCGTGCGTATCGGCGCCGACCCGCTGGGCGGGGCCTCGGTGGACTACTGGGGCGCGATCGCCGAGCGCTACGGCCTGGACCTCACGGTGGTCAACCCCACCGTGGACCCTGCCTGGAGCTTCATGACCCTGGACTGGGACGGCAAGATCCGTATGGACTGCTCCTCCCCCAACGCCATGGCCTCCCTGCGCGCCGTCATGACGCCGGACGCTGACGGCAAGACGCCTTACGACGTCGCCACCGGCAATGACGCGGACTCCGACCGCCACGGCATCGTCACCCCCGACGGCCTGATGAACCCCAACCACTACCTGGCCGTGGCGATCGAGTACCTCTTCACTCACCGTCCCCAGTGGCCTGCCACGGCGGCCGTGGGCAAGACCCTGGTCTCCTCCAGCCTCATTGACCGCGTCGTGGCCGCGATGGGACGCACGCTGGTCGAGGTGCCGGTGGGCTTCAAGCACTTCGTTCCCGGCCTCATCGACGGCTCGGTGGGCTTCGGTGGCGAGGAGAGCGCGGGAGCCTCCTTCCTGCGCAAGAACGGCACGGTGTGGTCCACGGACAAGGACGGCATCATCCTGGCGCTGCTGGCCAGCGAGATCATTGCCGTCACGGGCAAGACCCCCTCGCAGCTGCACGAGGAGCAGGTGGAGCGCTTCGGCGCCTCGGCCTACGCACGTATCGACGCCGCAGCCACCAAGGCTGAGAAGGCTAAGCTCGCTGCCCTGTCCCCCGAGGACGTTACGGCCACCGAGCTGGCCGGCGAGCCCATCGTGGACCGGCTGGTACGGGCGCCTGGCAATGACGCTCCGATCGGCGGTCTCAAGGTGACCACCGAGAACGCCTGGTTCGCGGCGCGTCCCTCTGGCACTGAGGACGTCTACAAGATCTACGCCGAGTCCTTCAAGGGGGCCGAGCACCTGGCTCAGGTCCAGGAGGAGGCCAAGAAGGTCGTGGCTGCGGCGCTGGCCGGCTGAGCCGGCGTAGGCCTTTCCCTCACTTGCGTCGTTTCAGGCCCTGAACAGTCGATTCCCATGCGCACAGCAGCGCAATCGACTGTTCAGGGCCTGAAACGACGCAGTTGACATTCCCCCCCCCCATCTAGGGCGTCAGAGATCATATTTCCCTGTTCTCTCACACCTGGAGATCCCATGAAGCGCACTGTCGCAGCCTCATTCGCTGCCATCGCCCTCGCCGCCTCCCTGACTGCCTGCGGCTCCGGCTCCGACTCGACCACAACCGCTGAGTCGACGGCGGCCGAGGCCACTGCCGTTGCCACCACCGAGCAGACGCAGGAGGCCACGGACACCGACCAGGCCGAGGGCACGCCCGTCCACGTGACCACCGTCGCCAGTGTCACGGCCCCCGAGGGCTTCACCGACGTCGGCGCCCAGAGCGGCGAGGGCGCGATCGGCTTCGTCAGCGCTGACGGCATGCGCACGATCGTCATCTCGGCCCAGACCAGCAGCGAGGACGTGGAGGCCGCCGTGGCCGCCCTGTTCGCCACCGGTGGCATGGTCGGCCAGACCCAGGTGCAAAGCGGCGCCACCACCGCCTTCGCCGAGACCGGCTCGGTCACGGTGGACGGCGAGACCGGAGCGAGCTACTCCAGCACCTCCTCTGACGAGAGCACCGGGATGTCCGCGGCCACCCGTGGCGCCTACGTCAGCCACAACGGCACGCTGGTCTTCATCGGTTAGACCGCCCTCAACCTCTCCGGCGCGGCCGAGGTGAGCGAGGCGGACTTCCAGACGCTCCTGAGCTCGATCACCTGGAAGTGACGCACCTCTGACCACTGGTCAGACCACCTGAGGGACACGTCCTGAACCTCAGCAGCATGACGAGGTGGGGAGCCGTGCGTGGCATGGCTCCCCACCTCGCTGTCTCGGCCCACGCTCACCGATGCCTGGCCCAGGCCCAGTTAGGGTAATTCCATGACTCAGCAGCGTCCTTCCCGGCCCCATGAGTACGACGGCGCCGCCAGCCCGGAGCCCGAGGAGATCGTGGCTGACGAGCAGCCCGCTGAGCAGGCCGAGGACGGACGCCGTCCCTCCCCCATTCCCTCCCACCAGTCCCGTCCCGGGCCGGAGGACGACATCATGCTGGCCACGGGCCGCCCGCGCGGAGCCGGTGAGCCCACCCCCGTGCGCGAGCGGGTCGAGGCCGCCAAGGAACGCCAGGAGCAGATCCGTCGCCAGCCCGGCCGCAAGGCCTGGATCCCCAACCAGCACGGCGCCTGGTCGATGCTGGTCCTACCGCCGCTGGTCGGCTGGGTGGTCGGCGGCGTGAGCTGGAAGAACCTTCTGCTCCTGCCTGCCTGGTGGAGCGCGTACCTGACCTACTGGGCGTGGTCGCAGTGGCTGCGGACCCGCTCGCCGCGCCGTCGCGCTCTCATCCTCGTCCCGCTTCTCGCCTACACGGCCGCCACTGCCATGCTCGGGCTCATCACCCTGGCCGCGGCTCCCTACCTGCTGCAGTTCGCGGTCCCCCTGGCGCCGCTGTTCGCCATCGCGTTGTGGGAGGTGTGGTCCGGGCGCGAGCGCTCGCTGCTGTCAGGACTGTCGACGACGGCGGCCGCCAGCATCATGGCCGCCGTCACCTACTCGCTGGCAGTGGGTGGCGCAGGCGGTTTCCTGGGCACCGGCGCCACCAGCTCGCCACTGCCTGGGTCCAGCCCCAACGGCGAACTCGTGGGGTGGTCATGGATGTGGGTCGTCACGGCACTGACGGCCGCCTACTTCTGCGGCACGGTTCCGTATATCAAGGCCATGATCCGCGAGCGATTCAACAACCGGCTGCTGGCTGGCACAGTGGCCTGGCACGCCGCAGTCGCGCTGCTCACGCTCGTAGGAGCGGGCACCGGATACCTGCCGTGGGCCCACGCGGCGCTGTGGGTGCTGCTTGCGGTGCGGTCCTTCGCCATGGTCCGCTGGCAGTGGAGCCTCGTGCGGCGCACGCACAAGGGCCTGCGGCCAGGCACGATGGGAGTCGTCGAACTGGCCTTCTGCCTCGCCTTCCTCATCACGATCGCGAGCTAAGGACCCTCAGCTCTCCCTGAGCGAGCGTGAGGGTTCTGTAGCACCGCCCGTTAGCCCCGCGGGCCGTCCCAGCTCCTGGCGGCTGCCAGAACCCGGTCGTTGTCCTCAGGCAAGCCGATGCTCACGCGCACGCCCTCACCAGCAAAGGGCCGCACCAGGATCCCCGCGGCCTTGAAGTGCTCGGCGAGCTGCGCCGTCGCCTCGGCAACCCCGAGCCAGAAGAAGTTGCCCTGCGCCTGGGGCACAACCCATCCATCCTCGCGCAGCGCCGCTACCACACGGTCACGCTCAGCGGCCACCAGGCCTGCTCGCCGGGCAGTCTCGGCCAGCGCCTTCGGCTCCAGGGCGGCGATCGCCGCAGCCTGCGCAGGCAGGTTGACGCCGAAAGGCGTGGCCACGCTGCGCACCGCGCTCGCGATGTCCGGCTGCGCCACGAGGTATCCCACGCGCATGCCAGCCAGTGCGTGCGCCTTGGAGAAGGTCCTGGAGACCACCAGGTTCGGGTAAGCCTCCAGCAGCTCCATCGCGTCGCCCACCGCCGGGTCGGTGACGAAGTCGAGATAGGCCTCGTCCACCAGCACCAGGACGCTGGCAGGCACGCCGTCAAGCAGGGCGCACAGCTCGCGACGCGTGAGCGCGGAACCTGTGGGGTTGTTCGGGGTACAGGCCATCACCACCCGGGTGCGCTTAGTCAGCGCCGCGATCATTGCGGGCACGTCATGGCGCCCGTCAGGCGTGAGCGCGACCTTGACCGCCCTCGCACCGGCGACGGCGATACAGATGGGGTAGGCCTCGAAAGAGCGCCACGGCAGGACGACGTCGTCCCCCTCGTCACACACGGTGTCCAGCAGGTGCTGGATGAGCGCCACCGAGCCGTTGCCAACGACCACCTGAGCCGGATCAACTGCGTACCGACCGGCCAGCGCCTCCACCAGGGCCTCCCCCGTCATCTCGGGGTAGCGGTTGACCGTGCTCGCGGCCGCGGTCAGCGCCTTCAGCACCGGCTCCTGGACGGGGTAGGGCAGCTCGTTGGAGGAGAGCTTGGCAACCTGCTGGCTTCCGGGGCGAGCTCCCGGAACGTATGCCGGAAGGGTGGCAACGGCCTGGCGGATGTGGACGGACGTCGTCATGCCCTGGGAGGCTGCGGGGCCGGCCGGCTGGGAAGCGCTCATGCGGGCATCCTCGCACCGACCAGCTCCGGCCCGCAGCGTCGGTCACCTACCGACCGCCGCTCCAGGCTGCTCCTGATCGGTCAGCCGCTCGACGTCGAAGACCACCTCGCTGGTCACCGCCCCCTCCTCCCCGGCGCCGGTGATACCGCGCAGCTGACGGGCCCAGTCCTCCAGCGCGGGGTCGGCAGGCATTCCCTCCAGCGCCTGGGCGTAGACGAGGGAGCCATGCGGGTAGCCCTCCAGGTTGGTGCCGGTCGTGTCGATCCGCAGCGTGAGGCGAGCCGGGCCCACGGGATTGGCCCGGGCGTCAAGGGCCGGGACGGCATCGGCACCGTTCTCGACGTGCAGGGTCCGCACCGTCTCAGGGACGGCAGCGCCGGCTACAGGCCCTCCCACGGTGAGCAGGGTGGTGACGGTGAAACGCTGCGCCACGGCCGGGTCAGCCGCCAGGTTCGAGGCCGTGATCGCGCCCTGGGAGTGCCCGTAGAGCGCCACCGGGTCCTCGGGCGCGACTCCGGCGGCCCGCATGGCGCTGACGACGGCGCTCTCCATATCCGTAGGCATGCGGGCCACCGCCTCCAGGTTGGTCAGCATGTCTTGGGGATTCGGCCCACCCATGCCCCAGTTCGTCGTCCCCGGCACGACGACGAGCCAGGATCGTGTGCCGTCAACATGGTCAGTGCGCACGAGTGAGATGACGCCTGTGGTCTGGTCAGAGTCGGACTGCTTCAGCCCGTCGGAGTAGCGCATGACGTCGCTGGGCGTCGCCAGGGGGCTCAGGCACCGCCCCTCGCTCCCCGACCAGGCGACAGCCAGGGGAGCCACGGCGGTCCCCAGCCCGAGCGGATCGCGCAGCGCCGCCGGCACGGTGAAGGGAGATCCGCCGTGGGGCGTCAGCCGCAGACCCGTGCGCTCGCCGAAGCGCCGTCGACCAGCCTCGGCCGAGCGCATCGCGAGGTAGGCCGTCACCCGCTGCATCGGGGTCAGGCTCGCGGCCGGCACGATCTGGCTACCCACCGCCAGATCCCGAGGGAGCCTGGCGGAGATGACCGGGTCCAGCCGGTCGGCAGCCTGGGACAGATATGCCTCCAGACGTGCAGCCTCCTGACTAGTACCCGCACGGACAGCCTGGGCCCCCAGGACGAGGATCGCCAGGAGATCGGTGCGCACCCACTGCGCCAGGTCCGCGTCCGACAGGACAATGAGGAGGTCAGCCAGGCCGTCCTTGACCGTTCCCTCCGGAGCCTCGTTGACCAGGTCCTGGAGCCCGTGGAACACGGTGTCATCCATGAGCTCACGCAGCCGCGGACTGGCTGCCAGCAACCGCGCCAGGCTCAGCGCCAGGCTCGTCCCGCCCCCGAGGGCCTGGATGAGCGAGACGTTGTGGAGGATCTGCACCGAGGTCTGCCAGCTCGTCGCGTTCCTGGCCTCCGCGTTCTGGTAGGCCTCGGCGCTCGCCAGCACGTCCGTGCTCAGCGTCTGGAGGAGCTCGGCGACCTGCGCCACCGATCCGGGGCCCGTGCGCAGCGCGTCCGCCGCCTGGATCGCCTGGGCGCGCTGCCACTCGGCCGCCATGGGGTCTGCCGCAAGGTCCCAGGGTGTCAGCTCATAGGCAAAGGGGTGGGAGCCAGCCTCAATCTGGGCGTGCGCCGCGCCCAGGTGCCTGGCGGCCTCGTCCAGCAGCCCGGCGCCACCCGAGAGCTGCGCGGCCAGGGTATCCAGGTCGTGTAGGTCCACGCGGAAGCCTCCCCCGAAGAGCACGGCGCGGACCTGGCCACCAGCCGGTAGGGACCAGCTCATCGCACGTGCCGCCGTGTCGTCGGGCAGCGGCGTTACGCCTGGTGCTGGATCGGCTTCCAGCCGCTGGCCCTGCACTTCTGCCGTGGTCATGACGCCACGCACTGGAGCAGGGGATCGTCGACGGCGGCCGCGGCGGTACGGGCCTGCTCCAGACGTGCAGACAGATCAGTCAGGAGCAGGCGCAGCTCATCCAGCCTCGTCTGGCAGGCCGTCGCGGCTGGACCGCTCCAGCTGGTGGGAACCGTCGTGGGCACGTGGGCGGCGGCGCTGGCAACAGCCTCCTGCGCCAGCACGAGTGAGAGAAGGTCCATGACCTGACGCTAGGCCGTACCGGCGCACGCCCGCTCGCCACCTGTGGACGGACACTCTCGGGGGTGTCACGGCACTCGCCTGTGGAGCCCGAGCGGGGTGGAACGGTGCGGCATCTCGTCTCCGAGCGCATGCGCTCAGGCGCACTCGCCCCGGTCCCTGCGTCGACCAGCCCTGATCGCTAGGAGCCCCAGGAGGTCCGTGACGATCGCCAGCGCCAGGACCCACCACCACGGATTGATCCACTGGGTGCTCAGCACCGCCAAGGTCAGGCAGACGACGGCGAGGAGGCCGGCGAGCTGAGCGGCCGGTGCCAGCCATCGCGGCGCCGTCGACGGCACCTCGCAGGCCAGGACCCCGGCCACGGCCGTGGTCATCGCGACTGCTGCCGCCAGCGCGCCCGCCTCCAGCGGGTGCTCGGAGCCTCTGAGCGCGCCCATCACCCACACCGCCAGGCCCAGGGCGCTGCACACCAGGTCCGCCACGAGCACGAGCATGGTGGTGTACGCCCCCGCCCGCAACGGGGCTGGCGAGTCAGCCTGCCCCAGCCGACGGCGGGCGCCGCCGCAACGCAACGCGTAGGCATATCCCACCAACGCCAGGAGGATGGCCTGCGGGAGTCCGAGCCCGAGCGGATCGGCGTCCCAGATGAGCGCGAGCAGGACGAGAGCCATCACCAGGTAGACCAGCTCGCCCAGGAGGACGGGACGTGCGCGTTCAGCCACCGGCACCAGGTCATTGATCCACTGGGGGACCTCGATCTCCTCACCTGCCGGAGCAGCCTGGGAAGAGCCGTCCTTGGGCGCGGGATCGTTCATGGGAGCAGTCTCGCACCTGCCCGGTGCGGCTGACGAGCAGCCTGCTAGGGGTGGCGCCGACGCCGTCGGCATGCTCCTCAGCGTTTCCCAAGGCGTCGATGGGACACTGCCCTCATGGAACTCGTGGCACGCACCCTGGGAAACGCAGCCGGCCTGTGGCTGGCGGTGGCAGTCGTCGGGGGCCTGAGCGTCCCGGGCTCCCCCTCCACCGGCATGGCCGTGGTCAACTTCCTCGTCGTCGCTCTGGTGCTCGCGCTGGTCAATTCCGTGGTCAAGCCGGTGGCGCGATTCGTCGCCTTCCCCCTCTACATCATCACCTTCGGGCTCTTCGCCCTGGTGGTGAACGGCCTCATGCTCGTCCTGACCTCCCACGTGACGGACTGGCTTGCACGTGTGGTCAGCTCTGGCGCGCCGCTGGGCCTGCACGTGGCCGGCTTCGGCTCGGCGGTCCTGGGCTCGGTCATCGTCTCGATCGCCTCGGCCATTATGGTGGGCCTGCTGGGCCCGCACGAGGAGCGCTGAGCCAGCGCCGACCACAACAGATTCGTGTCACAGGCCAGGTCTAACCTGGCTCCATGAGCACACCTGTCAGCCCCACTTGGGTCGCCGAGCGCAACGCTGCCTTCCGATCAGACCGTGCCGCCCGCGTGGTCGGCAACGCCGTCGCCACCACGGACGTCGAGAAGCTGAGCCTGGACCGCGAGATCCTGACCTCCATCGACTCCTCCGTCTCGGACCTCATCCCGGACGCCTCGATCACGGACCAGAAGCACTCCGGCCGCTGCTGGGCCTTCGCCGGGCTCAACGTGCTGCGCGCCGCGGTGATCAAGGAGCTGAACCTGGAGTCCTTCGAGTTCAGCCAGTCCTTCGTCTACTTCCATGACAAGTTGGAGAAGGCCAACACCTTCCTCACCCACGCCGTGGCTGACGCCCAGGCCGGTGCGGACCTCATGGACCGCTGTGTGACCGCTTCCTTTGAGGCCCCCATCGGGGACGGCGGTTACTGGCCCGAGCTGGCACGCCTGGTCGCGAAGTACGGTGCGGTGCCGCACTACGCCATGCCGGACTCCTTCTCCGCCACCTCCTCGGACGCGATGAACAGCTCCCTGGCCACCGTCCTGCGTCGCGGGGGACTGCGCCTGCGTGCGGCTGTGGCAGCCGGAGAGGACACCGAGCCCATCCATCAGGCCGTCATGGCTGACGTGCACCGGGTGCTGTCCATCCACCTGGGTACCCCGCCCGAGCGCTTTGTGTGGCAGTACCGGGACAAGGACAAGGCCTTCCACCGCGTCGGAGAGATGACGCCGCAGGAGTTCGGGGCCCGTTACGCGGCTGGCGTCATGGACTTCGTGGTCCTGGCCCATGACCCGCGCCCGGAGACCACGCTCCACCACCGCTACGGGATCGAGCGCACGGACCTCATGATCGGCCAGCCCACCCAGGAGCACGTCACCGCCACCCTGGAGGAGATCAAGGCCGCGTGCATCGCCGCGATCCAAGCGGGTACGCCGGTGTGGTTCGCCTGCGACGTCGCCAAGCAGCGGGACAAGGAGACTGGAACCTGGGACGCTGCCCTGCATGACTACGAGGGCCTGTACGGCGTCGACCTGACCATGACCAAGGCTGAGCGCCTGGTCAGCCGCGAGTCCATGCTCACCCACGCCATGTGCCTGACCGGCGTTGACCTGGTCGACGGCGCCCCTCGCCGTTGGCGCGTGGAGAACTCCTGGGGTGACAAGCTCGGGGAGAAGGGCTTCTGGACCATGAACGACTCCTGGTTTGACGAGTACGTCTACGAGGCCGTCGTCCCCACGGTCGGGCTGCCGGAGGAGATCACCACCGCGCTCACGGGCGAGGTGACTGTCCTGCCCCACTGGGACCCGATGCTCTGAGCCGCAGCCAGCACCCGGGCCGGCTGGCAGCACAGGACCGGGCTGCTGGCGGCGGCTGGCCGCTGGTACTCCCACCCACGCCACGGGGTGCGACCTGATGACCAGGTCGCACCCCGCCGTCGTTCACGAGGCAGTTCCTCATGCACAGTCATGAACACTCATGGACAGTCATCGACACTTCTCACCTGCAATGTGTAGATGATTGTCGACGATGAAGATCTCGCCTTGGCGTGAGCGGCCCACATGGCACGACGCAGGCTGTCACGTCACCTATGCGCGTCGGCCGTAGGGCCGATACAGCCCAGGCCTGGCACAATCAGCCCCATGGTCGACCTGTCCTCGCTCACCCCACCCATTGCCCTCGGCCCGCTCGACGGCCGCTATCGCTCCGTGACCGCGCCACTGACCAACTACCTGTCCGAGGCTGCCCTCAACCGGGCGCGTCTGCAGGTTGAGGTCGAGTGGCTCATCCACCTCACCGAGGGCCACGTCCTTCCTGGCGCCCCGGTCCTGTCCGCAGCCGAGAAGGCCTACCTGCGCGACGTCGTCGCCTCCTTCGGTGCCGACGAGATCGCTGAGCTCGCCGAGATCGAGGCAGTCACCCGCCACGACGTTAAGGCCGTGGAGTACCTGCTCAAGCGCCGCCTGGACGCCGCGCCCGCGGCGCTGGGTGAGGACACCGTCCTGCCCACGGTCCACGAAATCGTCCACATCTTCTGCACCTCCGAGGACATCAACAACCTGTCCTACGCGCTGACGATCCGCGACGCCGTCCAGGACGTCTGGCTGCCGGCTGCCCGCGGACTCGTAGAGGACCTCACCGCGCTGGCTCATGACAATGCCGACGCCGCGATGCTCTCGCGCACCCACGGACAGGCTGCCACGCCCACCACGCTCGGCAAGGAGATGGCGGTCCTGGCCTGGCGCCTGTCCCGTCAGGTGCGTCGCGTCGAGGCCACCGAGTACCTGGGCAAGATCAACGGCGCCACGGGCACCTACGGAGCGCACGTGGTCTCCGTGCCTGGTGCGGACTGGGAGGCTGTCTCGCGCAGCTTCGTCGAGGGCCTGGGCCTGACCTGGAACCCACTGACCACCCAGATCGAGTCCCACGACTGGCAGGCCGAGCTCTACTCCGACGTCGCCCGCTTCAACCGGATCGCCCACAACCTGGCCACCGACGTGTGGACCTACATCTCGCTGGGCTACTTCCACCAGCGGCTGAGCGCTCAGGGCTCCACGGGCTCGTCCACGATGCCGCACAAGGTCAACCCGATCCGCTTCGAGAACGGCGAGGCGAACCTGGAGATCTCCTGCTCGCTGCTGGACACCCTGGCCGCCACGCTGGTGACCTCACGCCTGCAGCGCGACCTCACCGACTCCACGACCCAGCGCAACATCGGCGTCGCCTTTGGCCACTCGCTGCTCGCACTGGACAACATCCGCCGCGGCCTGGCCGGGCTGGACGTGGACCGCTCCCGCCTGGCGGAGGACCTCGACGCCACCTGGGAGGTGCTGGGCGAGCCCGTCCAGCAGGCTATGCGCGCCGCCTCCGTGGCCGGGGCTACCGGCATGGCCGATCCCTACGAGCGCCTCAAGGAGCTCACGCGCGGCAAGAAGGTCACGCCTGAGGCCATGCGCGAGTTCATCGCCGGGCTCGGGATGCCGGCCGACGTCGAGGCTCGCCTTCTCGCTCTCACGCCCGCCTCCTACACGGGGCTGGCAGAACAGCTGGTCTCCCACCTGGAGGGCTAGCCCGCGCCCCATCGGGCATGTGCGCCTGCGACAGGGTAAAGACTGATCGCTCTTCACCCGGTCGCAGGCGCACACTCGGCGCTAGATGCAGCCGCGCAGCACGATAAAACCGAGGATCACCAGCGCCCAGAACCAGTTGCGGAAGGCGCGCGCGTCCTTCTCCCGCTCCGCGGCCTCACGAGCCTCTTCCTCGGCAGCCTTGCGCGCTTCCTCGGCCTCACGCTGAGCACGGCGTGCCCTCCGCGCCGCGGCAGCCCGGACCTCCGCGGGGTCGTAACCAGGAGGCGTCGCGCTCCCAGCCCCGGGGGCGTAGCCACTGCCCGCCGTCGCCTTGAGCCGCCCCTGCTGCTGCCGACGTTGACGCCGCTGCTCCTCCACTTGCGCACGCCAGTAGGCGCGCTCCTGCTGCGACAGCTCCCAGGCGGGCCTCGTCCGCACAGCCGCGCCATCGCCCAACGCCGTCTGACGCGAGCTCGCACGCCCCGCAGCTGCGGCTGGCGCCCCAGGCTGCTGGCGAGCCGGCACCGCCGTCGTCCCCGCCGGCCTCCGACTCCTCGCACCACGACGCGACTGGCTCGCTGGCGCAGCCTCCCCGCGGGATCGGGGTGCACCTGGCATGAGGCCGTAGGACGACGTCGAGCCGCTCGCCTCCACCGCAGAAGGGGCGGCGCCAGGAGCGGCATCCAGGACCGAGGCGTCAAACATGAAGGGACCCGGCAGCGGGTCTCCCAGGACCGAGCCAAAGGGTGCGTCATCCACGGTGGGCAGCGAGGGCTCCCAGCCCAACGGCACCCAGGACAGGGCCGCGTCCTGCTCGTCCGCCTGTCCGGCCACAGAAGTCGCTGAAGAAGCAGGGGTGGTCTCGGGCGCGGCCCCGCGCGTGGCAGCCATGGCCCCAGCATCCCACCCCTGCCGTGATCTCGCGAGCATCCCGCCCTCCAGATACCCCCTCGGAGTACTTGACACCCCTACCCCCTAGGGGTATGTTCGTGGTTGTCAGCAAGGAGCTCACCCACGTCGGAGGCAGACAGTGGCCGGATACACGGGCACCAAAGAGGACTACCTCAAGCGGCTGCGCCGCATCGAGGGGCAGGTCCGTGGCATCTCCCGCATGGTGGAGGAGGACACCTACTGCATCGACGTCCTCACGCAGATCTCGGCCGCTACCAAGGCCCTGCAGGCTGTCAGCCTCGGACTGCTGGAGGACCACATGAGCCACTGCGTCATCCACGCTGCCCAGTCCTCTGACGAGGAGGGGCAGGCCAAGATCCGTGAGGCCTCTGACGCCATCGCCCGCCTCGTGCGGTCCTGACACCCACAACCACCCCAGCAAGCACGCACCCAAGGAGCACATCATGTCCGCCTTCACCCCCACCGGCATCGACCGCACCACCACCCTCAAGCTCTCGGGCCTGACCTGCGGCCACTGCGTCGCCCACGTCACCGAGGAGCTGGAGGCCCTGGAGGGCGTCAAGAACGTCTCCGTCATCCTCAACAAGGGCGGACAGTCCGTGGCCACCGTCGTCTCCGACGTCGTTCTGGACGACGACGCCCTCAAGGAGGCCGTGGACGAGGCCGGCTCCTACACCGTCGACGCCATCGAGCGCGACCAGGCCTGAGCCTCGCTTGAAGCGGCGCCGCGAGGACCTCGCGACGCCACACGAACCTGCACCACGACGGAGGCTGATCCCTCCCACCACTCGGCACCTGACGGCGGCGGACACCCGTCCGCCGCCGTCGCTGCGCCCGCCGGGCATCACAACATCCCTGCTACCAGGACCTCATCGCATGACTCAGTCAGAAACCCCGCTCGCTGGAACCACGACAGCACCTCTGGGCACAGTTGACCTCGCCGTAGGCGGGATGACCTGCGCCTCCTGCGTGGCCCGCGTGGAGAAGAAGCTGAGCAAGCTCGACGGCGTCCAGGCCACCGTCAACCTTGCCACCGAGTCCGCTCACATCACCCTGACCAAGGAGGTCTCTGACGACGAGCTGATCTCCGCCGTCGCCCGCGCCGGCTACACCGCACAGGTCACCGGCCGCCAGGAGAGCGGTTCTGCAACGGACCACGTCGACGACGGCGCACCCGCAGCTCCGCTCACAACGCCCTCGGCGCCGCAGGCCCTGCACGCCGCCTCCCCCGGTCAGGTAACTGACCACGGCCAGTCCGCCTCCCTCAGCGCCCCGAACGTACCCAGCGCTCAGCCACCACGTATCGGCGCCTCGCAGATCGCTCGGGCCGCCGACCTGAAGAAGCGGCTCATCGTCAGCCTCGTGCTGTCAGTGCCCGTCATGGCCTTGTCCATGGCTCCTGCCCTCCAGTTCACCGGCTGGCAGTGGGCGGTTGCCGCCATGGCGCTGCCCGTGGCGACCTGGGGTGCCTGGCCCTTCCACAAAGCCGCCTTCCAGGCGCTTCGCCACGGCGCCTTCACCATGGACACTCTGGTCTCTCTCGGGGTCATCGCCGCCACCGGCTGGAGTCTGTGGGCACTGATCTGGGGCGGCGCCGGTCAGCTGGGCATGACAATGGAGATGGAGCTGCTGCCACGCTCGGCCGGACACATGGCACATACGTACTTCGAGTCGGCCGCCTGGGTCACCACCTTCCTGCTGCTGGGCCGATGGGCCGAGGCCCGCGCCAAGTACCGCTCCGGTGACGCGCTGCGCTCTCTGCTGGAGCTGGGCGCCAAGGAGGTCACCCGTGTCACTCTGGCCTCGCCCACCGGCTCCACCGACGCCGTCGACGTCCTGGACGACTCCGGCGCCCCGCGCCCGGACGCCGTCCGCACCCAGGCGACCATCGCCGTCGACGAGCTACGCGCGGGGGACCTGTTCTCTGTGCGCCCGGGCGAGAAGATCGCAACCGACGGCGTCGTCGTCGAGGGCCACTCGGCAGTGGACGCCTCGATGCTCACCGGCGAGTCCGTGCCCGTCGAGGTCGGCGTGGGCGATGAGGTCACCGGGGCCACCGTCAACACCTCCGGCGTGCTGCTCGTGCGAGCCACCCGCGTGGGTGAGGGCACCACGCTCGCGCGGATCGGTGCCATGGTGACCGCCGCCCAGGCCGGCAAGGCTCCGGTCCAGCGGCTGGCGGACAAGATCTCCGGTGTCTTCGTCCCGGTGGTCATCGCCCTGGCCCTGGGCACGGTGCTGACCTGGCTCGCCCTCGGCCACCCGCTGCAGCAGGCCTTCATGGCCGGGGTCTCCGTCCTCGTCATCGCTTGCCCCTGCGCCCTGGGCCTGGCCACGCCGACGGCGATCCTCGTGGGCTCGGGCCGCGCCGCCCAGCTGGGCGTGGTCCTCAAGGGCCCGGAGGTCCTGGAGTCCACCCGCACCCTGGACACGATCGTCCTGGACAAGACCGGCACCGTCACCCAGGGCCGCATGAGCCTGGACAACGAGGCGGATCTCGCCGCCCTGGCCGGCACCCCTGCCCAGGCCCTTGCCCTGGCCGGAGCGGTCGAGGCGGCCTCCGAGCACCCCGTGGCCGCGGCGATCGCCCGGTCGGCGACGGCGCAGCTGGGCTCCCTGCCCCCGGTCACCGACTTCTCCAACCACTCCGGCCGCGGCGTGACCGGCACCGTGACGCTGGAGGGAACCTCCTACGCCGTCGCCGTCGGCCGGCCGGCATGGCTCGCCGAGCAGGGGCTGGAGCTTCCCGCCCGGGCGAGCGACGCCGTCGCCTCCTTCCAGGACTCCGGGGCCACCGCCGTCGTCCTGCACGCCAGGCCGCTGGCACCTCAGGCCGAGGCCGACGGAGCGAGCCTCACCGCGCAACCCGTCATGGCGGTCTTCGCCGTGCGCGACACGCTGCGCCCCTCCTCAGCCGAGGCCATCGCCCAGCTGCGCAACCTCGGCGTGCGACCGGTGCTGCTAACCGGGGACAACGCCCGGGCAGCCGCCCACGTGGCGGCGCAGGTCGGCATCCCGCAGGAGGACGTGCGCGCCGAGGTCCTGCCCGGGGACAAGCGCGACGTCGTCGCCCAGCTCCAGGCTGAGGGGCACAACGTGGCCATGGTCGGCGATGGCGTCAACGACGCCGCCGCCCTCGCCCAGGCTGGCACCCAGGGACTGGGCTTCGCGATGGGCACCGGCACGGACGTGGCGATCGAGGCCGCGGACGTCACGCTCGTTCGTGCGGACCTGCTGGCAGCCGTGGACGCGATCCGGGTGGCGCGTCGGACGCTGGAGATCATCAAGCAGAACCTGTTCTGGGCTTTTGCCTACAACGTCGCCGCGATCCCGCTGGCGGCCGCCGGGCTGCTCAACCCCATGATCGCCGGCGCCGCCATGGCCGCCTCCAGCGTCATCGTGGTGACCAACTCCCTGCGGCTGCGCCGGGCGGGGCGCTAGCAGCCAGCGGCCCAGCCAGCGCAGCGGGCACTGCTACCACGCACGGAGTACCCGTACCCGGCGCCATATCCTCCTGACGGTCGATCTCGCGCCGGGTACCTGCCCGTAAAATCACGCCCATGACCGACGCCGTCCCCGGGCCTGACAGGCAGCCCGCAGACTCTGACGCCCCGGCGACCTCGCCGGTCGGCATCCCGCGCATCGGTATCGCCCCCGTGGCCGAGCCAGTACCCCCGCGTACCCCGGTCATCCGCTCACGCACCCTCCTAGTGGACTCCGCTCCTACCCGGCTGCGCCGCGCCGAGGACCGCCTGGACCTCAGCCTCAGCCTCCTAGGGGCGTTGAGCATGCTCATCCTGGCGGCCTATGCCCACGAGACGACCACGGGCGTCACCCAGGACGTCCAGAACGCTCTGGCTGTGGTGCTCCGACAGATCCTCGTCTTCCCCCTCCAGGCCATTGAGGGCCTGGTGACCTTCCTCGTCCCACTGGCTGTCCTGCTCGAGCGCGTCCTGCGCCGCTCGTGGCGCAGCGCCGGCCAGGCCGCGGTGGGCGCGGTCGCCGGCTGGGGGGTCGGTCTGCTGGCCTACACCCTGCTGGAGACCTGGGGGCCGGACTCGGTCATCGCCGGTCTGACCGTCTCTGGCTCCGGATCGGCCCAGCTGGGCGTCTCCGCCACCTTCGCCGCGCTGGCCGGGCTGCTCACGGGTGCCGGTGAGCGCCGCTCGACCCCAGCCGCCCGCTACGGCTGGGTGGCGGTGTGGCTCGTCGTCGGCCTAGCAGTGCTGCGCAGCGCCTTGACCCTGCCTGGCGCGCTCCTGTCCGTGCTCCTGGGCCGGGCCATCGGTCTCGCCGTGCGCTACGCCTTTGGGGTCGATGACCGGCGTGCCCACGGCGTGGCGCTCGTGCGGGCCCTGCGGCGCGCCGGGGTCGACGCCGTGCGAGTGGTCCGCATGGACTCCGCTCCCCAGGCCTCGGCCTGGACCGTCACGACCGACGCCCCGCTGGGCTACACCGAGCAGGTGCGTGAGACCCCCTTGGCCGCTCCCGAGTCCCTTGAGGAGGAGCAGGCCGAAGACGAGGCACTCGAGCAGCTCACCCCACAGGCTCCCTCCCAGGAGGGCGGTGACGCCAACACGATCATGCCTGCCGACGACGTCGACCTGTCCGCCGTCATGGCCCAGGCACACTCCGCCGCGTTGAGCGAGGGCCGTCCCTCCATCCACCGCCTTTACGCGGTCTGGGACACCGCTGGGGTGCGCCGCGACGTCACGGTGCTCGACGCCGACCGACAGGTTGCCGGATTCCTCGCCACGGTCTGGGACCGGCTGCGAGTCAAGGGCTTGTCCCCCAGCCGCGACATGTCCGTGCGCCCAGCCGCAGAGCACGCGGCTCTCATGGCGCTGGAGGCCTCCCGGGCCGGCGTGCGCACCCCCGCACTCTTCGGCCTGGCCGAGGCGAGCGAGTCGATGCTGCTGGTAACCGAGCACGTCGTAGGCGCCCGCTCTTTTGACGAGGTCGACCCTTCCAGCCTGTCAGATTCGGTGCTGGAGCAGCTGTGGGACCAGGTGCGCCGCGGTCACGCCGCAGGCCTGGCTCACCGCGAGATCGCCGCCTCCAGTGTTGTGCTCGACGCCGAGGACCAGGTCTGGCTGCTGGACTGGGACTCTGGGGAGACGATCTCCAACGAGCTGTCCCGCCGCGTGGACCTCGCCCAGACCCTGGCACTCGTCGCGACGACGGTGGGGGTGGAGCGCGCTATCAGGACGGCCTCGCGCACGCTGTCCACGGAGCAGCTCGCTTCCATCGCTCCCATGCTGCAACGGGTTGTCCTGCCCTCCTCCACACGCGAGGCGATGGGCCGGCGAGGCACCGTGCTCCAGGAGCTGCGCGACGCCCTGGTCGAGCTGACTCCCACCGCGCACGCTGAAGCCGCCAAGGTCACCCGCTTCTCCTGGCGGACCGTCATCATGGCCGTCATCGGCCTGGTGGCCCTGTGGACGCTGCTGGCCCGGATGAACTTCGAGCAGATCAGCCAGGCGGTGGCCGAGGCCAACGTCTGGTGGATCATCGGGGCACTCGTCTTCTCCCTGGCCACCTACCTGGGGGCAGGCCTGAGCCTGGTGGCCTTCTCCCCGGTGCGTCTGAGTGTGTGGCGCTCCACCGAGGTGCACCTGGCCTCCTCGGTGGTCTCCCTCGTGGCACCGGCCGGCGTGGGAGGTGCGGCGATCAACCTGCGTTTCCTTGCCCGCAAGGGCGTGCCGACCGCCACCGGCGTGGCCACGGTGGCACTGGTCCAGGTGGTCCAGTTCGTCGTCACCGTGGTCCTGCTCGTGGTGCTGGCAGCCACCACCGGTCAGTCCACCGGGCTCACGCTGCCCTCGGGCTGGGTCATGCTGGCCGCCGTGGTCCTGGTGGGGCTAGTCGCGGTCTCCTTGTTCATCCCGAAGGTGCGCACCTTCCTCTGGGCCAAGATCGAGCCAACCTACCGTCAGGTGTGGCCGCGGCTGGTCTGGGTACTGTCCAACCCTGGCCGCCTGGCGCTGGGCATCGGAGGCACGCTCCTGCTGAGCGTCAGCTACATCCTGGCCTTCGGGGCCAGCCTGTGGGCCTTCGGTTACACCCTGTCCTTCTCGGTCCTGGCCATCACCTATCTCGCTTCCAATACGGTCGGCTCCGTGGTTCCCTCTCCTGGCGGTATCGGCCCTGTTGAGATCGCACTGACCGCTGGACTGGTGACCGCCGGGGTGCCCAGCGGTGTGGCGCTGTCCACGGCGATCGTCTACCGCCTGGTCACCTTCTGGATCCCGATCCCGGTGGGTTGGCTGAGTCTGCAGCGCCTGCAGAAGAAGGGTGACCTCTAGGTCCTCCTCGGGAGAGAGTCGGCGCGTAGGGCCGGGCCCCCTGGCTTCCGACGTAGTGGTGCCGCGAAGTTGGCGGCAGGCGGCGTCACCGCAGTGTCACGGCACGGGCGCGCGGCAGTGTGGTGGCGCGGTGCCGCAGTGTCGTGGTGTGGCAGCTCGACGGCGTGCATGGGCAATGGTCGCTACCCTCCCGCCATCGCCGCTACCCCTTCGTTTCCTCCGCTACCCCGCAGCACGCGCTACCGGGTAGCGAGCGACACCAAGGAGTAGCGACAGGCAGGAAACGGTAGCGACCAGCGCGATGGGATAGCGACGAAAGAGGAGGGGGCACGCGCTACGGGGTAGCGACCAACACCAAGGAGTAGCGACACTCAGAACGAGGTAGCGGCAGGCGCAATGGGGTAGCAGCAAACCGCACAGATACAGGACCCAACCGCCCCACCAGCCGCCCTCCGCTACCCCTCCACCAGCTCCGCCACCCCTTGGCGCCCTCCGCTACCCCTCCACCAGCTCCGCCACCCCTTGGCGTCCTCCGCTACCCCGCAGCACGCGCTACCGGGTAGCGACCAACACCAAGGAGTAGCGACAGGCACAACGGGGTAGCGAAAGGCAGGAGACGGTAGCGACCGGCACCATGGGATAGCGGCGAAAGCGGAGGATGGCGCACACAAGCGTGGTCGACCAACACCACGAGATAGCGACACTCAGAACGAGGTAGCGGCAGGCGCTATGTGGTCGCCATCAACGCCGAGAACAAGCGCTGCCGGCGCGGACGACCCTCCGGCGCTCAACCTTCGATAAGGCGCCGCGCCATCGTGGCGTGCGCGCTCGCCGGCCCAGCCAGTACCGAGCCTGCCTCCCGCACGTCCAGACTCGCGCCGTCCATACGAGTGACAACGGCGCCAGCCTCCTGGCACAACAGCACTCCCGCCGCCACATCCCAGGTCTGCAGACGCGTATGCACCAGGCACCCCGCCCGCCCGGCCGCCACCTCGGCCAGCTCCAGCGCCGCCGCACCGTACACGCGCAGTCCCCGCGAGCTCTCGATGATCTCCGGCAGGTGTCGCAGGGCCGCCATGGCATGCAGATGAGCGATGACGACGCCGTCAGCCAGCTCGCTGTCCTCAACCACCATCGGTCGAGCTCCAGGCACAAGGTGAGCCACTACCGAGGCAGGCTCCGCCCCGTGGCTGACTGCGCCGTCGCCGGATGCCCCAGGCACTGCCGATTCACCGGACATGTGGGATGCACCGTCGTCGCTTCCCACCGAGGCAGCCGTCTCAGGCGGGCAGCAGCAAGCGTCGCCCTCCCGCAGCCCAAGCCGCCCCTCCCAGGCGCCACGTCCCGCGAGCGCCACGTAGAGCCGGTCGTCCACCGGGTCGGCGACGATGCCGAGCACCGGCCGTCCATCCTCAACCAGGGCAAGCGAGATCGCCCAGCCCCGGTGAACAGCCACGTAGTTGAGGGTGCCGTCGATGGGGTCGAGCACCCACACCCGCCCGGCCCAGGAGCCCGCCGCGTGCGCCTCCTCGCCCACGAACGCGTAGCCGGTGGGGGCGAGCATCTCCGCGATGAGCGCCTCGACCCCACGGTCAACCTGCGTGACGACGTCGTTGCGGTTGCGCTTGGTGTCAATCCGCAGGCTCTCGCCCGGGTCCAGTGCCAGGCGCGCCCCCGCACGCACCGCCTCAAGCCCCTGAGCCAACAGCTCGTCCATGATCGCTTCCTCTCACGTCGGTGAAGTGGCCTCGACCTCAGTAGCCTAGGACCTGGGCGCGCGCTACCCGCGCACCGCCCCACCACGGCGCGATGAGGCGCCCCGCACAGCATGAGGAGATCCCGATGCGCGCACTCCGCAAGCCGGCCCCCGGGCCGGGCCTTGAGCTCCAGGAGATCCCAGAGCCCAGTCCTGGGTTCCGTGAGGTCAAGATCCGCGTGCTGCGCACCGGGCTGTGCGGCACCGACCTCCATCTGGCCGGGTGGGACGAGTTCGCTGCCGCCCAGCTCAACCCGCCCATGACGCTGGGCCACGAGTTCTATGGGGAGATCGTTGAGATCGGTCGAGGAACCGCCACGGACGCCACCACCGCCGACGATGACACCGACTACCTCTCCATCGGCCAGCGCGTGAGCGTGGAGGGTCACATCACCTGCGGCCGGTGCCGCAACTGCCGGGCGGGACGCCGCCACCTGTGCATCCGTACCAACTCCATCGGCGTCAACCGCGACGGCGCCTTCGCCGATTACGTCGTGGTGCCGGCGCGCAACGTCTGGCCGCAGGCCGATGAGATCGACCCGGACCTAGGAGCGCTGTTCGATCCCTTCGGCAACGCCGTCCACACCGCCCTGCAGTTCCCGCTGGCCGCAGAGGACGTGCTGGTCACCGGCGCGGGCCCGATCGGCGTCATGTGCGCGGCGATCGCCCGCCACTGCGGGGCACGCAACGTCGTCATCACCGACCTGTCCGACTACCGGCTGTCCCTGGCGGCCAAGGTCGGGGCAGTCACGGTCAACACCGCCCAGCAGGACCTGCGCGAGGTCATGACGAGCCTGGGAATGACTGAGGGCTTCGACGTTGGCCTGGAGCTGTCCGGCGCTCCGGCCGCGACCCGCCAGATGATTGAGGTCTGCAACCACGGCGCGAAGATCGCGATGCTCGGACTTCCCAAGGCCGGCTACGAGGTGGACTGGAACCAGGTCATCACCCACATGCTCACCATCCAGGGCGTCTACGGTCGCGAGATGTATGACACCTGGTACAAGGGAAGCTTCATGCTGGGCTCCTCTCGCGAGCTGCGTGACCAGATCCGCGGCATCATCACCCACCGTTTCGCACCCGAGGAGTGGAGCCAGGCCTTTGAGGCCGCTCGCTCTGGGCAGTGCGGCAAGGTCATCATCAACTGGGAAGACTGACAGGAGCTGAGCGTGTTCACCTTCAAGGACGAGATCATCCAGGAGCTGGCCGGCATCGAGGAGGCTGGCCTGACCAAGCGCGAGCGCATCATCACCTCCGCCCAGGGCAGCGAGGTGGAGACCGAGTCCGGGCCGGCGCTGAACTTCTGCGCCAACAACTACCTGGGGCTGGCCGATGACTCGCGCGTGCGCGAGGCCGCCCAGGATGCCCTGGAGCAATGGGGATTCGGGATGAGCTCGGTGCGCTTCATCTGCGGCACCCAGTCCCCCCACCGCGAGCTGGAGCGCGAGCTGGCCGACTGGCTGGGCACGGACGATGCCATCCTCTTCTCCAGCTGCTTTGACGCCAACGGGGCCATCTTCGACGTGCTGCTGCGCGCCGGGGACGCGATCATCTCTGACGCCCTCAACCACGCCTCGATCATCGACGGCGTGCGCCTGTGCAAGGCCACGCGCTACCGCTACGCCAACGGGGACGTGGCAGACCTGCGCCGCCAGCTGGAGGCGGCCCGGGAGGCCGGGTCTGAGCGGATCATGATCGTGACCGACGGCGTGTTCTCCATGGACGGCTGCTACGCACCCCTGCCTGAGATCGTGGAGGCCGCCGAGGAGTTCGGCGCGCTGGTCATGGTGGACGACTCCCACGCCACCGGCTTCGTCGGCGCCACGGGTGCCGGCACGCCCGAGCTGCTGGGCGTGCAGGTGGACGTCCTGTCCGGCACCCTCGGCAAGGCACTGGGCGGGGCCAGCGGTGGCTATATCGCTGGGCCGCAGGAGATCGTTGACGTCCTGCGACAGCGCGCCCGGCCGTACCTGTTCTCCAACACGGTCGCGCCGGCCGTGGTGGGTGGCAGCCTGCGGGCGGTGCGCATCGCCCGGCACGCCGACGAGTCCCGAGCTGCGCTGGCCCGCAACGCCGAGCTCTTCCGCTCCCTGATGGCGCAGGCCGGCTTCGATCTCCTACCCGGCTCCCACGCGATCGTGCCCGTCATGTTCCCGGGAGAGGATGGTGCCCGCCTGGCGGCTCAGATCGCCGACCGGATGCTGGAGCTGGGCGTGTACGTCATCGCCTTCTCCTACCCGGTGGTGCCCAAGGGCAAGGCCCGGATCCGGGTCCAGCTCTCCGCCGCCCACAGCGAGGCAGACGTGCGACGGTGCGTGGAGGCCTTTGTCCAGGCGCGCGCCGACATCGCGCAGCAGCTCTCCCGGTAGTAGCTCGCCCGGCAGCCCGCGCAGCAGCTCACTCGGTCCGGGCGCGCGCCAGGCGGCGTCCCCGCAGCCACCAGGCCGCGCCCAGGGCCACGAGCCACAACGGCGAGACCGCCACCGCCATCCGGGTGTCCTGCGCCAGCGTCAGCGTCCAGGTGACGAAGGCGAAGAACACCAGGCTGCCCCAGGCCGCCACCCGCCCGCCGGGCACCGTGAAGGCGCTGGCCGCGTGCCGCTCGGGGTAGATCCGGCGGTACCGCAGGTAGGAGACCACGATGACGCACCACACGAGGATGAACAGCACGCTCGCCACCGTGGTCACCAGGGTGAAGGCGTCCATGATGGAACCGGACAGGTAGAGCAGCGGGATCGCGCACAGCAGCCCGGCGCAGGTCACCAGCAGGGAGGCGCCCGGCACGCTGCGAGCTGTCAGCCTGCGGAAGACCGACGGCGCCTGGTCAGCCATCGCCAGGCCGAACAGCATCCGGGAGGTGGAGTAGATACCCGAGTTGGCGCTGGAGGCCGCGGCCGTGAGCACCACGAAGTTGACCACGCTGGCGGCCACCCCGAGCCCGGCCAGGGAGAACATGGCCACGAAGGGGCTGTCTTCCGGCGAGACCTCCCGCCAGGGGGTCACCGCCATGATGGCCGCGAGCGCGCCGAGGTAGAACAGGACGATCCGCAGCGGGATCGCGTTGATGGCCTTGGGCAAGGTGACGTGAGGGTCCTTGGCCTCGGCGGCGGCCGTACCGATCAGCTCAGTGCCCACGAAGGCGAAGACGGCGATCTGAAAGGCCCCGGCAAAGCCGTGGAAGCCGTGGGGGAACAGCCCGCCGTCGTTCCACAAGTTGGCCACATCAGCCCGGGCTCCGTTAGGCGCCTGGAATCCGATCGCCACCATGTAGATCCCCACCGCCACTAGGGCGATGATGGCCACGATCTTGATGATGGAGAACCAGAACTCAATCTCACCAAAGGCCTTGACCGTGGCCAGGTTGAGCCCGAGCAGCACGACGACGGCGACCACCGGCGGGATCCACAGCGGCAAGGTGGGCCACCAGAAGCGCACGTAGCCGGTAATGACCACCACCTCGGCCACCGCCGTCACCAGCCAGCAGAAGTAGTAGGTCCACCCGGTCATATACCCGGCCCAGGGCCCGATGAGGTCGTGGGCGACGTCCGCGAAGGAGCGGTACTCCAGGTTGGAGAGCATGACCTCGCCCAGTGCCCGCATCACGAGGAACAGCACGGCGCCGATGATGGCGTAGACCAGAAGCACCCCTGGGCCAGCCAGGGAGATCGTCTTGCCTGAGCCCATGAACAGGCCCGTGCCGATAGCCCCACCGATCGCGATGAGCTGGACGTGACGGTTCGTCAGGCGTCGCTGGAGCTGGGCCTCATCCTGCTGCTCATCCATGGCATCTCCTTGGGGCTGGGTCCCGGGCATTTTAGTCCCCCGCTAGGCTCTGACCGATGTGTGCATCTGCAACCCGCTTCCCTGCGCGTGGGCGCCACCTTCCGGCGGCTGCCGTGACAGTGGTCGGCGCAGCCGTCTTCATCGCGCTGTCCGTCGGCCAGTGGCGCTCCTACCGGGTCCCCAGCTGGGACCTGGCGATCTTCTCCCAGCTGGCCAAGGACTACGCCCATCTTCAGGCCCCGATCGTGCCGATCAAGGGCGAGGGCTTCAACCTCCTCGGCGATCACTTCCATCCCATCCTCGTCCTGCTGGCCCCCGCCTGGTGGATCGCGCCCAGCCCTCTGACGCTGCTCATCGTCCAGGACCTGCTCCTGGCTGTGTCCGCCTGGCCGCTAACCCGCCTGGCCACCCGCTGCCTCGGCGCGGTCGGCGGCACGTTGCTCGGCCTGGTCTACGTCCTGTCCTGGGGCCTGCAGACGGCGGTGGCGGCCCAGTTCCACGAGATCGCCTTCGCCGTGCCGCTGCTGGCCTGGGCCTCGGCCGCCTTTGCCGAAGACCACTGGTGGGCGGTGGCAGGGTGGTCCGCGCCCCTGGTCCTGGTCAAGGAGGACCTGGGGCTCACGGTCCTCATGATCGGGCTTGCCATCGCCTGGCGAGGGCGCCACAGCGGTCCCGCCGGCGCTCCCGCTCGCGCCCGGCTGCGGCTGGCAGGCCGGGTCATGGAACCGACGACGGCGCAGCTGGGCCTCGGCCTGGCCGTCTTCGGGGTGGTGGCCTTCTTGGTGACGGTGGGCCTCATCCTGCCCGCGCTGTCCCCGACGGGCACCTGGGAGTACGGGCTGAGCGGCAACACCTCGGACGGCTCAGCCTCCTCCGCCCCTGCCACGGCGCACCTGCTGCTGCGCGCGCTGTGGCCACCGGTCAAGCTCGTCACCGTGCTCCTGCTCGTCATGACGGCGGGCGTGATCGGCCTGGCCTCCCCATGGATGGCGGTCATGGTGCCCACGCTCGCCTGGCGCTTCCTGTCCACCAAGAGCACCTACTGGGACTGGTCGCAGTGGCACTACAACGCCGTCCTCATGCCGATTGCGCTGGGAGCGCTGCTGGAGGTACTCCTCCGCTTGCGCCGCCGGCACGCCCAGGCAGCCGACGACGTCGCCCGTCCCCGCCCGAAGACTCTCCGACGGCGCACGGCCTCCAGCTTGTCTCTGTGGCACCCCTGCGTCCCCACCTGGCTCCGGGCCACGGCCGTGGTCGCCGTCGTCATCCCCGCGGTCACCGCCCTGTGGATCGCGCCTGCCCTCCCGCTGGCCCAGATGACCGAGCCGGGCTGGGGCCAGGTACCGGCACGCGCAGCCTCGGCGCAGGAGATCGTCAGCCTCATTCCCCGTGGTGCCACGGTCGAGAGCGACCTGGGCCTGCTGCCCTACCTCGTGCCGCAGCACACCGTCTACTGGGTGGGCACCGCCCAAGGGGTCACCCCGGACTACGTCGTCGTCGATCCGCTCTCGGGCAGCTGGGGTGCGATAGCCCCCCAGGATGCGGCCGCGTGGGCGCAGGAGCAGACTGGGACCCGCTATGAGCTCATCTTCGACCGCGACGACTACCAGGTCGCCAAGCGCGTGGGTTAGGCAGCACCAGGCGCCGCTTGCCGTCTTCGCAGGCGGGGCGCTGGGCACATTGGTCCGCGCCGGGCTGGCCCGCCTGTGGCCTCATACCGCCGGAGAGCTGCCGACGGCGACCCTAGCGGTCAACCTCGTCGGTGCCCTCGCGCTCGGCTTCCTCCTGGGCCGCCTCGCCCTGGCCCCTGACACTGGGTGGCGGCGCACGCTGCGCCTCGGGCTCGGGACGGGCTTCATGGGCGGACTGACGACCTACTCCACCTTCATCGTGGAGGTCGAGCACCTGGCCGGCGGCGCCGACCTGCTCGGCGCGGCGACCTACCTAGCCGGCTCGCTGGTGGCCGGGGTCGCGCTGGCCGCCGTCGGCCTGTGGCTGGCCGGGCTCGGTGCACGACGTCGCACGGCTCTCCCCACGCTTGGCGAGCCGACTGGGCAAGGAGGTCAGTCATGACCGCGGCGACCTGGCTCCTGCTCGCGCTGGCAGGCGGGCTGGGTGCGGTCACGCGCTTCAAGGTTGACTCACGCGTGGGCGCCGTCGTCGCGGCGCGACGTCAGCGAAGGCGCACGGCTGATGCATCCTCAGCCGCCGTCACAGGCGCGGGCCGCCGCCTGCTCATCGCGGTTCCCCTGGGCACGGTCGTGGTCAACGTCAGCGCCTGTCTGCTGCTCGGCCTCCTGACCGGCGCCAGCGGCGCACTCGCGCCCACGCTCGTCACGATCCTGGGAACCGGCTTCCTTGGCGGCTACTCCACCTTCTCCACCGCCTGCGTGGAGGCTGCGCGGCTCATGCTCTCCGGCCGGCCGTGGGCCGGGTTCCTTCACGCTGTCACCATGGCGGGCACGAGCCTGCTGGCCGCGGTGGGAGGTCTCGCCCTCGGTGCCGCGCTCGCGGCCTAGGACGCTGGCCTCTCTCGCCTGCTCCCCCAATCGGCAACATAGTGCAACCCAGCCGGGCCCCTCATGCCCGCTCCTAGCCTGGATCCAGCCCCGCGCCGCAGCCTGCGTCTTGACGTAGGTGCCGCTGCGGCGCCATCGACGTCGCCTGACACAGTCAAAGGAGATCGCCCGTGTCACTACAAGACCTCTTGTCCGCCAACCCTGTTGTCCCCGTCGTCGTCGACTCCGCCCAGGAGGGCGTGGGCGTGGGCCGGGCCCTGGTGGCTGGCGTCATCTCCCTGCCCGCCTGCACGGACGGCTCGTGGATCATGGCCGCTCTGGCTCTGGGTCTGGACACCGTCAAGTTCTTCCCCGCCGAGGCCAGTGGCAGGATCGCCACGATCAAGGCGCTGTCCGCCGCCTTCCCCGGACTGCGCTTCATGCCTACCGGCGGCGTGAGCGCGGCCAACCTGGCGGACTACCTCTGCGTCCCGGTCGTTGCCGCCTGCGGTGGGTCCTGGATGGTCAAGAAGGACCTGGTCAAGGCCGGCGCGTGGGAGGAGATCACCCGGCTGTCCGCCGAGGCTGTTGCCATCGCGAAGGAGTGTGGCCGATGAGCGCCCCCGTCACTGTCCGCCCCGCCCAGGAGTGCCGTTACGACGTCGTCTCGCTCGGCGAGGTCATGCTGCGTCTGGACCCCGGCGAGGGACGCGTGCGCACCGCACGCCGCTTCGAGGCCTGGGAAGGAGGCGGCGAGTACAACGTCGCGCGCGGGCTGTCACGCTGCTTCGGCCTGCGCGCCGGTGTGGTCACCGCACTGGCTGACAACGAGGTAGGCCACCTCATCGAGAACCTCATCCTGGGCGGCGGCGTGGCCCCGATGATCCACTGGGCCTCCTATGACGGCATCGGCCGCAGCGTGCGCAACGGCCTGAACTTCACCGAGCGCGGCTTCGGCGTGCGCGGCGCCGTCGGCGTCTAGGACCGCGGCCACACCGCGATCTCCCAGCTGCGTCCGCAGGACGTGGACTGGGAGGACCTCTTCGGTCGGCAGGGTGTGCGCTGGCTGCACACCGGAGGCATCTTCGCGGCGCTGTCTGAGCAGGCCGCCGAGGTGGCTCAGGCCGCCATGCAGGCCGCGCACGAGCACGGCACGATCGTCTCCTACGACCTGAACTACCGCCCCTCGCTGTGGAAGGGGATCGGTGGGATCGAGCGTGCCCAGGAGGTCAACCGTGCCCTGGCCCGCTACGTCGACGTCATGATCGGCAACGAGGAGGACTTCACCGCCTCCCTCGGCTTCGAGGTCGAGGGCGTGGGCGCGAACCTGTCCAAGCTGGACACCTCCGCCTTCGAGGCGATGATCGAGCAGGTGACCAGCGAGTTCACGAACTTCAAGGTCGCCGCCACGACGCTGCGTCAGGTGCGTACCGCCACCGTCAACTACTGGGCGGCCATCGCCTGGTCTCGCGAGGGCGGATTCGTCCACTCCACCCAGCGCCCCGGTCTGGAGATCCTGGACCGTGTGGGAGGCGGCGACTCCTTCGCTTCCGGCCTCATCTATGGCCTGATGGAGCTGGGGGACCTGCTCAGGCCGTCGAGTACGGCGCTGCCCACGGCGCGATGGCCATGACGACTCCGGGTGACACGACCATGGCGACCAAGGCTGAGGTCGAGCGCCTGGTGGCCGGCGGAGGCGCCCGAGTCCAGCGCTGAGACCTGCGCTCGTGACGGGGCGGTGGCACCACTGGCGTGCCACCGCCCCGTCTTTGTGGTGCTGGTGGGAAGGGAAGAAAGGGCGGGTGAAAGGGCACGGTCAGTCGCCTGCAGTCCTCCCTCTCCCTCCCGCTCCCTGCCTCCCAT
>OKJI01000008.1_pt1 | contig 56095 bp, 69 predicted proteins | sample 1614861 | NCBI WGS metagenome assembly OKJI01 (sample SAMN04436974, study PRJEB24849) | human gut metagenome | biome: human gut; feature: NICU; material: stool | host: Homo sapiens | place: USA: Saint Louis, MO | collected 2010-03-24
TTCCTGCTGAACCGCTCTTCCGATCTCTGTGTCTGGATCGATCCCCGGGCTGGAGCTGGCCCGCGTCGCAGACGCCCTGACCCGCAACGAGCACTCACGCCAGCCCCTGTCCTCGCGGGCCCTCGCCATCCGCCTCGGGGTGTCCGCCTCCACCTTGACCCGGGTGCGGGCCGACCTGCGCATTGGCCAGGGATCGTCTCCGCCACCGCGCCACCACCTGGTGGAGGTGGTGGGGGTGCTCGTGGCGCGCGAGCTCGCCGCCGTCGCCGTGGCGCTGGACCCGGCGACGAACGCGGTCTTCCTGCGCTCACGGCGAGGCCCCCACATGCGCGGCTCCTGCCCAGGTGGCCTCGTGGCCGCCATGGGCGCCGTGGACCTGCTGCGTGCGCACTACCTGGCCGAGCCCGCGCGGCAACCGGCCACGCCTCATCACGCCGAGGAGCTCGCCAAGGAGGTCAATGCCCGCTGGGAGGGCTTCCTCACCGAGCTGGCGAGCCAGTGGCCCACAGGGGCACATCTGCACGTGGTGGTCACCGGAGCGGTGCAGATGCCCGGCGGCCCCGCTTCCGGCTCACTCGCCCCGCGCCGAGGCCCAGCGCTGCTGCGCGTACGGCATACAGCCTCGGCAGGCTGGGCACACGGCCGCATGACGATGATCGCGCGCGTCCTGCGCGCTGCGGGAGGCCGCGAGAACCTCACGGCTCTGCCACAGCTGCTCGCAGCCCTCGACCGCGCGCTGGCGGACCTGGAGCCCGGCCACGGGGCAAGGGGCGGGACGAGGACCAGGGAGGCTGCGACGTCGGCCCACGAGCAGGGCCTGGTGTGGGTGGCGTCGCGTGAGCTCGCCGAGGCCGCCGCCCGCCGTTCACGAGCCGATCTCATTGAGCGCACCCGCGGCTTCTGAGCCGGCCCGCCGGCAGCGGCCTGCCGGCTCAGGCCTCCAGGTAACCGCGCAGGCCTCGCTCCAGCAGCACCCGGCGCACCTCGGAGACCAGGGCGCGCATCGCCTCCTCGGCCCCTGCGGCGTCACCGGCGGCGATGCACCGAGCCACGCGGTCATGCAGGTCGAGAGCCTCGGACTTGGGGATGTCGCTGGCCCCGCCCATGCGGGCCCGCGCGGCCAGGACCTCGGCGATGACGCCGGACAGCGCCGCGAAGACGTCATTCTGGCTCGCCTGGAGGATGAGGCAGTGGAAGGCGACGTCGTCCTCCAGGTAGGAGGCGACGCTCCCCTCCTCCCCCACGCTGCGGATCGAGGCGGCCAGCTCTAGCAGACGGGTGCGCTGAGCCTCGGTGGCCCGGCGCGCTGCGGCAGCGGCAGCCACTGGCTCGACGGCGGCGCGCAGCTCGGTCAGCCCACCGATCTTGGGACCCTGCGGGTCCTCTTGGATCTGCCAGCGAATGACCTCGGGGGCCAGCGCGGACCAGTCCTCGCGCTCCAGCACGACGATGCCGACCCTGCGACGCGAGCGGACCAGGTGGAGCGATTCCAGGGTGCGCACGCAGTCACGAGCCAGGGTGCGCGAGACGCCGTACTGCTTCTGGACCTCCTCCAGCGTCAGCGCCTGCCCCGGACGCAGCCGGCCGGAGACGATCTCGCGTCCGAGGGCGTCCAGGACGTCGGTGCGTAAGGCTGGCGTAGGCATAGGTACTCCGAAGGGAGGGGTTGGTCAGCGTATCTGGCGGGTGAGACCGGCAGGCCAGGCGCTGAGGCACGAGGGCGCGGTCCCGACCCAAGACACCTGATCTTAACGAGACGAAGGCCTCAATCACGTCAGGGACTTCATACCCACCCATTACGTACTATGTAACTGCTACTCTCGTAGCACATACCAAGACAACGACGTCAGGAGGCCCGAGATGAGCACCACCCCCCAGTCCGTCGAGCACCTCGTCCTCATGGGAGTTGCCGGCTGCGGCAAGACCACGGCGGCTGAGAACCTGCACCAGGCGCTGGGATGGCCCATTGCCGAAGCAGACGACTTCCACCCCCAGGCCAATATCGACAAGATGACCGCCGGCACGCCCTTGACGGATGAGGACCGCTGGCCGTGGCTGGAGTCCCTGCGTGACTGGATGAGCTCGCAGGCCGCCTCGGGCACCAAGACGATCGTCACCTGCTCCGCCCTCAAGCGCTCCTACCGCGACCTGCTCAGTACCGCCGAGGGGCGGGTGTTCTTCATCCACCTCGTGGCCCCGCGTGAGGAGCTGGCGGACCGGATGCAGCACCGCGACGGCCACTTCATGCCCACGACCCTCCTGCCCTCTCAGCTGGCCACGCTGGAGCCGCTGGCCTTAGACGAGGACGGCGTGACCGTGGTCTCCCAGCCCACGCCCGAGCAGACCCTGGACGCCATCCTGGCCGCGCTGGAGCACGCCTCCCAGCCTCGCTGAGGCCCCACCCTGCACCTGAACCCACCTTCCAACGCCCCCACCTCTCCCACCCGTCCGGAGGAGAACCACAATGACGTACCCCACCGCTCTGACAGCACTCGCCACCGCCACTGAGGCGATCACGCACTCTGACACCCCCGTGCGCCTGGTCGCCGCCGCACTGGCGGGCATCGCGACGATCATCATCCTCATCGCCTGGAAGAAGCTTCATCCCTTCCTGGCTCTCACGCTCGGCTCAGCCGTGCTCGCCGTCGTAGCCGGGATCCCACTGGCTCAGACCTTCACGCCCTTCATTGACGGACTGGGCTCGACCATTGGTGGAGTCGGTCTGCTGATCGCCTTCGGAGCGATCATCGGGCGGCTGCTCATCGACTCCGGCGGCGCGGACCAGATCGTCGACACGATCCTGGCTCACACCGCGCCGGCACGACTGCCCTGGGCCATGGCGCTGGCAGCCTTCCTCATCGGCATCCCGCTGTTCTTTGAGGTGGGGATCGTCCTGCTTATCCCGGTGGTCATGATCGTGGCGCGTCACTCCCGCCAACCCCTCGTCCTCGTCGGCATCCCAGCCCTGGCCGGGCTCTCGGCCCTCCACGGCCTGGTGCCACCGCACCCCGGTCCGCTGATCGCGATCGACGCCGTCGGCGCCAACCTGGGCCTGACACTCGCCTTCGGCCTGCTCGTCTCGGTGCCGACCGTCATCGTCTCCGGACCGCTGGCCGCCCGGCTCATGGTGCGCTGGGCGCCGATCCCCGCGCCCGAGCCGCTGGGAGCCAGCGAGGAGGAGGCCAGCGCGCGGCGCCCGTCCTTCGCCTGCGCGATCGGCGTCATCCTGCTGCCGGTCATCCTCATGCTGGCGCGCACCGTGGTCGAGACCGCCTTACCGGGAGACGACGGCGCACTGACGACCGTCGCGCTCTTCCTGGGCCAGCCCGTGGTCGCTCTGCTGCTCACGGTGCTAGTGACCATGGCAGCCCTGGGCACGCGCCTGGGCAGCTCACCCCAGGAGGTCTCTGAGCGCGTAGGGGCCTCGCTGGCACCGATCGCCGGCATCCTGCTCATCGTGGGGGCCGGGGGAGGCTTCAAGCAGACCCTGGTGGACTCCGGGATCGCCACCGTCATCGCCTCATGGATCCAGCAGGCGGCAGTTCCCGCCATCATCGCCGGCTGGCTCGTGGCCGTGGCCGTGCGCCTGGCGACCGGCTCAGCGACGGTGGCCACCATCACCGCGGCGGGCATCATGACCCCGCTGGCGGCGTCGATGCCGGCCACCGAGTCCACCCTGCTCGTACTGGCGATCGGAGCCGGGTCAGTCTTCCTCTCCCACGTCAACGACGCCGGATTCTGGCTGGTCAAGGAGTACTTCGGGATGAGCGTGGGCCAGACCTTCAAGACCTGGTCGCTGATGGAGACCATCCTGTCCGTGGTGGCGCTGGCGGTCATCACCGTGCTCGCCCTGATCCTCGGGGTGCTCTAGAAGCTTCCCAGCCCTCGCGACTGGTACCCCCTGTGGGGCTCGAACCCACGACCTTCGGATTAAAAGTCCGTCAGACTCCCTCAAACCCTTCTCCGTCTAACATCAACCTTTCGCTTTATTTTCAACGTTATACGCCATTTCACCAGGAGCCACACACTCTGCAGGTGCAGCAACAGGTGCAGCAACGCCAACACGCATAAAGTGCCCCGCCACCCGTATCGGGTGGCGGGGCACTCGTGTTAGCGGCCAGGGTGCTTGATGGAGTCGATACGGGAGTGGATCACCTGGTGAGCACGGTCCGATGAGGCCGTGTGCGCGCGTAGGTCGTCGCGCAGCCCGTCGATCTGCAGCTCGGCGCGCCGGTCGCGTGACTCTCTGGCCTCTGCCTCGGCGATCCTGGCCATCTCGGCGGCGTCCATGCGCTGGAGCATCGTGGTCTGCCCGGCTGTCAGGTCAGCGACCGCCGCGATCAGCCCGTCGACGTCGTCACGCAGGTGCGTCCCGTGCGAGTTGGTCACCCCGTCCCTGGCGGCGGCTGCCTGTCCGGCGGCCTCGACCGAGGCCTCCGCAGCCCTCCTGGCCTGGTCCGACACCCCGTCGATCTGGGCGGTGATCCGCCGCTGCAGCCACCGCGCCAGCGCCGCCAGCACCCCGGCCAGCGCGACGACCACGGCGGACAGGGCGGCCAGTACCTCAGGGGCAGTCATGACCTGGGTGACCGGTGGTGGGAGCGTGGCCGTGGTGGCGATCAGGGTCACTGGCCCTCCTCGTCAGCGGGGTGGAGAGGCGCCCAGGTCGGGTCGGTGACGGTGCCGTCAGGGTCCGGCGCCTGCGGTACGGGCGGGGCGGCGAGGTGGCGGGCCTGGTAGTCGGCTCGCGTCTCGCCCCCAGGGGTGTGGATGCCAATCCAGTCGATGAGCCGGATATCGCCCACGCGGATGGTGGACAGGGCCTGGTAGACGGCCCAGGCGATACCCAGGATGCCGCTGGCCTGGGTGGCCAGCAGCCGCCAGTCCAGCGGGTAGGAGGACACCAGCCAGATGACCACCGAGGCCACCAGGGCCACAGTGATCAGGAGGGCTGCCCGACGCTGGGGCGTCCACCACGGGCGGTCGAGCACAGCCTGGACCACGGGCCACACCAGGCCGGTCCAGATGACAGCGGTCATGGGGTCGGCACCGATACCCCGGACAGCCTCCCACAGGCTCATAGCGTCTCCGAGAGTCATCGCACTCACCACACCCGTCCTGCGTTGAGGGCGGTCTGGATCGCGCGGGCCGTGGCAGCGCCCAGGTAGCCGTCGACGGCCACGCCCAGGCGGGACTGCCACGCCCGGATGGTGTCAGGACCCAGGATGCCGTCAGCGGTCACGCCCAGCCGGGACTGGAGGCCGCGGACCATGGTGGAGCCGGTCGGGTGCGGGGTCCACACCCAGCCACTGGTAGCCGCAGGCACGTACTTGCGGTTGCCGGTGTACTGGCTGGAGACCACCCCGTCCACGGGCGTGCCCAGCAGGGCCTGGAGGAGACGGATGGTGGCCATCCCGATCCACCCGTCCACCGCGAGCGCGTTCGAGGCAGGGTGCGCGGGGGATGCTGGGGCCCCGGTGTAGCGGGGGCGGATCACGGCTGCGATGGACCGGGAGCGGCGGCGTCTCCATACGCCGTTACCAGCGGACTGCGAGCCCTTGGCGCCGCTGGAGGTGTTGCCCTCGATGGTCTGCAGGACCCCACCGCCCAGGTTCCGCTCGACCACAGCCACGTGGTCAGTGGCGCCGCCGTCCCAGTTGAAGATCACGACGTCACCAGGCGCAGCCTGGCTGACGGACACGAACTGGCAGCCGGCGCGGCGGGCCTGGGCGATGGTGGTGTCGGTGTGGGAGGAGTAGCCGCCGATCGCGTCGATCTGGCCGCACTCGTCCAGGCACATGGACACGAACAGCATGCACCACCAGATCCGGTTGCTGGGTCCGAGGAGCCAGGCGCCCTTGCCTCGGTGGTACCAGTACCGGGCGGCCTCGGAGCCGACCTGAGGGTCAGCGGGCGCGTAGTAGCCGATGCGTGAGGCGGCGCGCTGGAGGACCTGCTGCTGGACACTCATGCTCCCGCCTCCTCACCGGTGTCAACGTGCGCGTCCTGGGGTACGTCCACGCCGGAGTCCTCGTGCGGGTCCGTGCCCGGACGCGTCAGCTCGCCGTCGGGGACCTGGGACTCCTCCCAGGCGGCCGCGAGCGCGGCCAGGTCTGCCGGGGGCGTGGTGGGTGTGTCGGTGTGTGTCATGTGCTCCTCCTCGCGGGGTATGACAAGAGCCCCCACACCGAGTCGGCGCGAGGGCGAGTTCTTCAGACGAACTGTCCGGAAATCCCGGATAGCTGGCAGGGGTCAGGAGACCCGCGCATACAGCGACGAGGCCGCGTCCGGGGGCCAGTAACTGGCGGACTCGTGCTCCTGCAGCACCCTGTAGGTCACGCCCTGATAGACGACCTCGTCACCGGCGAGGTAGGGCACGCCCGCCTCCCACGCGGGCGTCGACGGCGCGGGAGGCTCATACGGCTCCGACGGCTCCACGCCCGGGTCGGGGTCCGCACCCGTGGCCGGGTTGTCGGGCTCGGTCGGCTCGGGATCCGCCGTCACGTCCTCCCACAGCGGGCCCGCGCCTTGCGTGCCCGGGGCCCACACGTTCGCGTCGATCAGCGACCGCCACACCCTGCCCTCATAGGCGACCAGGTGCTCGGCCGGGTAAGCGTCGTGAGCGCCCTGCGGCTGCACCCAGGCAGGCCAGGCGTCCGGCTGCGCCGTCGAGGTTCCAGCCGGAGGCTGCTCACCATCACGGGCGGTCAGGTAGGCGTCGGCCAGGCGGGCGGCGTCCACTGGCGCAGACTCCAGCAGCAGGCGTCGGTCGTGCTCGGCGAGCACGAGCCCCCACACCTCCTGCCACTCCTCGGGCGCGAGCGCGCGCAGCTCATCCTCAGTGATCATCAGGGTTCCTCCCTCAAGGTCGATATGGGTCGATGCCGATAACCCGGCCTATGTCGACATGGCGGGCACACTCAGGTACTGGGATGGCGCATCTTCCAGTTCGGCACCGTTGTCTAAGCTGCCTCACCAGCCGATGATCAAGAAGTTGACCCGTGCGGCCTTCGAGCGCCTGGCGCTGCCGTCCTGCTCCATGCAACTGATCACGCACGAGGTCCCACTCGCTGACTGGATAGCGCAGTGGACGGCTGCGTTCCAGTCGGCGCTGATAGCCATGGCGCATACCACGGTGGTCAGAGTGATGCCGTAGTTGACGCGGATCTGCCCGGCGGCGTCCGAGGTCTGGACGGTCTGGCCGGTGATGACACGCAGCGGCCTATCGCCGCGCTCGGTGCGAGTGCCGCCGACGTGGTAGCCCGGCATGAGCACATCGAGCAGGCCCGCACCGCGTACCTCGGTGATCTGAGTACGCGCGAGCCCATCACCCACGTCAGCCCATGAAACACCGTTCCAGGCCCGTAGGACGCCATCGACGTTGACATAGACCGGGCTATCGGCAGAGATTGAGACCCCGGCCGACTTGAGCGAGTTGACGTAGGTCTGCGCCGCCGTCTGCGACGTCACCGTCTTGATGTCCCCGATCGACAGGGACAGATCCAGCAGAGACTGCCTGGATGCGAGGTCGGTGGCCAGCGGCACCTTGTGGCCGCGGATATCAGTGGTGGGCACGATGCGCTCCTCACGCGTAGGTGGTGTAGGTGATCGTCAGGGCCATGGATGATCCCTGGCCCTCGATGGCGCCGTAGCTGGTTCCGGTTAGGGCGAGGCCCGCTCCGCCGATCAGTGCGTCGGCTAGTGGCGTCAGGTCGACGTCGACTGGGGTTGTGCCGGAGATGGCGGCGGTGATGGACGGGCCGGTAGGCACTGGGCCGGTGGGCGTGTAGGTGGCTGCCTGGATGGTGGGTGTCCAGGTGCGGTCGGTGGCTGGCGTGAGCTGGAGAGTGACGCTGATGATGGTCACGGCTCCGAGCGCCTCGAAGTGGCGCCCATAGAGGGCGAGGCCTGTCAGTGTGGCGCCGGTGGGTGTGGTGCCCTGCCATAGACGGGTCGAGTCGACCTGTGCGTCCCAGATGCCCCAGCCGGCGGTGCCTGGTCCGGTGGTGTAGGTGCCGGTCCAGGTCGCGGGGATGGTGACTGTGCGGGTGATGGTGACTGGTCCCTGAGCTGGGGGCGGTGTGGGTAGCGTGCTGGTGGGTGTGGGTGCTGGCCCCAGGACGTGGACGGGGCGTCCTGTGGTGGCGTCCATCAGGACGTAGGCGGTGCGGACTGAGGTCCATGAGGTGACGGTGGAGGGCAGGGTGATCGGTGCTGAGCCGAGCAGGCTGACGGTCACGGCCCGGCCACCGACGGAGACGGAGATGACCTGGGCGACGGCGGTCAGGGCACGGTCTGAGCCAGCGCGGGGTGCGTCGTCCAGTGCGGTGGTGTCCAGGAGTGGTAGGAGACGGGTCACTGGTGCACCTCCACGTCTGTGCGGGCTGTGTCGGAGTACAGCAGTGGGATCTCCACGGCACTGACCTGGCCTGTGCGGGTCAGGGTGGGTGAGCCGTCCATGTCCTGGGTGGTGACAGTGATCTGGTCATCCAGGCTGATCGTCGGGTCCGGCACGTGCGTGATCGGCACGGTGATCTGGCGGCGCACCGCCGTCGCTAGCAGCGATCGTGCGGTCTTTTCAGCGATCGCCTGCGAGGTGACCAGCGGGCTTGAGAAGAACTTGGTGACGACACCGTAGGGGCCAGTCACGCTGAGCGGTCCTTCAGTCTGGTCCGCGACCGCCTGAAACGCCGGCGCCCCACTGTCACCGCCGGTCGATTCTTGTCCGCGGGCGACGACACGGTTGTAGACGCCATCCCTTTTTGCGGAGCGGGCTGCGCCCACCACGGTGCCGCCCACCCCGTCCATCATCGCCCTGCCTGGACCAGTGGGGTCCGGGGGCATCACATACAGCAGCCCGTCCGATCCCTCACGCAGCCGGGCAGGCCACGCGTCCGCGATCTCATAGACGGCATCGATACGCGACTCCCCCCACGACATCGAAGGACACCCCCGGTCAGACAGGCCCGGGTCGATCACGACCCCCATGTGACCGCCCACCAGGCGCCGCAGCTCAGAGGCCAGCGTCCCGCCCACACGTGGAGCGGTCGGTGACGTCAGCCGGTCCTCCTCCACACGATGCAGCAGACTCTTGCCAGTGACCTTGACGGTGGATGAGTCCACCTGCCACTCGGTGACCAGGAAGCGGCCCAGCGGCACGGTCCAGGTCTGCCAGGTCACAGTCGAGCCGACCGTCACCGACACGTGCAGGATCTGACCCGCACACGCCAGCGGGCTCGTCAGGTCCGTCGGAGTCCAGTCCCGCACATCAGCCCCCGGCACAGCAGAGGCCGTACGCGGCACCGTCAGTGACAGTGACCCCTGCACCTGCTGAGACGCAGACCAGGTCACTGACCCGCCCGTCACGGGCACCTGCCCCAGCCAGGTCGTCCCCAGCCAGGAGTCCACCCGCGGCTCCCACGTGTGCGCTCCCGCCAGCACACTGGCCGGCACACTCACCACAGAGTCGATCACCTGCCCACCTCCTGCCACACCGTCCGATCGAATACGTCCCACGTAATCCGGCGGGCCTGGAGCGTGCCCCAGGTAAACCGCACCCGATCGAAGTCAGCCCACGTGCTCGTAGCCAGGGTCTGCTCAGGCTCCGGCACATCCACGACCGCACCACTCAGGCTCCACAGGCGCTCCGCAACATCCATCCGCTCCGACAGACCATGAGACACATCCGTCAGCACCATGAGAGTCACTGGAGGGATGTCGCACACCGTCTCTCTGCACCACGGACACCGGCCCGCATTGTGATGGAGCGCCACCACACCAGGCCGAGCCGCGAGCGCGGCGAGGGCTGGTGTGTGGGGTCCGCTGGTGCGTGCAGTCAGTGAGACGGTCCCTGCTCCCATGGTGGGGGCCATGACGACGGCGGGTGTGGGTCTGCCGGGTATCTCGTGAGTGGCTAGGCGCATGTCGATGGTGCGTTGGTCGTCTCCCTGCCAGATGAGGTCGACGTGCGTACTGCCGGTGACGTCGGTCAGGAGATCCTGGCCGTTCCAGGGGCGTGTGACGGTGCCTGACTCCACTACCAGTCCTGACAGGGTCGACAGGCGGTAGTGGATGGTCTGGTTGATGGGGGCTAGCGGGTCTCCGAGGACGACCTGTGTGCCCTCGGAGACTCGTCGCCCACCGCGTACGTCCCAGGTCCACCCCTGGTCGGTGATGCCACTGACGGTGTAGGACATACCCCGTGGGACGGTGCCGGCGGGGATGGTGACTTGGATCAGTGGTGCCTGTCCGGCCAGTGGTGCGGCGAGCAGTGGCATCAGCGTCTCCTACCTGCGATGGAGCGTCGGGTGGCGAGCACGCCGGCGGTGACAGTTTCCAGGTGAGCGTCCAGAGCTGTGCCGTCGTCCAGGACCAGGCGCAGATCGAGTCCTGACAGTGCGTCGTGCAGGGCCATGCTGGGATCTGTGGATGCGGTGTCGTGGTTGATGGTTGTCATCTGGCGTGATGACAGGCTCTTGCCGACGTCCATGTGTGGGGTGGAGAGGTCGTTGAGCTGTGCCTGGGTGGCTGCTGCCATCTGCGCGGCTGCTGTGATGGCCTGTCCGCTAGAGCGTCTGATTCCGTCTCCCATGGCCTGGCCGATAGACAGACCGGAGTAGAGCACCCAGCCTCGCCCTGAGAAGGGCCCCTCCTTGGCCGGTGAGAAGGGGAAGAGGTTACGGATCTTCGACAGGCCGCCGGAGACCGCGTCCTTGACCGAGCCGAAGGCGTTCATGATCCCGTCCTTGAACCCGCTGATCAGGGACCTTCCGGAGTCGACCAGGAGCGACCCGACGTTTCCTAGGGCGCTGACGATCTTCGACGGCAGGGAGGCGACCAGGCTAATGACGCCGGAGACCCCTGAGGAGGCAGCATTCTTCATCCGTGCCCACGCCCCTTGGAACAGGGAGGTGATCCTGGATCCCAGGGTCGAGATGAAGGTGGTGACCTCGTTGACCATCCCGGAGACGAACCCGCCGATGGCTGAGGCTGCGCCTGAGACGATCTGGCTCATCGTCGACCACGCGGTCTGGACGAAGTTCCACGCCGCCTGGAACGCGGTCTGGATGACGGTGACGACTGAGTTGATCGCCCCGGTGACGACGCCGGTCAGGGTCGAGGCGAAGGTGGTCACGATCCCGATCACGGAGGTCACCGGTGGCAGGACGGCGGCCAGAGCGGCGTTGAGGACCGTGAGGAGGACGTTGGCGACCACGCTGACCACGTTGATCAGCGGCGTGAGCACGGCGATCAGCACGTTGAGTCCCGTGCCGATCAGGTTGGTGATCACGGGCAGGATCGGTGATAGCGCTGCGACGAGCTGGACGAGGACCTGTGCGACCGTGGTGATCAGTGAGGTGATGGTCGGCAGCAGGGGCAGCAGGGCCTCCATGACGACCTGCACGAGCGTGACGATCGGTGGGAGCAGCGGCACGAGCGCGGCCACGACGTTGGCGATCACCGTGACGACGGCGCTGAGGACCGGGGTCAGGGCCTGGATGACTGGCGCCAGGGCCGACACGAGGGTGGTGGCGATCTGGGTGATCACCGGCATGAGCTGGACGATGACCGGCAGCAGGGCGGAGACGATCACGTCGATGATCGGGGCCAGGGCCGGCAGGATGCCGACGATCGCTGCGACCACCTGCGCGAACAGGTCTGCGATCGTGGGGAGTACCGGCGCCAGGGCCGACACCAGCGTGCTCACGACCTCCGTGATCACCGGCATTAACTGGGTGATCACAGGCAGCAGTGCAGATACCAGGACATCGATGATGGGTGTCAGGGCAGGCAGGATGCCGACGATCGCTGTGACCACCTGCGCGAACAGGTCTGCGATCGTGGGGAGTACCGGCGCCAGCGCGGACACCAGCGTGGTGACCACCTCGACGATCACAGGCACCAGCTGGGCGATGATCGGCATCAAAGCGGACGCAACAGTGCTCACGACCTCGACGATCACCGGCACGAGCTGAGACATGGCAGGCAGGAGTGCGGAAATCACGGCGTCGACCAGCGGCATAAGCGCGGGTACGAGCTGAGCAAACATGCTCGCTGCCTGGGAGATCAGGTCGACGACCACGGGCAGGACCGCGACCAGGACACCGGACAGGACCTGGGCGACCTGGGAGACCAGGGTCGTGATCACGGGCAGGACCTGTGGCAGCACCTGGGTCAGGACCCCGCCCACGACGGAGGCGACCTGGCCCAGCGCGGCCGCGATCTGCGGCAGGACCGGCATGATGGCAGTGAGCACCAGGTGCATGGGTGACAGGGCGGACACCAGCTGGAGGACCTGCGGCCCGATGGAGGCGATGACGGGCCCGAGGGCGCCCATGACCGAGCCGATGGCCGGGCCGGCCTGGGCGAAGACTCCCTTGATGGACTCCCAGCCCTGCGCCAGCCTCTCCCGGATGGTGAACAGGGCGTCAACCGCTGGGGAGTCCTCGGACAGGCCGAACGTCATGTCCGCGCCCTGGAAGTCTCCGTGCACGAGGATCGACAGGACGCCTTTGATCCCGTCTACGCCGGCATGGACCTTGTCCGACACCCCAGACCAAAACGCTTCGATCCTCGGCATAGCGGCCTGCAGGCTGGAGTCCAGTCCGCCGATCGCGTCCGCAGCCACACTCTTGAACAGGGTGAAGGCAGGCGCCACCACACCACCCAAGGTGGACTTGAAGTTGACCATGGTGGCGTCGAACCGCTTGGCGACGTTGGCAGTCGACTCGCTGGTGCGGCCGAAGTCCCCCATCGCGTCAGTGGACTGGGCCAGGATCTCGGCCTGCGCAGCCAGAGTCTTGGCCTGAGGCGTCAGCGCGTCCTTGGTCGATGAGATCAGGCCCATCTCCAGCGCCCGGTTCTTTAGGGTCGCGTCGTCCAGCAGGATGCCGTAGCGGCGGATCGGCTCAGCCTCACCACGCATAGCCGCACCGATCGCCTGCACGGCCTCCTCCGGGCTACCGCCCTTGAACGAGCTCAGGTCACCCGCGAGCGCTGTCATCTCGGTGGAGAAGTTGGCGAGGTCGACGCCTGACAGGCCTGCGGCTTTGCCGAGTGTGCCGAAGGTGTTGGCGGCGTCGATGACCTGGGCTTTGGTCATGCCCATCTCGGATGCGGCGTTTTGGGCCTGGGCGATGATGGTGTCCATCTGGTCGCCGAAGACCACGCCGGCGGCTCCTGTGGCGTCCTCCAGATCGGAGAAGGAGTGGACCATGTCGACCACGGAGCCTTTGATGGCGGATAGGCCGGAGGTGACCGCTGATCCTGCGAGAGATGCCAGGCCTCCGGCGACGCCGCCGACGAGGCCTGCGGAGAAGAGTCCGCCGCCTTTCTTTCCGGCGCCGTCCAGGCTGCCGGCTATCTGGTTGACGGCTGGGCCGATGGCTTTGGTCTCGGGGATGATGTTGACGTACGCCTGTGCGAGCTCGACGGCCATATCTCTCCCCTGTTCAGTTGTTATGTGGGGCGGCTACGCCCCTGTCGTCGGGCCTGCATGTAGGCGGCTGCCTGGTCGAGGGTCATGGAGACGTGCCCGTAGCGGGTGGGGCGTCTGCCTGGCCTCGGGATGGGCTTAGGGCGGTCTTTACGCTTGCCTCCGCTGTTGAGCCAGACCAGGGCGTTGAGGGCGTCCCAGATTCCGGCCAGGAGGTGGGCGTGCAGGTCCCACTGCTCGTCCCCGTCCTCCTCCCGATGCTCTGCGGCCATGACGCGGCCCAGGGCTGAGGTGGGTGGGAGGTGGCGGACGATGGCGAGCAGGTCCACCCACGGCAGGGCTGGTGTGCCCAGGTCGTGGATGGCCCTGCCCATGGTGATCAGATCGGCGCTGATGGCCTCCCCGTGCTCGGTCAGGAGGGTGAGGAGGCCTTCGATTCCCCCTGGGTGATCCCTGCGGCTCGCTGCCATGCTGCGTAGATGTCGACGACGCCCTTGATGGGCAGGTCCCACAGGGCGTCGGCGACATCGTCACGCCCGTCGGATAGGGCAGCGATGAGGGGAGCCATGTCGTCCTGACGCGCAGATACTGCGAGTCGGGCGATCTGGCGGGTAGGCAGGTGGTTGTAGGAGGGGATGGAGACGTCCTCCTGCCAGCCTGGCAGGCGGTAGTCGAATGGGGCGGTCTGCTGGTTGTAGTCGGGGACGATGTAGGTCATCGATGGTCCTTTCTGTCTCAGGCGCCCGTGGAGCCGGTCTTGTCGGCGAGCTGGACGTACTTGTATGCCTTGTTTCCGTCCTTGTCTGGCAGGGCCTCGATTTCGAGCTCGTAGCCCACTACCTCCTCGTCGGAGTAGGTGATGTCTCCGACGGAGGTGACCTGTCCGTTAGGGACGAAGATGCGGATGTCTGCGCCTCCGTCTGCCATCTCAAAGTCCCAGCTCGATGGCTCCAGCGTCTTGGAGTTGACGAGGATCTTGTGAAGGGTTCCCTTGGAGGCGGAGGCCGGGGTGGTGGTGACGTTGGAGTCGCCGTAGGCGGCTTTGAGGACCTCAGCGTTGGCGGTCTCGATGAGGGTGAGCTTGTAGACCACGGAGTGCTCGGTCTGGACGACCTTGACGGTGTCGCCACCCCAGGCGGTGATCTTCTCGGTGGACCGGTCGATGGTCTCGGTCAGGCCGTCGGAGGAGACGTAGCCCAGGCCGACCATCTTGGAGTCAAGTGCGGCGGAGGCATCCGCCGGGGTGGTGACGTTCAGGGGGCCTCGGAATACTCCGCCGGATGCCTTGGGCTTTCCGGACAGCACCTGTGCGGTGGACGGGGCGTTAGCGGTGGTTGCCATCAGATGGTCCTTTCAGGTCGGCAGGTGACCTCCACGGTCGCCTGATATCTGGGGTTAGAGGTGTCTGGGTCTGGAAAGAAGTAGGGGCGCGAGCAGGTCACGACGGTCACCTGCCGGCCTGAGGTCGGGTCGGTGGGCCAGGCCCGCAGCAGGCCTGTGACCGCACGAGCCAGGTCCGTCGCGGCCACGTCCGTAGGTGCCCAGCACTGGACGGCTAGCAGCGCGGTCTCGTGGGCGACGTCGCGCAGCTGCCCACCTGAGTCCTGCACACGTACCAGCAGCGGAGGACGGTCTACCGGCACCTGGGAGGAGACCACCACGTCGCCATCGAGGCCTACCGCCGCGAGCGCGTGAGGTAGGTGCTGGTTGAGGTAGTCGGTGGTGAGGGCGACTTGGTCGGGGAAGACGGTGACGGACATCATGCGCCTCCGAGGGCGGCAAGAAGGGTGTTGTTGCGGGCGTTGTCGAGGCGAGCCTTGTAGCCGTCTGGTGAGGTTGAGGCTCCACCGCGATAGGCCAGGACGTCGGGTGCGCTGGTGTACCTGGCGCCCCGGATGGTGGCGGCGGCGGTGGCCTGGCTGGCTAGGCGGGCTGCGAGCTGCTCGCATAGGGCCTGGACGGCGGGGTCATGGCGCAGGGCGCGGTACCCGGCGATGTTGTGGGTGACCTTGACCATGGGTGTCTCCTGGTGTCTATCCGGTGGTGCGAGTGAGGGTGACGACCACGCCTCCCCCGTCGGGGGCGCCTATGACGGGTGAGGGTGGCCAGGAGGCTGGGGTGCCGGTGACCTGCCAGGTGGTGCCGTCTGGTGTGGTGATGCGGTCTAGGGCGGTCACGGTGGTTCCGGGTGGGGCGTAGATGGTGGCCTGGGTCAGGACCTTGTCGCGGCCCGCTTCGGCGGGTTCGCTGCTGGTGCCTGGTGCCAGGAGGCAGCCTGGCAGGTCCTGGGGCGGGCCCCAGGCCGGTTCGCTGTGTCCGCGTCGGTCTGGCGCGTCGGGCTGGTAGGGGTGGCGGGTGACGGTGATGGTGGTGCGGTGTCGCTGGTTCCAGGGTCGCATCAGTCCACCTCAGGGAGGGTCACGACCTGGGTGCCGTAGAGGACGGGTTCGTCTGGTGTAGTGGTGGGGGCTGGTGTGGGGTCGATGGCCCAGGCCTGCTGGGTGCGTGCTGGTGAGGCCGACAGCAGGGCCCGGTCCTCGTCGGACAGGTAGAGGCCGTTGAGGGTCTCGGCCGCGTAGGTGACGCCCCCGGAGAAGGGCCCGCTGGTCTCGTTGACCTGGCGGATCTGGTCGGGGTTGGTCAGTACGCGCATGACCATGCGGCGTGCGACCACGGCCGCCCTGGCTCTGGTGGCGGGGTCGCTTTTGACACGCTGTGCGAGGTCGGGGAACTCGGCGTCCATGAGGACCGAGGCGTCAGCCAGGTAGGAGCTGATGACGGTCTCGTCGGGCGGGAGGGTGGAGGCGATCCACCGGGACAGGATGTCCTGGGCGGTGGCGTAGGCGCCGGCGCCGTCCGGGGTGGCGATGGTGTCTGCCATGTCGTCCTCCCTGGGTGCGTGGTGGGTGGTGCTGAGGACGTGGCCCCGCCATGGCACGGAGCGGGGCCACGCCATCAGGTGTGTGGGTCAGGCCCCGGCGCCAGCGGTGGTGGTGGCGGGCAGGACCAGTCCGGCCGGGTAGCGTGTCTTGGCGATCGCTGCGGCGGGGTTGTTGACCTGGAAGCCGACTCGCATGACCACTCGCATGATCTTGGAGTCCTGCTGCATGGCGTTGAAGATGACCTTGCCGGAGTCGTCGGTGATGACGGCGTCGGAGTGGATCGTGTAGGTGATGTCCTGGCGCAGGCCGACGACGAAGCGGCTCCAGTCGGCTGCAACCAGCTCGGCCTTGGCGTCGTCCCAGGCACCGTTCTCCACGGTCTGGAGCGGGAAGCCGTACAGGCGCTGGGCCGCCAGGTCACCGGCCGGGGAGTAGATCGGCTGGCCGTTGGCGTCACGCAGGCCGGTCAGCATCCAGTTCAGGCCCGGGCGGCCCGCGAACGCGTTGACCGCGTAGCCCTGCTTGGCGAGCTTCTCACCGAGCTGGGCCGTGGCCACGCCCAGGTCCGTCTTGGCGGCAACCTTGACGGTGTTGCCTGCGGCGGTGGCGCCGGCGACCAGGGCGTCGGGGAAGGTGGAGGGCTTGTCCACCCCGAAGATGGTGGCCTGGTCGATCTTGCGGCCCACGGCCTCAGCCAGGAGGGGCTTGACCTCCTCCCACAGGGGCACGTCGGAGTCGTCGATGACGGCGTCGGGGATGACCACCAGGGTGGCGATCTCCTCGGCGGTGATGGTCATGTTGGACCATCCAACGTCCGTGGTCTGCTTCATCCCGGTGGTGCCGTTGACCCAGTAGGCCTCGGGCAGGGTGGACAGGACCGGCTGGGTCTTCTGCTTGGTGGACATAGGCACCTTGCGTGCCAGCGTGAGCATCGCGGAGGACTTAGGGGCCTCCTTGATGATCTCGGCGGAGTGCTCGGGCGGGATGAGCGCGCCGGCAGCGGTGTCGTTGATGATCTTGTTGTAGGTAGTCATCTTCTGGTTCCTCTCACTGGGTTTCAGGAGCCGGACAGCGACTGGCGCAGCCAGTCGGCCCCGGCGGGTGGGTTGACGTGCTCACGGCCGACGGCGGGGTCACGACGCCGGACAGGCTCTGCCGCCTTGGACAGGCGCTCAGCCAGGGCAGCGGCCCTGGACTCGAACTCCTCGTCCGAGCCGGTAGGGTCCAGCAGCTCCAGGTCCTCCAGGGACAGGCCGTGCTTGAGCGCGGCCTTGGTCATGCGCGCCTCACGGCGGGCCTGGTCACGCTCGGCCTCCAGAGCGGCACGCTGGTCGGCGGCCTTCTGTTCCTCGGTCTTGCGTGAGTCCTGGTACTCCTGCCAGGCCTTGGCGGCCTCGGCGTTCTTCTTGGCTTTGTCCTCCCACTGGCGCGAGCGGGACTTCCAGTAGTCCGCACCCTTGTCCTCCTGCCCCTCCTGCTCGGCGGGAGCGTCGGGGGCTGGCGGTGCCGGGGTGGTGGACTGCGTCGTCTCGTCGGTGGTCGGTTCGGTGTTGTCTGCCATGAGCGGTTCTTCCTTCCTGTTCCAGGCAGGCGGCCACCTACCCGTTGCGGGAGGCGGCCATATGGGTGGGTACACGTACGCCCCGCGGCCGTTGCGGCAGCGGGGCGTACGGGCGCTGATACAGCAAGGCCACCCGGTCCGCGAGCGCGGTGGGTGGCCTTTCAGGTGCTGGCTGGTGGTTCTATGCGTTGTCGAGGGCGCGGATCTGCTCGATGTACCGCATAGCCAGGCGGTCGAACTTGTCTCCGTCCGGGCCGTCGATGTAGCTGCGGATCTCATCTGCGATCGGGGCCAGGATGTGCTCGGGGACTCGGTATCCCTCGTGGGCTGCGAGGTTGAGGGCGAAGACGACGCCGTCGTACTCGTCGCCGCCGTTGAACTCTGTCAGGGTGACGGGGTCAATGGAGAGTCCCATCCTCGGGAAGACGTCCGCGATGATGGGCGCGTAGTCCTCATCGATCCGCTCGCCGAACCTGTTACGCAGCTCCATGGTTCATGATTCTAGTTGTTAGAAGATCAGTGTCGTAGGGGACAACGTATTCTTGTTGTCCTTTTTCATTGTTCTTGTAGACGTCTTGCCCGGCGACCGGGATCGTGTGCCGGTAGACCATGGTTCCTGTTTGCGCCTCTAGGTACCAGGAGACCTCGACGATGATGCCGTGGACGTCGCGGCGGTAGGTTCGTCTGTCGCCGTCGATCTGGGCGAGCTGGGGATCCATCATGGTGAGGATCGTGGCCTTGTAGATGTCGTCGTCGGTCCATGCCGTGGGGAACTCTGTCTTGCCTGGGACGCGTGCACCCGGGCCGTGCCCTCCTCGCCACTTCTTGCGCTTTCTGCTGCGGGAGACGGTCGGTGCCTTGCCGTGGAGGATGACCTGCATGTCGATCTCGTCGGGCTCTGGCCAGATTGCCAGTAGGGCCTGAGGCTCCATGACCGTGGGGGTGAAGTCCTCGGGGAGCCTGGAGCGGCCTAGCCTGGCGTCGTCTGCGGCCTCGACCGATGAGGAGATCAGGCCGGTGGCTGCTGAGAAGGCTCCTGACTCGACGTCGTCGCGGTCGAACGATCCGTGCTGTGCGTACCAGTCCACGCAGGCGGCTGTCGCCGGTGGCAGGTGGTCGTCGTTGAATACCTCTGCTGCTGTGCAGCGGCAGTGGGCGTGGTAGCGGCCACCGGACTTAGTGGTCGTAGCGGTGTCCTGCTGGTAGACGGCGCCTCGCGAGGCAAGCATCAGGCAGAACCAGCAGGCTCCAGGCTCTGGGACTCGACACCATCCGTTCCCGGCCTTGGCGGCTGAGTTGACGACCGTGTTGCGGGCGCGTCCTAGTACTGAGGCCACCATCCGACGTTCGAAGAGCGCGAACGCGGCTTGGTCGCCTTCGCGCTCACGCAGGCGCTCGATCTCGCCGCGTCGCCAGCGTACCGATGATGGGCTCTCTCTGACGGAGTGGCTGATCGGGCCTGGCTCGTAACCGTTGGCCACTCGGTGGTTGACGACGTACTGGGCCCCCAGCTCGTCGCTGATGTCCCCCAGCGTGCCGATCGTCTCCGAGATGACCTGTTCAAGTAGGGCCTTACGTCTCTCCGGGTCCTCCGGCAGGGTGCTCCATGTGTCGGCACACACCTGGCGCGTCTTGATCTCCAGAGCTTCTAGTTGCGCCTGGTGATACGCCAGGGCCTCTGCCTCGCTCATTGGCGGCACGTGCCCGTCAGGCTGACGCTCTAGCGCCACGTCTCACCTACCCCTTCCTAGAGTTCCCGGGTCTCTGGGCGCGAGGCTGCGATGGCGCGGGCGGCAACCGTTGACGTTCCAGAGCCCAGGACCGCGAGTGCGGCCCTGGTCTGCTCGGCTGCGGCGTCGGCGACCAGGCGGTCGACGGTGGTGGAGTCGAAGCCGAGCAGCTCGTAGGTGACGCGGCTGGTGGCTGGTAGGACTCCGGAGGCGACGAGCTTGGTGACGGCGTCGGTGGAGGCTGCCTTGGTTGGGGTGGCTGCGTCGCGCCACTGGATGCGGGTGTGCTCCAGGCCGGTGGGCAGCTCGCCCTTGTTACCGAGCATGGCGGCGGACAGGAGGATCTGTCGCCATGCCGCCCCGAAGACTCGTTGCCTGCGCTCGGCGCGTGAGACGTGGCGTGCCTCAGTGGCCCTGATCTGGTCCGCGCTGGCGGGGTTCTCGGTGACGAAGCCCAGCCAGGTGGGTGGCAGGGCGGCCTCTCCGGCCACGAGCTGGGAGTACATCTTGACCAGGTCGATGAACGGTGCGGGGCTGGCGACGTTGAACTCACCAAGCTCGGGGCGCTTGGCGTCGGGGTCGTCGCTGTCGGACAGGGCCCAGATGAAGCCGATGTAGGCCTCCCAGGGGCTGGCCTGGGTGCCGTTTGGCTTGGTGAAGGCGTTCTTGTCCACGCCCAGTGCCCAGCGCTGGGGCTGGGAGAAGAACTCTGAGGAGACCTCTGAGCGCAGCAGGGTGCGCATGGCGGCGCGCGTGTAGGACAGGACCGGGCGGGTGATCTCCGAGCGGCCCCAGTGGCGTGAGGCGCGGGTGCGGTTGACCAGGCGCTCGACCATGACCCGGCCAGCCCCGTGCTGGTCGCGGTTAGTCACGGCCCATCCGCCGCCGTCGGGGACCACGCTGATGGTCTCCTCCGGCAGGAACAGGCTGGCGGCGACGACGTTGCCGTCGTCGTCGCAGGTGGTGACCACGGCGGCCGACAGGCGGCGCCGGACGGGGTCCCAGATGCCTGAGGTGGTCAGTGGGGACTCGACGGTGACGGTCGGGTCCGGGTCGCCCTCCCCGCCCCTGGTGGCGGCCAGGAAGGACACTCCGTGGATGAGGGCGTCCAGGTGCGCCGGGGAGTAGTCGGCGTCCAGGGCGTTGTCGGCCCAGATGGCATCCACCTCGGTGTCGGTGGCTCCAGGGACGACAGGGCCGACGATGTTGAGGCGCTCCTCCAGAGCGTCGACGACCAGGCCAGGCCACCCGGCCACGGTCTCGACCCCCTGCAGTCGGCGTACGGAGGACGCCCCCAGGGAGCGGATGGTGCGGGAGGCCTCGTACCAGCGGCCCCGGTCTGCGTTGACCCGCGAGTGGGTGCGGATGCGGCCCAGGACCTCCTTGAGTACGGATTCCTCGTCGCTGGTGAGGCTGTCGAGCCTGACGAGCTCGGTCATGACCAGATCACCCCCCTGGGGCCTGACGGCTTGGATACGGACGACGGTGAGCGGCGCAGGCCCAGCAGGGCCAGGCTCGCCCCCACCAGCGGGCTGATGTCAGCCAGTGCGGACTTGCGCTTCCACGCCCACAGGGACTCCCCCAGCGGGCGGATGCGGGCCCCGGCCACAGCCTCGTCGAGCTGCGACTGGCCGATATGGACCAGTGAGCGGGCCTCGACGGCGTCAAAGAACATGCCGCAGGCCTGGGCATACTCACGCATCGTGATCAGGGTCGGAGCGACCCTGTGGCGGCGTAGCTCGGTCTGCAGTGCCGAGGCCGCGCCACCGGCGTCGACCACCACGCGCGAGCCCGGGTGGGAGTCCAGCAGGTCACGCAGACGCTGCCCCACCCAGGTGGTGCCTGGCCCCTGGTCGACCACGACGATGTGCGCGCGCCCGTCGGGCAGCTCGGAGGCAGCCACGATGACGGCCGACTCGCGCGATGGTGGCACGTCCACGCCGAAGAAGATCCGGCCAGGTCCACGCCGGGCCTCGGGGTCGGCGCAGGCCTGCCAGGCTCCCGGGTCGATGACCGGCGGGTCCTCGTCGGGGGGAGCCCAGATGCCCAGGCGCTCTCGTCGGAACTGCTCGGGATCGGCCTGCATTGAGGCGTACTCGGAGCGGATGTAGTCCGGCGTGATGAAGGTCCCCATAGACGGGTTGGCGATCGCCCACTGCATCGGGTCGGTCTCGTCGAAGCCGTCAGCCTCGCTGTCGCAGGACCACTCGAAGTAGGCCAGGCGGTCGTCACCCTCGGGCTGGTTGATCCCGCGCTCACGCAGGGCCTCCAGGACCGCCGAGGAGCGCATGCCCGCTGAGGAGAGGTACCACACTTGAGGGTTGCCGGTGATGGTCTGGGCGGCCATGGTCGGCAGCAGCGCCCCGACCTGCTGGCCGGTCAGGGCGAAGGCTTCGTCGAGCAGCAGCAGCCCGTCCACGGAGAAGGACCGCCCCATCTCCTGGGCGCGGGTCTTGTAGGAGATAGTCGCGCCGTTGACGAAGGTAATCGACTCAAACCCGTGGGAGGTGCGAAAGCCCCGGATGTGCTCAGCCTCCGGGTCCCCCTCGTATCCCAGCACGTACTCCATCAGGGCCGGGCATCCCCTCAAGCGGCTGACCAACTTGTTGAAGGCGTCCAGGGCGGCGTCGAAGCGGTGGGCGGTGTGCAGGATGCTCTGCTCACCGAACAGCAACGCACCGGCAAGCTCGCGGGCCTCGGCGATGATGTTCTTGCCGTTTTGGCGCGAAACTAGCAGGGCCACCTCGAATGCGGCCCACTTTCCGCCGGGGCCCTCTCCCAGGGACCGCTCCAGCACGTAACGCTGCCAGTCCTGCAGGTCCAAGCCCGCCACCGCAGCCAGGTCGCAGGCGTCCTCGCCGGCGCTGGTCAGGTACAGGGGTGCACACTCAATACGCGGCCGCTGCTGCCCTCTCAGCACGGCGTCGGGCGAGCTCGTCAAGGACCCCACCGCCCTTCGTGCTCTCGTCAGGGGTCAGGCGCCAGATGGCGTCCTCCAGGTCCTGACGTCGTCTAGACAAGGCCGCTACCTCGCGAGGCGTCGCGTCCGCGAGCGCGGCATCGACGATGGCTAGGTTCTCCTCCAGGCGGCGGATGCGGTCACGCAGTGGGTCGTCCAGAACATGCAGGGGTGCGGTGCCGGCTGCTGCCCTGGCTAGGTTGTCGCTCAGAGCCTGGTTCCGTCGGTCTGTGCCGACCCGGTCACGGTGGGCCTTGCGGCAGGCGGTGCAGGGTGTCTCGTCGTGGCGTAGGTGGCGCCGGTAGGCGGCCTCTGTTCCGCATGGTTTCAATTCTCGGGTCATTTACGGCCCCCTCTTGAATTGATTAACCTGTTTTACTCCGGAATGTCGCACATTTCATGTGGTCGGGGGGATATTTGTCAGTTTGCCGCAGAGCCAGGCCGTTCCCGCCCGGCGGGGGTACCCCCACCCCTCGATTCTTGAATTTCACCATCGTTCATTCAGTCGGAGCGGCTTGAATATCTTCATGGTAGCGGCTGACGCGTTTCCGCGTCGGCTGTTGCATGACCTGTGTGCTGGCTTGAGCGCTCCCAGCAGTGCGCCGCCGTCCTTGAGAGGCCTGACGTGGTCGGCAGTGAACGCCATCGGGTGGCTGGCCGGTAGGGCGGTGTTGATGCGTCTGCCGCACAGCCAGCACGGCAGGTTCTCGCGTGCTACGCGTCGCTTGAGCGCGTGGGCGCGGCGGCGGTACTCGCGGTTGTCTCTACCTGCACGCTCTGGCACGGCAGACCACCTCGTCCTCGCGCTCACGACGAGGCCCCGGCGTCCCTGGTGGGATGCTGGGGCCGGGTGGGTACAGGTGTACCACTGCGAGAATTGTTGCAATTCGCCTCGTGCCGGTCAAGCGTCCTCCTGGGGTCTGGGGCGGGGTCCGGGGCGCCACCCGGCCCTCCGGGCGTCTCGGACCAGGGGGAGGGTGTCTGTCAGGCAGACGAGCACCCCCCGGGGGGTGTCGTTACGGGGGAGGGTGCGTACCTTGCCGGAGTGGACCCACCCCCGCAGGGTGGAGGCCTTGAGGCCGGGTACCTGCTCCAGGGCGGCGGCGTAGGTGCACCACTCGTCCCCGTACGGGTCGGCGACGACGGTGCCTGTGTCAGTCACCTGTGCTCCTGGTGGTGCTGGGCCTGGGCGTCCGCCAGGGCCTGGGTGCGGGTGGCTGCCCACTGGGTCTCGGACAGGACCAGGCCGCACACCCGGCACCTGGCTGTCTCGTCCGCCCCAGCCGCAGGCGGCGGGGCCACCAGCAGGGAGGGGCACCCGCAGCCCGGGCACGCCACCGAGGTGCGCCGCTCCACCTGCTCCATCGGGAAGGAGCGCAGCGCCCGGCTGGTGGCGGTGGCCAGGTCCTCCAGCATCGCGTCGGCCCACGGCTGGCTGGCGCACCACGGCAGGTGCGGATCCAGCCAGGCCACCAGCTCGCGCGTGGCACCCGGCCTGGCTGGCCCGATCGGCTCCCGGTCCCCATCGCTATCCATCGCAGTCCATCGCGTCCCATCCTCTGGCAGCCCCAGGCCACGCTCGATGGCGACCTCCACACACCACGCCACCAGCAGCGCATGCAGATCATCGAGCACACCCACGGCTGCCGGGTAGAGGCTGGACTCCCCCGGTCGCCCGTGGGCGGCGCCGGTGTGGCCCATGGGTGAGGACAGGGACGGCTCACCCATCATCGCTAGGTGATCTGCCAGTGATGGCATGGTGCGCACCAGGGACTGGAGCCTGCCCCAGCAGCGGCCGCACAGGCGCCCGTACTCCGCCGGCCTGGGCAGGCAGCCTGCGCACTCCACCGCCCGTCCGTGGCGGTCGGTCGTGGTGCCGTCGCAGTCGGTCAGGTGCTCGCCACGCAGGGTGCAGCCACTCGCGCACATGGTCATCGGCTCATCTCCTCCCCGTAGTCACACATCCGGCAAGGCAGCCGGTCACCATGCTCAGGACAGACCTGTCCTGGCCTGGGCTTCTTCTTGGCCCTGCGACGGCGGCGGTGCCCCTTCCGAGGCCCTGCCGTGCCGTGCCCTGCCCTGCCTTGCCCTGCCTCTTCCTGGCCCTGCCCTGCCTTGCCCTGCCCTGCCGGGCGGGAGAGCGCGTCGGCCGCACGCGCGCCCGCGCGTGGGCCCGTACGCGCGCGCGAGGCCTCCTCCTCCGGCACGTCCGCCTCCTGGGAGGCGACGGCGGCGCGATCAGGCTCGGGCTGGCCTGCGGGGCGCTCGACGCCGCTACGGCCCTCATAGGCGCCCTCCGGGCCGATTGCAGGCACACGGCTGCTGCTAGGCACCTGGATGGCAGAGGCGTCATGGGCGGCCCGAGCGCGCCCCTGAGCGTGTGCGGGCACACTGCTCCCACCCCCCTCGGGCAGGGACGGCTCCCACCGCCCGGCGTCGTCCGGCTCAGCAGACCCCTCAGCGGGGTGCGATCCACGGTCGTCGCCGGGGACAGCCTGGCCACGCGAGAGCGTGAACCACGCCTGCTCCAGGAGATCGGCTGGCCCCTGGTCGGGGCGCGATCGATCCTGGTCTCGGCGGGCCAGCGCTGCCGCGTGTGCTGGCGTCGGGTGAAAGCTCATCCCCGCCTGCGAGGCGGAGCGGTTGCCCTTAGAACGGTTGCACTCGTGGCACGAGATCGCGACCCCGTCCAGGCCCATGGGCCTGGCGAAGACGTGGTCCATCTCCGGGCGCAGCGGACCCTGGCGCGTGTCACGGCGCACCAGGCGCTGACAGTAGGCGCACAAGGCGGTCTCGACGTCACCGGCACGAGCCCGTGGAAGCCGATCACGCTCCCACACCGCGTCGTGCAGCGCGGAGTCCTTCCTCTCGGTCTGCAGCGCCCTACGCAGGCGGTCCTGGGCGCCCGTACGCTGGGACCAGTCCCGCCACGAGTGGAACGACCACTGCCCAGGCCCAGGCCGTGGGCAGCGCTCCCCCTGGTCACAGTAGTGGTCGTGGTCGTGCCACAGCCCCACCTCCACCAGGGCCTGAGCGGCCTGCTCAACACGCGGGTCAGGCATCACCGAGTACAGGTCAACCCGGTCCAGGACACCGTCGGCGTAGGCCGCCCGCAGCCTGCTGCCCATCAGCACCCACAGATACCCAGCCATGAAGGCGACCGGGTCACCGGCGAGCCCCCGACGCACCAGCGCCTGGTGCTTGGGATGCACGTGCGCCTGGTCGTCGACATTGAAGAAGCTCAACTCACTCTCCTGGACAGACGGGGCAGACAAAGACGAAAGACCACACGCCGGCGGAGGCCGGGCAGGTCGAGACAGTGGCGTCACAGGATGGCCCTCCATATCTCGACCATGGCCAGGAGGGCCAGGGAGACGATGACGGCGCCAGCCATAGCCATCAGGAGATAGCCGATGGCTGCCCCCACAGCCGAGCTCCTGCTGGCGGTGGCAGGCTGGGTGGATGGGGTGCCGTCGAGGTCGTCGAGGCGATCAGCGATGTCCATGACGTGGCCGGCGTGGCGACCCATGATGATCGGCGGATCACCTGGAGGCGGCTCGGCGATAGAGCGTAGATACTCGGCATCTGCGTGCAGACTCATGGCGTGGTCCTTTCTGGTTTAGAAGGGGGGCTCGTCCCCGAAAGAGGTGGCGGCTCCTGCTGTGGCCCAGGGGTCGTCTGGCGCGCCACCTGGCGGGGCGTTGTAGGAGGCGGGCCCTGACTGCTGTCCCCGGCGCTGACCGCCGTGTTGCTGGTTGCGCTCGACGATGGCCTGGGCATAGCGCAGGGACGGGGCAATATCGTCGATAGTCATGTCGATGACGGTGCGCTGGACTCCCTCGCGGTCGGTGTAGGAACGCTGCTGGAGACGACCCTGAGCGATCACACGTGTTCCCTTGGTCAGGGACTCCGCCACGTTCTCCGCCAGGGCATTCCACGCTGAACAACGCATAAACAAGGTCTGCCCGTTCTCCCACTCGCCCGTCTGACGATTGAATGTGCGCGGTGTGGACGCGATGGTGAAGGACGCAACCGGCGTTCCCGACTGGGTGAAGCGCAGCTCAGGGTCCGCGGTGAGGTTCCCAATGATCGTGATGACGGTTTCTCCCGCCATGGCTATTCCTCCTCGTCCAGGTCTGTGATGACCAAGGTGATGCGTCGGAAACCGACAGGCAGGTCTAGGACGGGCTCTCCACGGTGCGGAACGGGCCCCGACAGGTGGGTGTCGTCGTCATCAGCCCACACGCCAGCGTCCGTCAGCCCGTCGACCAGCGCCTTCACGGTGGGATAGGCGTTGGCCGGGTCCATGCGGTTACGGGTGCGGGTGTGGACGTAGAAGTCCACACGCACCCTGCCGGCGTAACGAGGCAGGCCGTGGTGGCGAGCCATGAGGTAAGCGCGCTTGCGCAACGTGGCAGTACGACGAGCCCTGCCGAACCGGTGCTCGCGACTGTTGGCAGACAACCACTCGTTACCGGGGACGTCGATGACAAGCGTGGATGGGCTCATGACGCCGCCTCCGCACCGCGGGAGTCCTGTATGACCGAGGCCCAGTGCCTGATGCTGTCCGGGCGGAAACCGCCCCAGTAGGCAGTGGCGGTATCGAGCCACGAGGCGGCACAGCGGCCGCCGATGCTGGCCGCTGTCTGCCCGTCGTCGCGAACGACAACCAGCGGCATCGTCAGAAGTCTCATGGCCCACAGGACGTCCCTGAGGCTCCGGTAGTCCTCGATCGGGACTGCCGTGTAGGAGACGCCGGCCTTGTCGAGCATGGCGGTGGTCATGCGGCACTGCTGACAGTCTGGCTTGGTGAAGACCGTGACCGTGTAGCCGCTCATGCCTGCTCCTGGTCATGGGTACCTGCGGGGCCGTGGCCTGCCGGGTGATCCTCCTGCTCCAGCTCCACCCACATCCCGTAGACCGCGAGGATCGCACGGACCATAAGGCCAGAGATGCCCTCAACGTGGCTGGTGGCGATGCGGCCGACCTGCAGGCGCGTGGCCACCAGGTCGTCCATCCCGCCCTCGGGCTGGGGCAGCCTGTCATCGTCGACCTCGGCGGTGATGGTCAGGCTGAAATCAGGGGTCTCGGTGGTGATCGTGGTCCTCATGCGTGTGTCCTGTCTGTGTCGCTGGCTAGATGCAGTCCGGTGCCCTGCAGGGCGTCCCTAGCCCTGTCGCGCACCTCCTCCTCGAAGCCGCCCGCTGCGGTGTCGGAGCTGGTCTCGCTGCCTGGCTGGTCGTCGTCCTGCTCGTGGATCTCCAGGTCCTCGCACACGGCGAGCAGCTCACCGCTGTACGCAGACACCCCCACAGGAGACGGCTGGGTTGACAGGCCCATCGCCCAGGTCGAGCCCAGGAGCGACCAGCCCGCCGGTGCCCAGTCACTGCCCCGGGAGGCCACGTGGTCCCCAGCAGCGACAATCAGGTTCCCCTCGACCGTGCCGCGCACCGGCAGGTGGCCTAGAGCCCTAGCTGTCCTCATCCAGGCGCGCATCTTGGCCGGGTCCAGGACCATCGACGCGGACATAGCTAGAGGCTCACGGCACGCCCGGGCCAGGGCCCCGGTGACGTCCCGCCGGTCGCCTGGGAAGACTGGCGGCTCCATCAAGCTCACGCGCGCCGACCTGCCCGGCAGCAGGCCGGTCATGTCCGTGACCTGCAGGCGCCCGCCAGGCTCGTCCACGAGCACCTCCAGGCGCGAGTACTCGTCCACATCGCTGTGCATGGCGACGACGTGCCCAGCCTCGACGGCACTCATGTCGACGTCGATCACCTCGCCGCCTCCATCCCAGGCCTCCACCAGCTCCACCGTCGCCAGAACGTGAGAAGACAGGTCCGTGGCCGTCAGGCACAGCATGCGATCGCCCGGGCTGATCCACACTCTCAGACGCTTCGTGTCCCGGGGCTTGGCGCCTGTGCCCAGGTGGGGCAGGACCGCGCGCAGCACCGTGATCAGCGCCTGCCCACGCACCACCACCCGCGGCAGGTCCTCGATGTCCGCCATCAGCCCACCCCTCCCAGTAGTTCGAGCATGCTGGGCGTACCCAGCTCGTCCACACCGGCCTGGACACGCCGCACCGCGGCGGCGCAGTCCCGGCACACCCGCTTCTTGTTCAGCAGCAGGTCCAGGGAACCGGCGTCGTAGCCGTGCGGACGACCGTGCATACTCATCTCCTGGTCCGGCTCGCACAGCAGGTGGGCCGGCGTCACCTCGTGGTGGTGGTCATCGGTGTACGTCTGCCCCAGGACGGCGACGTGCTCCACGCGCATCCGCCCGCGCACCATCGGCAGGAACCTCTGCTCGCTCATGCCACCCACCCCTCAGTGGGCAGCGGGCGCCGCCGCACAGGCACCGGCCCCAACCGCACCGGAGGCTTCGCCGAAGGCGGGCGCAGAGCCTTCTTTCGCTGCGCGTGCTGGCGGCGGTCACTATCCAGACGAGCACGCACCTGCGCGCGGCGACGACGCCGCTCATCACGCTCGGCCTCCTCGCGACTCCTGCGCGCAGTGGCAGCGACGTCACGAGCCAGTGCCTCCAGACGACGACGCTCAGCAGCCTCAGCAGCCAGGTGGCCACGCCACCAGGAGATCTCTGCCTCATCCACCACGCCCTCAGGAGCCCCGTACATGGCCGTCCACTCAGCGAGCCGCTCCAGCCCCGCGTCGCTCATGAGCAGCGGGCCGCCACGCTCATGCGCCAGGAGACCCTCCTGCCACAGTTTGCGAGCCGTGAACCAGACGGACCGCTCCTCCAGGCCGCAGGCCTTCCAGATCAGCTCGACCGTCTCAGCGCCGCGGGCGACCATCTCCAGCACCAGGTGCTTACGAGCCGGGCGCCGCCCCCACTTGCCCATCAAGGACCTGTCGCCAGACAGCAGGCGCCGCCCGTCCTCAGTCAGGACCACAGACCCGTCCCTGGCGGTCCCGACGACCATCCCCCGCTGCCGCAGGGCCGTCAGCGCCCGCGTGGCAGGACCACGCCCCAGCCCCGTGGCCTCCACCAGGGCGTCCGTAGTCACCGCACCGCCGGCTACAGCCGCCAGCACACGCCCCTGCGACGGCGCAGGCATCCGAGCCACACTCATGACGCCACCCGCCCACCGCTCACGCGACGCCCAGGCGTCGCACGGCACGCCGCACGAGCCAGCCACACAGCCGCCCCGGAGCATGCCAGGGCAGCACGCTCCAGCAGCCACCGACGGCGAGCCCACACCCACCGCAGCACCTGCCCCACCACCAGCACCAGCAGGACCACGAGTGCGAACTGCACCATCTCCGCGGTCGTGATCATGACATCACTCGCCTCAGGCCTCATCACACGCCTCCTCACGTGCCAGCACATCCAGAATCGACAGCACCCGGCCCGGCTCACGGGTCAGGCCCAGGGCCGTGGCCACCACGGCCACCAGCCCCCTACGAGCAGCCGCATGACGCGGCCTATACGAGCTACGAGGCATCAGCGCCCCACCTCCAAGACATAACGACGTACAGATCAGGACCTGGCCTCAAGCCATTCCAGCCAGGCATCCAGGTCTGCGGGGCGCACGACCTTCGTGCGCTCACCCGCCTCGATGGCCACCAGCTCGCCAGCGCGGATCGCTGCCAGCAGCCTCTTCCTCGGTAGGCCGGTCAGCTCCTCCACCGCCGACAGGCTCAACGTGCGCTTAGGCTCTACAACCCTGTTCTCCAGCAGCTTCTCCAGCTTCTTGACCTCGCGGTAGAGCGCGTCAATCGTCACCATCACGCCTCACCTCCCGTGCTGGGTCGGACGCGGGCGAGGAGAAGGCACCCGCGCCCGACCCGCACCTCCCACAGCAGCCAGCACACCCCGAAGACACGGGCGCGACCGCTGCGGGAACCTCCTCGGTAGGCTCCGAGGCACCACTACCCGTCAACGACGCCGGAGCACCCACCTCGACCTCGTCACCACCTACCGAGGAGGAGTCATGGGAGACAAGAGCAAGACTCACGCGAAGCGCAAGGCTGAGACCGCCAAGCTGCGTACGCAGGTCAAGGACCTTCGGTCCGTGCAACGACAGACCGCCCACGCGCTCGACGAGCTGTGCGAAGTCGTCTCCGCCCTTAACTCGCTCACGCATAAGGAGTTTCAGGGACTCGCCACCGGCTACGACGAGGTCCTCAACATCCTGGAACGGCTGGAAGACGCTAATGTCGACACCAGAACAATCACTGAGCAGCGCCTCAGGATCACCGAGAGCCGAGAGCGCCTCGACGAGCGGAGCGCATGGACAACCCGCATGACCGAGCACCTTGGAACCCTCATCGGAGCAGTGCTGAAGACGCTGTAACCGGCACTGGTTGCCCTCCAGCATTGGCCCCTCCGTAGGGGCAGGGCCACTGTCAGGCTCCCTCGACGTCATGAGCCCGATATCGACGGAGTCGACGTAGACCTCGGTCCTCATCCGCATGAAGCCGTCCTCGTCGAGGAAGAGAGTCATCTCAGCGTCCTCAGGGACACACAGAGCATCACCAGACGACGTGCGCAGTCGGAATCGACGCATCTCACGCCACCCCCTTGACGGGGACCAGCACGCGACGCCGCTCAGGCTCCTCGACCGCGTCAAGCGTCAACCCGACCACCAGAGCGATGTCACTGGGCGAGAACTCCGCCAGCGACGTCGGCACACTGGCGTCGATCACGTCAAGCACGTGCATCACCGCACGCCTCTCACGCTCCACGCGACCAGACGCATGCACACCAGCAGACCCGATGACGGGCCTCTGGCATTTCGTGCATGTCTCGTGGCCACGAGCCAGGAACGCTCCACACGAACAGTGCGGACGCGTACGGGTATAGGTATCCTTGGACACGTCTCCTCCTTCGGAGATGCAGGCCCCGTGAGCACGCGAGACGCCAATCAAGACGTGCTCACGGGGTTCCTTTTCAAGACAATTGTCAGCACCCGCTGACAGTGATGACTGTAGCACCGTCAGCACATGCTGACAATTCTCGTCTACTCGCCCTCTGCCGCGATGCGATAGATCATCGTGCGAGCAACCCCCGCAGACTCCGCAATACGTGTCCGCGGGATACCCGCATCGAGCGCAGCCCTCACAGCCGCAGACCTCTCCGCCGAGACATCCATCATCTGGGCGTGCAGCACCCTGGTCTCCTCGCTGGTCCTCCTGACCTCTGCAAGCAGCCTGCGGGCCTCGGTCTCGTCCACGTTCATCACCGTCAATCTTCGCATAGGGGCGGCATGCCGCCACCGTTGAGATATGCCCATACGTCTTCATCACTGGCTCCCCTTCGACGGAGGCCGCTGAGTCAGTAGAGACGTACGCGTCCATCACGCACCCCTTCCCCGCCCCAGGACCCGAAGAGGCCTCCTCGGTAGGCTCCGAGGCACCACTACCCGTCGACGACGCCGGAGCACCCACCTCAGCGCCGTCACCACCTACCGAGAAGGAGCCATCGAGGCCGCCGGCGCCTTCATTAGCCGCGCGATCGGCAGCTGACGCCAGCACCTCCCCCTGCTCCCTGACGAAGTCCGCGACCTGCGCGACCGCGTACCGGCAAGCATCCTTCGCACGCAGGAACCCGACAGTCTTCTCGTAGGTGTAGTCCTCGGGCGCCGTCAGCTGCTCGACGGCGCTACTCACCCTCATCAGTACCGCCTCCACAGGCGACGACGCCTGTGACGGCACCATCCACGGCCCTGGCTGACGCAGCATCACGCCACCTCCTCGGCGGCCTGGCGGGCGTGCGACCGCGCACTGGCAGATAAGGTCATGGACATGGCAGACGCAGGCACGGTCTCCTCCTGGGTAGCAGCGGGAATCTCAGCGTTCAGCGCAGGAATCACGATCTGGAAGGCCTGGTACTGGCGGCCCACACCGCAGTGGAGACTCGAACCCGCCAGAGCAACGAGGTCGGTCATCGGCGCTCTCACCCGGGACCCGTCAGCCACACTCAACGGGCCGGACGAGCAGTACCTGGCGGCACTAGTCAATGTGGGCGACGGCCCAGCACTGGACGTGACCGTGACCTCCAGCGACTGCGCGGTCTTCTTCGCACACCTCGACGAGACAGACGCGCGAGGCTTCTCCCCGCTGTCACACCTGGCCCAGATCCCACCGGCGGAACAGGCGCGCCTCGTCGTCCTTCCGACACACGCCCCGATCCAGCCGGGCCGGCTGAACCGCTTCGAGGAACTGCCCACACCGGACCGACCCATACCGAATCTGATCCGGGTGACGCTGGAGTGGATGGTCCGTCCGGCTCGCGCCGGGCGGAGACAGTCACGGACGATCCGGGTTGACGACGGCCTGCTCGCACTCGTCGACGCCACCAGGCCGGAGGCTCCCATGCCGGCATAAGCCCGGCAGCGGCTGCCACGCTGATCAGCGCGAACCCCACCGACAGCACGAGCGGCGCCCACCTCACGCCACCTCCTCGGCGGCCTGGCGGGCGTGCTCCAGGGCGTCCTCGGCACACGTGCACGAGTCACACGCCTCCACATGAGCCTCCAGCTCAGCCTCGGTCGGCCCCTCCGCCTCGTCAGCAGACAGCGTGTGCGCCACCGCCACCGCCAGCGCCGATGCCGCGAGCGCGGCCGTGTCGGCGGGTGCGGCGGGGTCGGCGACGGCGCCTGCCTCGGCCTGCTCGGCGCGGGCCACGAGGATGCGGGCGGGGATACCGAATGTCTTCGAGACCTTCTCTAGTTCGGTGATGGTCAGTTCTGAGTGGCCGTTGAGCTTGTTTGACATCCCCTGGCGCGACAGTCCGAGGTCTGCGGCGAGGTCGCTGCGGCTTTGGTCTCGTCTTCCCAGTTCAGCCTTGATCTCTAGGACCAAGTTCTCTGCCAGAGTCATGCCCCCTCCTTCGGGTCTGGAAATCTGGACTGCGATAACCGTAGGTCCAGATATTTGGACTGTCAAGGTGTGGGATAGACGGTGTGTCCAGATTGGTGGACACTTCTCGCATGGGCGTGAAAGCACTGAAGATTGGCGATCTGGAGCGCGAAGTTGCGGTCAAGATCCGCGATGCCGTCGATGCTGCTGGCTGGACTCCCGCTCAGTTAGCGCGCGAGGCATCCATCACGAAGGCGCGCGTATACACGTTGCTAGACAGCGAGTCACCGATGACTATCACGACCTTCGCCGCGATGTGCCGTGCGTTGGGGTTGACGGCGTCTGAGGTGGTGCGTGAGGCGGAGGAGGCTGTCGCGCGGGCGGGCGACGCCGTCGTCGGAGAGCCTGTGCCCGACGACGCTGCGGCAGCGAAGGTGGTGCCGCTACGTCCAGCGGAGGCGGAGGACATGCCGGAGCCCGTGTGGGAGCGGATGGCGGCGAAGATGCATCCCGGTCGCGCACGGGAGATCGCGGAGCGGACAGGGTGGCGCGAGGACCTGGGTGAGGAGTCTCAGGTCAATCCCGACTGGGAGGAGTGAGCCATGTCGGCTGAGACGCTGGAGCAAGCCCGGCAGCAGGACAGGCTCGGTAGGCGAATCCAGGTCCTGGTCCTAGTCAAGACCACACCGAATCCCTCGACGAGCTATGTCGACACCGTGTGCGTCGCCGGGATCGCCCTGTCTCCAGGGCCGGCCCGGTGGGTCAGGCTCTACCCCATCGCGTTCCGCCACCTGGACCAGGGCAAGAAGTTCCAGAAGTACTCGATCGTCGACGTCGAGGTCCGCCAGCCCTCAAGCGACCCGAGGGCCGAGAGCCTGAGGGTGTCCCCGGAGTCCATCAACGTCATAGAGGAACCTGGGAACTGGGTCGAGCGACACGACCTGATCCTCTCCGTTCCGGAGACGACCACGTGCACGCTCAACGCTGGCATCCGGAAGGACGCCAACGGGACATCTCTGGGAATCGTGCGCCCGCACGACGTGAAGATTGAGATCCAGCGGCACCGAGGCTGGTCAAAGCGTCAGCTCGACGCGCTTCGCAAGTGGAGCGCGCAGCCAGCCTTCGAGCTGGAGGGCTTCGACCACAAGGACGCTCCGCCTCTTCAGTGCCCGACGTTCCAGGCCTGGTACCGCTACCGGTGCACCGACCCGGACTGCAGGGGACACCGGCAGGGGATCCTGGACTGGGAGCTGACCGCCGTCCAACGCCGAGCTGAGCATGACCACGCTGACATCGAGGAGCGAATCCGGCACCACTTCTACGACAAGATGTTCAAGGACGACCGCAGCCAGTGGTTCATCCTGGGCAACAACGCCGAGGCCTCCAAGCGCGGCTCCTTCTCAGTGCTCAGCGTCTACTGGCCTCCAACCAAGGACGTCAAGAAGGCCGAGTACCAGTCCAACACGCTCTTCTAGCCAACCAGCGCGAGCGAGCGCCCCATCGCCTCGTCACGACACATGCTCACAGCCTCGATGACCTGGTGCCGGTGACAGCACGACTCCTCCGCCTCGAAGCAGAGCACGAACACAGTCTCACCCTCGTCCACGAGGTCCGCGAGGTAGCCGATAGCCCGCTGGGCCGGGAGCGTGTCAGTAACCTCCTCGTAGTAACGCAGGTGCGCCGCCCGAGCCGCCGGCGTACCCGGGTGAGCGTAGCCAGCGCGGTTGTCCTTGGGGTTACCCAGCTCAGGACGGTGCTCATAGACCAGTCCCGCCTCCTCCACCCTGTCGCGCAGACGCGACTTGGAGAACCCCTTGACACGCGAGACCGGGGTCAGACGGACATCGACGACACGAGTCGCCCCCGCATCCCTCATCTCCTCAACGAGGTCATCCGGGGTCCTGCCCTGATAGCCCCACCCGATAAGACGACCCGCCATGACCGCACCCCTCCACAACAAACAACAGCACCCACGCACACCAAGCAACATGCGCCTACACGAATCATGCACCGCATGACTCCCCTGGCGCAGTTAAGCCGACCACGCAATAACGCACCAATTCCTGTCGGTGGTCGCCTCTAGCCTGCCGTGCGTGACCCGACCAACCCTGGACGCCCTGCTGCGCGAGTGTGCCGAGCAGGGCGTCCGTGTGCGCTGGGGCCACCTGCCAGGGGAGATGGCGGGCTGCTACGACCACTCCCAGTCCACGATCTGGCTGCAGGACGGGGACCCCGAGTGGGTGAGCGTGCCTGCACTCATGCACGAGCTAGAGCACGCATGGAGAGGCGACGACGGGCACCAGTCCGACGCCGTCGAGGCCCGAATCGATCTCGCGGTGGCCCGCCAGCTGGTCAGCATCAACGCCCTGGAGGAGGCCGAGTACGAGGTCGGCCCGTGGCCCGGGGCCATCGCCGAGGCGCTAGGCGTACCCGTGTGGGTCGTCCAGACCCTCCAGGCCACCCTCGGCCCCTGGGACTAGCCCGCGAGCACCGTTAGTAGCGTGTCATCCACTTGACAGTGTCGGTGCGGGGCTCGTGATCTGGTGGCGGAGTGACCGTCCACCCGAGCTCGGTGAGGACCTCGGCCGCCATGTCTCGTGAGGAGGAGATAATGGCTCTGGCCTGGTTGCGGCGCCACTCCTCGCGTGAGGTGGTGAGTGATCTGAGTGCGTCAGGCTCGTGGTCGATCCCAAGGTCCTGGATGAGCATGATCAGGAAGTCCTCAAGCGTGGGGCGCAGCCTTGGCCCTCCCAGCGGGAAGTGGACGTCTGAGAGCTGCGGGACCCTGCCCGCAGAGGCGCGGCGCCTGACTGTGCGGCGTCGGCTGCCTGCTCCGTCTCGTGTCATGAGGAAGGTCCATGCGTCACGGTGGGCGTGGACGTGCAGGTGCGCGCACGGGACGTCTTCCGCCGGTCGGTGAACGTAGTCCATGCGGACCAGCCACTCGCCTCCGTTGTGCGGGCGCACGCCGAACTCTGAGGTCTCGATAAGCATCCAGGAGTGGCGCTCTGAGATAGTGCACCTGTAGGAGACCAGAAGATCCAGCAGACGCATGCCTCCGATCGTGAGGACCACGGGCTTGGAGTCCTCGGTGGTGATCGCAGCGAGCCACTCGCTGGTGCCGGTGACATCGACCGTGAACTTCGGAGAGTCGGGCTGGACCGCCCGGACCGTTCGCGTCAGCTCGTCTGCGAAGTGGTGGACCTGTTCCTCGCGGCTGTCGGTCATGCGCCCAGGAGGAACTTCATCCCGTGGTACTCGGTGAACAGCCGGAGCTGCTCGGAGGGGTAGTCACCGGTGTACTCCTGGCGCAGGGCATTGTCGACGCTACCGAAGTAGCGTGTCATCTCAGCCTCGACGATCCGGAGCCTGGCCTCGATCTCATCGCGCGAGAGGTGGCGGACGACTCCGCGGGGCGGCGCAACTGCTGTGCTCATTTTCCTCTTTCTCCCCTCGTTGCCTGCATGGTAGCGGCTCATACGGCGCGGCACGCCGGATACATCTCACTCCCGCGCCGACACAGCGGGCCCCTCACCTCGTCGTCGCACCCACCCTGCCCGCGAGCGCGGTGAGGGCCTGGGCCTGGTGGTCGAGGCCGGGGTGCTGGTAGCGGGCGAGGGTGAGGGCCTGGGTCTGGCCGAGGATCTCCTGGATGGTGCGCTGGTCGGCTCCTGCCTCCAGGAGGAGGGTGGCGCAGGTGTGGCGGGCTGAGTGGAGCTTCATGGGCGGGAGTCCCTGGGCGGCGAGTGCGGCCTGCCAGTCTGCGTAGTCGCGTCTGGGATCGATGGGGATGCCGGGGCGGGACTCGAAGAGGAAGCGGGTGGGTTTGGTGCTCTTGATGTGGGTGCGGATGGCATCGGCGAGGATGGCGGGGAGGGCCGCGCGGCGATTGGAGCCGAGCGTCTTAGGGCGGAGGAGATAGAGGCCTCCGTGGACCTGCTGGCTCTCCATGACGTCGGGGACTGGTGCGGTACGGTCCGGGCAGGAGCCTGCTCGGCGTCGTGCGCAGGGCCAGGTCCCGTCGGTCTGCTGGGGTCCGCAGCCGTGAGCGTAGGTGACGCGGCGCAGCTCCCATGCGAGGTCGATCCACGGGGTGGGGTCGTCGAGGTGGATGTGGTCGAGCTGGAGGCCGAGCCTCTCGCCCTGTCGGGGGCCGAGCATGAGGGCGAGGCTCCAGCGAGCCTCGTCTGGCTGGCCAGCCTGCGCTGCGAGGAAGGCGCGGGTCTCGTCGAGCGTCATGGCGCGTGGTGCGCGTAGGGGTGTGGGTGGTGCGGCCACGAGGCGGGCGACGTTGCGGGAGGTCATGCCCTCGCGCTCGGCCACGGTGAGGGCAGCACGCAGGACTCGGTGGACCTTGGCGGCGGTGGAGGTGGAGGCTCCGGAAGCGGTGACCTGGCGGTGGACGGCGCGGACGTCTGCTGCGGTGAGCTGGTCGAGCCTGCGCCTGCCGATGGCTGGTGTGATGTGCAGGCGCAGGATGGACCGGTAGTCGGCTGTCGTGGAGGGCTTCCTGCGTGGGGCGATCTCCTGGTCGATCCAGGTGGTCATCCACTTGGTGACGGTCGGGGAGGAGGAGGTCGTGACCTTGCCGGTTGCGACCTCGGTCTGAAGGTCCCGGAGTTTACGTAGTACCTTTGCTTTACTCTGAGCGCGTACATACTTGCGGCGTGCCTTCCCGGTCACAGGGTCGGGCGGCAGGGAGATGACGGCTGTGTAGCGGCCCTGGGAGTCGATGTAGACGGACCCCTCGCCGTTGGACCGCCTAGCCATCCGATGCCTCCCAGGTGCAGCAACAAGTGCAGCAACAGAATATCGGAAATGGAGGAAATAGACGCCTCTACGGTCCTCCGCCCAGGTACTCCCGAGCACAAGAAATGCCCGGGAAACCAACGAAATGTTGGAATCCCGGGCGGTACCCCCTGTGGGGCTCGAACCCACGACCTTCGGATTAAAAGTCCGCAGCTCTGACCAACTGAGCTAAGGGGGCGCGCCGCCATGGCAGCGACAGGGACCAGCATAGCGGCAGCAAGCCCGCAGCAAAGCCAACCCCTACCCCCTTAAGTACTACCTCATTAGTTCTATCGTCATTTGATTCAAGGAATCTCGTGCCGTCCTTCACTATCTCGACCACCCACCCACCTCTGACCCACCGCACCACGGCACCTCTCAATGCCACCGTGGCCACGGTGACCGAGGCGATCCGAGCCCGCTCCACCACGACGCGGGCCGCGTACCTGGAACGACTCGACGGCGAGCTGGAGCGCGCCAGCCAGGGACGTCGTCGATCAGGACTGGGCTGCCCCAACCTCGCCCACGGCATGGCAGCGTGCTCCCCCGAGCACAAGCTGCTCATGGCGGACTCGCCCGCGGCCGACGTCGCCATCGTCACGGCCTACAACGACGTCCTGTCCGCCCACCAGCCTTTCGAGACCTATCCCGCCATCCTGCGCCAGGCAGTAGCTCAGGCCGGCGGCGTGGCACAGGTGGCCGGAGGCGTACCGGCCATGTGCGACGGCGTGACCCAGGGGCGCCGCGGGATGGAGCTCTCGCTCCTGTCCCGCGAGATCATCGCCATGTCCACCGCGGTAGCCCTGTCCCACGAGCTCTTCGACGCCGTCCTCCTGCTGGGCGTATGCGACAAGATCGCCCCCGGTATGCTGATCGGCGCCCTGTCCTTCGGCGAGCTGCCCACCCTGTTCGTCCCCTCCGGCCCGATGCCCTCTGGACTCGGCAACGCCGAGAAGACTCGGATCCGCGAGCACTTCGCCGCCGGCGAGGTCAGCCGCCGCGAGCTGCTTGAGGCTGAGTCGAAGGCCTACCACTCGCCGGGAACCTGCACCTTCTACGGCACGGCAAACTCCAACCAGATGGTCTTGGAGGCCATGGGTCTCCACCTGCCCGGATCCACCTTCATCACCCCGGGAACTTGCCTGCGCCGGGCCTTGACCGAGTGTGCCGGTCGGCGCGCGGTGGAGATCGCCGATCCTTCATCCCCCGACTTCGCTCCCGTCGGACGCCTGGTGGACGAGCGGGCGATCGTCAACGGGATCGTCGCCCTCCTGGCCACGGGCGGCTCCACCAACCTCACGATGCACCTGGTTGCCGTAGCGGCCGCCGCCGGCATCCGCGTGACCTGGGACGACTTCGACGCCCTGTCCACCGCCGTGCCGCTGCTGGCCCGCGTCTACCCCAACGGCGGCGCGGACATCAACCACTTCCAGGCGGCCGGCGGTCTGGGCTTCGTGATCAGCCAGCTGCTCGACGCCGGGCTGCTCCACCCCGACGTGCTCACCGTGGCCGGCGCGGGCCTTGACCGCTACCGCTACGAGCCTCGGCTCGACGGTGACGCCCTGGCCTGGGTGGAGGCCCCCACCCAAAGCCTGGACCACGAGGTCCTGCGTCCGGTGACCAACCCCTTCACCGCCGAGGGCGGGCTGAAGATCCTTGGCGGCAACCTCGGCCGCGCCGTCATGAAGGTCTCCTCGCTCGACGAGGACCACCACGTCATCCAGGCCCCGGCCCGCGTCTTCGATGACCAGGAGCAGGTCCACGCCGCCTTCACCCGCGGGGAGCTGGAGCGCGACGTCGTCGTAGTGGTTCGCGAGCAGGGACCACGCGCCAACGGCATGCCCGAGCTGCACAAGCTCACGCCCTTGCTCGGGATCCTGCAGCGTCGCGGCCACCGCGTCGCGCTCGTGACCGACGGGCGGATGTCCGGCGCCTCCGGGCGCGTGCCCATCGCCATGCACGTCAGTCCCGAGGCGGCCGACGGCGGCGCGCTGGCCCTGGTCCGCGACGGGGACCTCATCCGGGTGGACTCCGTACACGGCACGCTAGAGGTGGATCTGCCTGAGGCAGAGCTCTCCTCCCGCACGCCCCAGCTGAGCTGGCGAGCCGAGCGAGTGGCCTACGGCGTCGGACGCGAACTCATGGGGGCCCTGCGCGCCGCCCTCGCACCGGCCGAGCAGGGCGCCGGCGTGGGCACCGCGGCCCTGCAGACCGCCTTGTAATCGCTCCTGCCCACACCGTCACGCACCCTCATCCCCCTCTCACCGTCAGGAGTAACCATGTCCGCTCAGTCCAAGCAGTCCCCCCAGCCCGTCCAGCCCTCAGCGTCAGATGCGGCGACCAGCACCGTCGACGCCGTCATGAGCGCCGCGCCGGTGATCCCGGTGATCGTCGTCAACGACGCCGACCGGGCCGTCCCGCTTGCACAGGCTCTCGTGCGCGGCGGCATCACCTCCCTGGAGATCACGCTGCGCACACCGGCGGGCCTGGAGGCGATCCGCACCGTCGCGGCCGAGGTACCCCAGGCTCGAGTGGGCGCCGGAACGGTGCTCAGCCCGGCCGACGTCGAGGCTTGCGCCGAGGTGGGAGCGACCTTCCTCGTCAGCCCTGGCACGACCCCGGCGCTGCTGGACGCCATGGTGGCCTCAGGACTCGCGGTGCTGCCCGGCGTGAGCGGCCCGGCCGAGCTCATGAGCGTCCTGGAACGAGGCCTGACCCGGGCCAAGCTCTTCCCGGCCAGCGTCGTCGGCGGCCCAGCGATGCTGCGTGCGCTCGGCGGTCCCTTCCCCGACGTGCGGTTCTGCCCGACCGGTGGGGTCAGCCCCTCCAACGCGCGCGACTACCTGTCCCTCGGCAACGTCGCCTGCGTCGGCGGCTCGTGGCTCACGCCTCGCGACGCCGTTGAGGCGGGTGACTGGGACCATATCGAGGAGCTGGCTCGTCGGGCCGCCGCACTGCGCCCCTGACCGCTACCCCTTGACAACTGCCGCTACCCCTTCGCCTCGGTGGCTACCCCAGAATGCAGGTTCTTGGGGTAGCCACCGAGGCGAAGGGGTAGCGATGAAGGCGTTACTTCTTGCGGCCGGTGACGGTCTCAAAGACGCTGATCACGCCGACGGCACAGACCACCGAGACGATCCAGCGGATCCAGTCGATGCCGGGCGTCTGAGCAACACCGAGCAGGCCGGCGATCGAACCGCCGAGGAACGCACCGATCGCGCCCAGGATGATGGTCCACACGATGGACAGGTCCTGCTCCCCCTTCATCACCAGGCGGGCCAGGGCGCCGATGACGCCTCCAAAGACGAGCATGCCAATCAGTTCAAACATGCGATCTCCTTAACTCAAGACAAACGAGGGCTCGACGCGAGGTCCGCGGAGCTCCACGGCAGTGCGAGCGCAACTGCTCCCCAAATTATAGCAGGCCCTTGTTGATGACCCAATTTGAAGAGATGCCTCTAATGCGTTACGCCGTCTCAGGCTGACCGACGGCGCCCGCGAGAACCGCGCCGTGAGGTCGTGCCCACCGGCGCCTGCCGCCTTCCCGAGCCAGCGGAGGCCCGCTGCCCCGAGCCTCGTGAGGCCGACTGGCGGCCGCCGCGAGACCTGCCGGCACCGCCAGCCTTCCCGGCCCCGCCTGCCTGACGTGCTCCACCGCGACGGGCCGCAGGGGCTCCCCCCTTGATCGCCACACCCTCTGGCATGTCCTCGACCGCCACCTTCGGAGCCACCTCGCCCACCAGCGCGGCAACGACGTCGTCATCCGGACGCACCCGTTCGATATCTGCCTTGATCTTGGCCTTCTTCAGCAGCACCTGGACGTCGTGCTTCTGCTCAGGCAGGACCAGCGTCACCACAGTGCCCGAGGCCCCAGCACGGGCGGTGCGTCCCGAGCGGTGCAGGTAGGCCTTGTGCTCAGCCGGCGGGTCCACGTGCACCACGAGCTCGACGCCGGAGACGTCGATACCACGCGCCGCGATGTCAGTGGCGACCATGACGTGCGCCTGCCCCGCGGAGAAGGCGCCCATCGCCCGCTCACGCGCGTTCTGGCTCATATTGCCCTGCAGCTCGACGGCTGGGATCCCTGCTGCGACCAGCTTGCGTGCCAGACGGCGGGCCAGGTGCTTGGTGCGGGTGAACAGGATCCGCTGCCCCGTACCCGAGGCCAGGTGAAGGACCAGACCGTCCTTCGCCGTCTTGTCCGCCACCGTCCACACGCGGTGGTCCATGTCCCGCACCGGAGAGCTGGCGGGGTCCACGCTGTGGTGAAGCGGGTCGTGGAGGAACTCGTCCACCAGCTTGTCCACGCCATTGTCCAGAGTGGCGGAGAAGAGCATGCGCTGACCGCGGGGCGGGGTCGCACGCATGATGCGGCGGACGTTCGGCAGGAAGCCGAGGTCAGCCATGTGGTCGGCCTCGTCGAGGACGGTGATCGCCACGTCGTCGAGCCGGACGATCCCCTGCCCCATGAGGTCGAGCAGACGGCCGGGGCACGCTACAACGATGTCAACGCCCGCGGCCAGCGCCTTCTCCTGCGGCTTCTGAGACACGCCACCAAAGACGGTGGTCACCGTCAGGTCCAGGGCGGTCGCGAGCGGACGGATCGTGTCCGCGATCTGCAGGGCGAGCTCGCGCGTGGGTGCTAGCACCAGGCCGAGCGGATAGCCCGGGCGAGGGGCGTCGTTGTCTGCCAGACGCTGGACCAGGGGAAGGGAGAAGGCGAGCGTCTTGCCGCTGCCGGTCCGTCCCCGCCCCAGCACGTCACGCCCGCGCAGGGTGTCAGGCAGCGTCGCGGTCTGGATAGGAAAGGGGAAGGTGAAGCCGCGGGAGTCGAGGTCCGCCACCAGCTCGGGGTCGACGCCGAGCGAGGCGAAGCTGGGACCGCCCTCGGATCCGAGGTGGGAGGAGGTCAAGGGGGCGCGAGGCGCGGAGGTCGTGGTTGCCACGGAGGTCCTGTCAGTTGGGACCGTGCGCATGTCGCCCCGGCGCGAGCCAGCAGCGGTCTGCGCGACGGTGCGTGGGTGCCGGCGTTCAGGGCTCGACGACGCACCAGCCGCAGGGGCCGCCCGAAAGGCTCGGGAAGGCGCCGGAACCAAGGCACCAGCCAGGCCACGGCGGGAGCCGGGCCAGGTACCTGAGTCTGCCAGGACCGGCCATGATCGCGAAATCGAGGGTTCTCCCGCCCCCCTCATCCGCGAGTGTGCAGGTAGGGCGTCGGCTGCACACTCGTGGTCATACCTGCACACTCGACGTCAGGGAGCGGACACACGCCTGCACACTCGTGGCGATATCCACCCGGCCGCACGGATCAGGCGCCCGTGGGACGCCCGCGCCGGGGAAGACGACGGCGTCCCCGCCCCGCACCGCCGCCAGATCCCGCCAAGGCCACAGCCACAGAAACCAGGACCAGCCCAGCCACCTCCCAGGCGTTGGGCATCTGGCGCAACATCACCACCCCAACGGCGAGCGAGGTGGCCGGCATGAGCGCCGACAGGAGCGAGAAGGTCGCCGAGCTCAGACGCCCGAGGTTGACCTGGTCCAGCACGTAGGGCACCACCGTGGACATGACAGCGACTCCCAGCACCTTGAGCAAGGTCCCCACCGAGCTGAAGGCCGCGCCCGTGCTGCCCAGGGCGATCGGCAGGTAGACCAGGGACCCAGCCACCGAGGCCACGGCCAAGGAGTCCAGCCCGGAGCCGGCCGAGGCCACCCGCCGTCCCAGCAGGATGTAGGCCGCCCACGCCAGTCCGGCCCCGATCGCCAGCACCACACCCAGGCGCTGGCGCGGGTCCCCCAGGTCCAGCCCGAGACCACTGATCGCGGCCACACCAGCCAGAGCCAGCACGGCCGCCACACGCGGGCGCCAGCCTCGGCCCGTGGCAAGGGCCACGGTGACAGGCCCGAGGAACTCCAGGGAGACGGCGGTCCCGAGGGCGAGGTGGTCAATCGCAGCGTAGAAGATGACGTTCATCGTGGCCATCGCCGCCCCAAACAGCGCCGCCACCGCCACCGAGCGTGCGGTCCACGCCCGCCGCCACGGCCGGCGCCAGGCCAGCAGGACCAGGGCGCCGATCGTCACGCGCCACCACGCCACCGTGGTGGGAGGCATGAGCGCGAACAGGGCGACGGCGAAGCCCGCTCCCACGTAGCTGGACACGCCCGAGCCGATGACGAGCAGCGGTGCCGGCAGTCGGCGCAGACGTGCGCCAAGGCGCGGGACGAGTCTTTCCACGGGCCCCATTCTCACCCACGTCGGGAATGGGGCACCGAAGGCTCTCAGGTGACTGGCCCACCCCGACCTGGCCGCTCGGGGACCTCAGCGCAGGATCGCAGCGGCCAGCAGGACCACCGGCACGAATCCCGCAGTCGTGATGAGGCAGCAGTCACGAGCCAACGGCTTGGCCGCCCCGTAACGCGTGGCGTACATGAAGACGTTCTGGGCACAAGGAAGGGAGGCGGTCGTCACCGGCGTGAGCAGGGCCTCGCCACGCAGCCCGAGCGCCCACCCCAGCGCCGCGGCCAGCAGGGGCACGAGAACCAGCTTCCAGCCCACCGAGACCCACAGCACCGCGCCGCGCTCGCTGACGTCATTGAACTCGTCGTTCTCCCCGGCCTGGACCCGCACTGGTGTGCCAGCCTTGCCTGCGCTGGCCCCCGTCCCCTGCGGAGTCAGGCGCGTCACCTGCTGGACCGTCAGTCGCCGGGTGACCTTGGGAGAGGAGGCCGCCAGGCTCATCCCCAGGGAGAGCATCATGACGGTCACGGCCAGCGCCCCCAGCGAGTGGAGGCTGCTCACCACTAGCCCGCCGAGCCAGGGCGTCATGTTCCAGCCCGCCAGGTTGATCACGAGCCCGGCTAGCACACCGATGAGCAAGGGGTTGCGCAGCGGGGCCGCCCACAGTGAGGCCCGCGATACCCCGCCCTGGTCAGCCTGAGTGCACCAGTCCAGGATCGCGAAGGAGACCGGAGCGAGGATGAGCAGCTGCAGCAGGAGGATCGGGGCGATAGCGGTGGCGTCCCCTATCAGGACGATGAGCACCGGGATGCCGAGGTTGGCGGCGTTGACGTAGCCCGCCGCGAGCGCCCCGATGGTCGACTCGGCGATTGAACGGCGCAGGAGGAAACGGTGGACCAGCCAGGCGCTGAGGATACCGAGCACCTCGGCCGCCAGCCCGGCCAGGGTGTCACGCGAGACCACCGTGGCCAGGTCGGCACCGGCGATGGTGGTCACCAGCAGCGCCGGAGTGGCGGCGTAGAAGCACACGCGGGTCAGTACCGTGTCGCTCCCGGCTGGTACCCCACCGGTGCGCACGAGCAGCCAGCCCACCGCGATGACGACGGCGAAGACCGCCAGCCCGGTGACAACCTCAAGCACGTTGCCCCACCTCCTCCAGGTCCACCCAGGTGGCGGCGTGGTCAGAGACCACCAGCTCACGCACGCCCCAGGCGCGGGCACGCAGCACCGGAACCTGGCTCGCGGCCAGGTCCGCCAGACCGAGCGGGCTCCCGTCAGGACCGGCGGGCCAGGGGTCGGTCAGAAAGTAATCGATACGGTGGCTCGGCGCCCCGCTCGGGAAGGTCTCCCCTTCCCCGACCTGGCGAGCCAGCCCCACCTCACGCAGCCGGTCACCACGCATGTTGAGGTCACCGGCCAGCAGGTGCGCACCCGGTCGCGCGGCCAGCGCCGCCCAGGCGGCCGCCAGCTGACGGGCCGCGACGTCGCTGCGCGTAGCCAGGTGCGTGGTGGAGACAGTCAGTGGTGCATGCCAGCCGGGCACGGCGAGCGTCGCCGCCAGCTGGCACCGGGCCGTGGCGGTGTGAAGCCGGTAGGAGCGAGGGTCCCGCCCTCGCCCTGCGCGAGAGGTCACGAGCGCCGGCCCACGTCCGAGCCGCTGCACGGCCCAGGACTCCACCGGCAGGCGCGTGAGCAGGGCGTTACCAAAGCCGGCCATGGGCAGCCCCGCCGCGGCACGCAGGGGGCCGAGGACGTCGTCGGCCGGCGAGTCAAGGGCCGAGCGCCGAGGCCGGCGCCGCAGCCCGACCACTGCACCGGCGTAGGTGGCGGCGAAGCGGTAGCTGTCCCAACCCAGCGCGCTGGCGAGCTCGGCGGCCTGGTTGAGCCTGCCCGAGCGCGCCTGGCCGAGGTCGACCTCCTGGAGCGCGATGACGTCCGGGGAGATCTCGCGCAGCTGGAGAGCCAGCGCGCCCAGCACCTGCCGGGCCGCTGCAGGATCGGTGATATCAGCCCGGGCCAACGGCGCCGTCGCAGGATCACTCAGCGCGCCGGGGCCGGGCAGGGCGTGCTGGAGGTTGAGGGTCAGGACGCGGATCATGAGGTTTCAGGCTCAGGGCCGCGCGACGCCGTCGTCCTCCTGGGCGGCAGGCTCGAAGGTGAGGCTGACGGAGTTCATGCAGTAGCGCTGGCCGGTAGGGGTGTGCGGGGCGTCGTCAAAGACGTGGCCCAGGTGGCTGCCGCAGGACGCGCAACGCACCTCCGTGCGCACCATGCCGTGGGAGGTGTCGGTGGACAGGGTGACGGCGCTGGAGTCACGCGGATCGTAGAAGGAGGGCCAGCCGCAGCCGGACTCGAACTTGGTGGTCGAGCGGAACAGCTCGGCCCCGCAGCCACGGCAGCGGTAGACGCCCTCACGGTTCTCTTCCAGCAGGGCACCGGTGAAGGGACGCTCGGTGCCGGCCTCGCGCAGCACGTGGTACTCCATGGGGCTCAGAGCGGCGCGCCACTGGGCCTCGGTACGGGCAGCGGCGGTCGGGTCGAGGACGGGCGCGGAGCCAGGCTGGCTGGTCTCCTGCGCGGAGGGCTTGAGGGACTGTGGATCGCTCACGGCACTATCGTGCGCGCGAACGGGTGCCGAACGCGAACCGCTTTCACGCTGCGGAAACGACCGCCCCCTGGCGGGCTAGCGTTCAGCGCCGCGGTGTCTTCTTGGTCTCCTCCGCCTCGTCAGCCACGGCCGGCTGGACCGCGGTGGCAGGCTCTGCCTCGGCCGCGGAGGCAGTGACCTTGACCTTGCCGGTCGAGACAGCCTCCTGGACCGTCGTCGGATGGTCGCTGCCACCCGCGCCTCCAGCCGGATGGGCTGCCAGGTAAGCCTCCTGGTCCTTGGTGGAGATGACGGCAGTGGCGTCCTGGCGCCGGGGCGGCAGGCCCTCGGAGGCCGGGTCCTCCGGCACGGCCCCGTCGCGCGCCAGGATGCGCCGACGGCGGACCTTGGCCCGGCGGGTGCGGCGCAGCAGGGAGCGTCCGCGGGAAACGGCACGCACGCGGGCCGCCTCGATGGGGTCAGTCTCGACCGCCTGCATCGTGGTGGTAGCCGCCAGGGCGCCGTCGTCGCCCGGGTTCTGCAGGGCGACGAGCTCCTCAGCCAGCCGCGCGACCTTCTCCGGGGCCGGATCGTGGGCGACCTCCACCTGCTCGACCTCCACGCGGGTGCGTGGCAAGGCGTAGGGGGCCTCGCGCTGCATCCAGCCGATGAGCTCCTCACGCACGTGGCACCGCAGGGTCCACAGGTCGTCCGGGTTAGCAGCCGAGAGCGTGACGCGGGCGGTGACGGTGGTCGTCGAGGTCTCGGTGATGACCAGGGCGCAGGTGCGCCCGTCCCACACGCGCGAGGCAGCCACCACGCGCGCGAGCTCGGCACGCATCTGGGCGATCGGCACGCGCCAGTCGACCTGGAAGCTGACGACCCCGAGCATCTGGTGGCTACGGCGCGACCAGTTGGTGAAGGGGTTCTCAGTGAAGTAGGTCGAGGGCAGGATGAGGCGGCGCTCGTCCCAGACCTTGACCACCACGTAGGTCAGGGTGATCTCCTCGATCTGGCCGTGGAGGTCGTTGACGTCCACGACGTCGTCAACGCGGATGGCGTCCGTGGTGGCCAGCTGGATGCCGGCGAAGACGTTACCGAGGGTGGACTGGGCTGCCAGACCTGCGATGACGGAGACCAGGCCGGCCGAGGCCACGAGCGAGCCCATGGCAAAGCGGGCCGAGGGGAAGGTCATCACCGCTCCCACCACGCCGCACACGGTGACGACGGCGACCGCCACCCGGCGCAGAACCTGGGCCTGAGTGGTCACGCGGTTGGCGCGCCCCTGATCGCCAGCGGCCTGGACCGAGCCGACCACCGTGGACTCCACGGCCTTGAGCAGCTGGGCGATGAACCAGGTGGCGGACAGGATGACGGAGATGAGCAGCGCCTGGAGGACCACCGACCTCCAGGAGGTGGTCATGTCCGAGGCGACGACCTGGGCCGCGATGTAGGCACCGAACAGGGCGCACACGGCGTACAGGGGCGTGCGGCTGAAGCGGGCGACCTCGGTGTACAGGGAGCGACGCCGGCCGAGCAGCCGCAGCACGACGACGCCGACGAAGGCGACGACGATGCCGACGAGCACACCTGAACCGATGCGCGCCAAGATGCTCAAGACGTCGACGGTTGCGTCAGCTACCGCGCCAACGGTCTCCTCGACGGTGCTGGTCGCACTGTCACTGGGCTCGGTGGTGGCAGCAGCATCAGCAGCGAGCAGGAAGGTCAGCGGCATGCCTCCAGGGTAGAGGCCCGGGCTGGACGCTGCCTGGGGACGCGCTGTCCCCCGGGGGGGGCGGACGGTCCGCTCACCGGGGGACAGACAGGACAGCAGACTGCGGCGCTCAGCTCCAGGAGGAGGCGAGCTCGCGGACCTGGGTGATGACGTCGTCGGCATCGCGGCCGGAGGATGCGACTGCGTAGCCCACCAGGAAGGCAGTCATCGGCGCGCCGGGACGCGAGGGGCCGTGGGCAACGGTGGAGATGAGGGCGAGCAGCTCCTTCTCGTGAGCGGCCAGCAGCCCGGGGTCGATCTGGAGCTCAGTGCTGACGGCGCAAACCCACCGTCGCATCTGCTCCATCTTCTCGGTCTCGTCAGCGTGTTCCTTAGCCATGCTGCCCAGGGTAGCGCCGCTACCCCCTGAGTGCTCTCACTACCCCTCGATGACCACCGCTACCCCATGGCGTCCGTCGCACCCCCGTTGCGCGCGCTAAGAGGTAGCGAGCAACGCGATCGGGTAGCGAAGGGCAGGAAGGGGTAGCGTCTAGCGGTCGCCAGCCAGGCGCGCCAGGAGGCGGCTGCGGCCGATTGTCGCCGTGCCGTCGTCATCCAGGCGCACCAGCAGCCACGGCGGAGCCAGTGAGATAAAGGTGTCCGTGACCTCCTCCGGGCTCTCGTTCATGCCGGTGGCGAGCCAGGAGTCGATGATGGCCACGGTGTTGCCCACGTGCTGGGAGACAGCCATGCGCACCCACAGCGGGGAGGGAGGCTGCGCCAGATGGCGGACGAAGTCGGCCACGAAGCTCTCCGCTGCCTCCCCCAGGCGCGAGCGCAGCCGAGCCAGGACCACGGAGCCAGGAGCGTCGAAGACCTGGGCGTAGACCTTCCCATCGCGGTGGATCGCCGTGAGCATCTCGATGTAGACCACGCGCCAGCGCTCCAGGTAGCTCTCGGGATGATCTGCCAGGAGGGAGCCGAGGCGATCGAGATAGGGGTCCAGGGTGGCGATGAGGTGCTCGGCCAAGAGGTCGGCAGGGCTGGCGGCGTGGGCGTAGAAGGCCGAGCGGGAGACGTGGGCCCGGTTGACGAGCTCAGAGACGGTGATCTGCGCGATCGGTTTGCGCCGCGCCAGGCTGAGGACTGCGTCAACCAGTGCGCGGCGGGTGCGCTGGTAGCGCGGATCGTCCTGGGAGGCACTCACGGTCAACGTCCTGTCCTGGAGCTGATTCAGGTTGTCGGCAGGGTATACGCAAGGGTGACGTTCGCGAACACCTGACCGGCTGGCGAGAAGTAAGGGTACCCAAAGATGACGTCATTGCAGGCAAAACGAAGGGTCGACCCGCGAACTAAACGACACACGTCCGTTAGTCCTATCGTGGATGCAGTTTCTCATCACGACCGATCTCCCCGGAGGCATCCATGACGGCTTCGCCCGACTCGTCCGCCACTGCGGTCGAGGCTCCTTCGTCGGCCGCTCAGCGCGGTCCGCGCCCCTCGCGACGATCCTTCCTCACCTGGTCCTCCGTCGCCGCCGGCACGGCCGGACTGGTGGCCGCCACGGACCTGGGCATGCCGAGCACCGGCACCCCAGCCAGCGCGGCCGAGGTCGAAGGCATGGAGGGCGTCGATACCACCATCCAGTCCGCTTGCGTAGTCAACTGCGGTTCACGCTGCCCACTGCGCCTGCAGGTCAAGGACGGCACGGTGGTACGCGTTCTGCCGGACAACACCGGCGATGACTCGCTGCTAAACCGCAACATCCGCGCCTGCAACCGCGGCCGCAACATGCGCGAGCGCATCTACTCCCCTGACCGTATTAAGGCTCCGCTCAAACGCAAGGAGGGGACCAAGCGCGGTGAGGGCCAGTGGGAGGAGATCTCCTGGGACGAGGCGATCGACCTGCTGGCTGAGAAGCTGAAGTACACCATCGACACCTACGGCAACCAGGCCGTCTACAAGAACTACGGATCGGGCGTGTGGAACGCTGCCATCGCCTACTCCGGTGGCTGGCCGCGCCTGTTCAACTGCCTTGGCGGGTTCCTGGGCTATTACGGCAACTACTCCTACGGCACGCTGATGCAGGCAAGTTATGCCATGTTCGGCACCGAGGAGCAGTTCTCCAACTCTATCGAGGAGACCATCACCAACGGTGAGATCTGCGTGCTGTGGGGCAACAACCCCGTGGAGCGGCGCATGTCCGGCGGCGGGGTGTACTTCACGATCACCAAGATGCGTGAGGCCGGTATCAAGGTCATCGTCATCGACCCGCGCTACTCAGACACCGCACTGTTCGCCGATCAGTACATCGCGATCCGCCCGGGAACCGACGTCGCCCTGGCCGCAGGCCTGGCGCACGTGATGATCTCGGAGAACCGCCAGAACCAAGAGTTCCTGGACACCTACTGCCTGGGCTTTGACGAGCAGCACATGCCTGAGGGCGTGCCAGCCGGCAGCTCCTACCGTGCCTATGTCATGGGCGAGGGCGAGGACGGCGTAGAGAAGACCCCACAGTGGGCCTCCAAGATTACCGGCGTTCCGGTGGACGTCATCATCAATCTGGCACGTGAGCTGACCAGCGGCCGCAAGGTCAACCTCACCCAGGGCTGGGGTCCGCAGAAGCACGCTAACGGCGAGAACCAGTGCCGTGCGATCTACACCATCGGCGCCATGATTGGCCAGGTCGGCCTGCCCGGTGGAGGAACCGGCGGCCAGGAAGGCTACTACTGGCCGGTCACCAGCTGGCTGCCCACCCTCGACAACCCCGTTGAAGCCAAGATCTCCTACTACACCTGGCCTCGCGCCATCGAGGACGGCCCGTCGATGACGGCGAAGAACTTCGGCGTCCAGGGCGCAGAGAAGCTCGACTCCTCGATCAAGTTCATGCTCAGCTACGGCGGCAACATGCTCGCCTCTCAGCATGGGGACATCAACTACCTGCGCGAGCTCCTCACGGATGAGACCAAGTGCGAGTTCATCGTCTCGATGGACAACCAGATGACCCGCTCGTGCGAGCTGTCCGACCTGGTACTGCCCGACACCACCACCGCCGAGCGCTTCGACCTGGTCCCCAGCGAGTACACCGGGGACATGGCCTACCTCATCAGCACCAACCAGGCCATCGAGCCTCTGTACCAGGCCATGGACGCCTACGAGGTATGCAAGCGGGTAGCAGACAAGCTCGGCGTACGTGAGCAGTTCACCGAGGGCAACGAGACTATGGAGGACTGGGCCCGCCAGATCTACGAGGCCGACGCCGCTGACAACGCCGACCTCGGTTTCCCCGCCACCTATGAGGAGTTCACCGCCCAAGGCGTACACCGCTACCACAACCCCGAGGGGCTGACGGTGGCCCTCAAGGACTTCCGTTCCGACCCGGTAGCCAACCCGCTGGACACCCCCAGTGGCAAGATCGAGATCTTCTCGACCAAGATGTGGCAGGCCAAGCAGGAGTGGACCATCGAGGACCCACGCGAGGGTGACGTCATCGACGCAATCCCGGTCTACCGCCCCTACTGGGAGGGCGCCGAGGATACCGAGACGCGCAAGAAGTACCCGCTGCAGATGATCTCCCACCACTTCAAGGGCCGCACTCACTCGACCTACGGCAACCTACCGCGCAACGTCGAGGCCCACCCGCAGAAGATCTGGATCAACCCCATCGACGCCGCAGAGCGAGGCATCACTAACGGCGACCAGATGGACGTCTTCAATGACCGCGGCCACATCCGCTGCCAGGCCTACGTCACGCCGCGGATCCTGCCGGGCGTCATCGATGTACCCCAGGGCGCCTGGCTCAAGCTCGACGAGGAGGGAATCGACCACGGTGGCGCTGCCAACATGCTCTATTCCGCTCACGTAACCCCCTATTCCAAGGGAAATCCCCAGCAGACGGCCCTCGTGCAGGCTGCTAAGGCACCCACCGCCTGACCGACCCCTTCTGACCAGGAGCATGACGAACAATGTCTGACAGCTTCACCGAGGCCGGAGCTGACTACGGCTTCTACTTCAACCAGGCGGTGTGCAATGGCTGCAAGGCCTGCCAGATCGCCTGCAAGGACAAGCACGACCTGCCCGTGGGCGTGACCTGGCGCCGCGTGGTGGAGTACACGGGTGGTACCTGGCAGACCACCGAGGACACCTACACCCCCAACGTCTTCACCTACTACACCTCGGTGTCTTGTAACCACTGCGAGAACCCGGTGTGCATGGAGGTGTGCCCGACCACCGCCATGTCCAAGCGCGAGGACGGCACGGTCTACGTGGACCAGTCCAAGTGCGTGGGCTGCCGCTACTGCCAGTGGGCCTGCCCCTACGGCGCCCCGCAGCTGGACCCGCGCAGCGGCCACATGTCCAAGTGCGACCTGTGCTACGACTACCGCTCCACGGGCCAGGACCCTGCCTGCGTATCCGCCTGCCCCTCACGCGCCCTGGACTGGGGCCCGATCGAGGAGCTGCGCGCCAAGCACGGCGACCAGGCCGGCATCGCCCCGCTGCCTGACCCGTCTATCACCCGCCCCCACCTGGTCATCCACCCTCACCGCGACGCCCAGTCGTGGGACGAGGGCACCGGATCCATCGCGAACCCGAGGGAGATCTGATGAACACCGCCGAGCTCCCCATGATCCTGTTCACGGTCCTGGCACAGATGTCCGTGGGCGCTTTCCTCACCCTGGGCCTCGTCCAGGCCGACGGGCTCATCCGCAAGCAGCCCACAGCCGCGACCGACCGTGTGACCCGGGCGGCGCTGTTCGCCGTCGGCCCCCTGCTGGTCCTGGGCTTCTTCGCCGCCTTCTTCCACCTGGGCGACCCCTTCCACGCCGTCAACACCCTGCGTCACGTGGACAGCTCATGGCTGAGCCGCGAGATCCTCTTCGGCGTGCTCTACGGCGGCCTCGGCTTCGTCTACACAGCCACCGAGTGGCTAGGCAAGGGCAGCCGGGCCCTGCGCCAGGCGCTGGCCGTCCTCACGGCGCTGGCCGGCGCGGCCCTGCTGGTGTCCATGATCTGCGTCTACTACTCGGTCCCGACTATCCCGGCCTGGCACACCCCGGCCACCTGGGCCCTGTTCCTGGGCTCGGCCTTCTTCACCGGCCCCCTGGCCGTGGCGGTCGCCCTGCTCCTGGCCTGGACCCAGCAGCGCAAGCGCGAGGCCGACGGTGCCGCGAGCCTGTGGGCCCGCACGCTCTCCACCCTGCAGGTGACCAGTGAGGACATGCTGGACGAGACCGCCTCCGGCCTCATCGCCCGCGCGATTCAGCAGGTCTCGGTGCTCGCCTCCGTGGCCGGCGCGGTGCTGCTGGTGACCTACCCCTTCTACCTGCTGCACCTGTCTGGCTCCGAGGACGCCGCCTCTGCTCACGTCCTGGACTGCCTGACCCACAGCCCGCTGCTGGCGGTGCGTCTGGTGATCCTGGCCGCCGTCGTGGTCCTCGTGCGCTTCGTGGCCTACCGCCGCGCCAAGGCGCCCGAGCACCCCTCGACGGCGCTGGTGTGGACGATCGTGGTCGCCTACGTCCTGGCCATCGTCACTGAGCTGGCCGGCCGCGTCATCCACTACGAGGGCCTCTACCACGTGGGTCTCAACACCCTGCAGTCCGGGCTCGGCGGCTGAGCCGCTCCACCCGGTACCGGCTCGTCCCTCAGCCTGCTGACGACGACGCCGAACCACCACACGCTGTGCCCACGAGTGCGCCGCCCGATAGGGCACACTCGTGGGCACCGTGACATGACGACACCGACACCCATCACCTGACCACCCCTGCCCCACGCCACTCGGAGACCGCATGAACCCCGACCTGCTTGACCGCTGCGCCGCCGCACTCACCGTCCTGGCCCGCCTTCAGCTCACGCCACCAGACGAGGAGACGATGGACCAGGTGGCCGGCCTCGCTGGGCAGTGGCCGTTGTCAGGGCTGCCGCAGGAGACCCCCGACGCCCAGCAGGCTCGCGAGAACGGCTGGCAGCTCCTGAAGACCTCTCGCCGCGACGGCGAGAGCGCTGAGCATGTCCGGGACGACCAGGACCGCCTCTACGGCATCACCGCACGCGCCCTCATTCCTCCCTATGAGTCCGTGCATCGCAACACCGACGGACTGATTTTTGACGCAGCCACTCTGGACGTCCGCTCGATGTACCGGCGCGCGGGCCTGCGCGCGCCGGCGCTGGGCCGCGAGCCTGACGATCACCTGGGCCTGGAGCTGGACTTCCTCGCCCACTGCTGCACCGCTGCCCTGGACGCCCTGGAGCGCGGCGAGGAGGACGTGGCCGACTCCTACCTCGCGGTGGCTCAGGAGTTCACCCAGGAACATCTGCTCACCTGGGCTCCAGCCATCCTCGAACGCGCGCGCGGCGCCTCACGCACGCGGTGGATGCGGGGCCTGGAGGAGCTGACCCTGGCCACCGTCCTCACTTTTGCCCAGGCCATCGGCGCCGGCGCCCCAGCGCAGGCCGACGAGGGTGGCTACGCGATCATCGCTCACCACCCCAGTATCCCCAGCACCCCTGCTCCTGGTGCCCCTGCACCATCAGTCCCTGAGGAGACCGCATGACTGCCCCTGACAGCTTCGACCCCTTCAGCGCCCCGGCACCCGACGACCTCCCGGCTCGCGCCACCCGGCTAGCCACCGCCTGCGCCGTCGTCTCCATGCTTGCGGCCAACCCGCCCTCGCCTGTGCTGCGCGAGAACCTCCACGAGGGCGCGATGACCCAGCGCTGGCCCCTGCGCGACGCCGCCTCGCTGGCCGGCGCCGAGGAGCTCGGGGCAGCGGCCCACGAGAGCCCACAGGCGCAGGAAGCGGACTGGCGCGAGCTCATCGGACCGGCCTCCGTGACCCGGCCGGTTTTGAGCGCCCTTGTTCCCCAGGCGCCGCCGGCCCCGGCCGAGGCTGAGGCTGCGCTGCCCTCACCCTCGCACCTGGCGCTGCTGCCGCACGATCACCTGGCCGTAGTCCTCTCGCGCACCGGCTCACTGGCCGTGCGCGCGGTCGCGCAGCCCGCGCCGTCGGCTCAGACCACGGCCTTCGTGGCCACCGTGCGCCATCTCCTGACGCCTCTGGCCCCTGCGGTCAGCCAGGTCCTGCGCACCCAGGCCGCCACCCACCTCTTCCACGGGGTCGCCAGCCTGCTCGACGGTATCGCGGCTGAAGCCTCCAGCCTGGCCGAGGCGGTGCAGGCTCGAGGCGCCGAGGGCCGATGACCTCGCCGACCTCGTCCCCGACTCCGGCCTCCTCCCCAGCCCAGGCCGAGCCCAGCTGCGTGGACGCGGCCGCCCTAATGCGCTGGGGGCGCGCCACCGAGTCGGTCGAGGTCGTGGTGCTGGCCTGCCACGACGCCTCCCCCGCGCCCGGCCCGCACGGCACCGCCGTGGTGCGGTGGCCGGGCT
>OKJI01000009.1_pt1 | contig 55656 bp, 46 predicted proteins | sample 1614861 | NCBI WGS metagenome assembly OKJI01 (sample SAMN04436974, study PRJEB24849) | human gut metagenome | biome: human gut; feature: NICU; material: stool | host: Homo sapiens | place: USA: Saint Louis, MO | collected 2010-03-24
TGTGCGTGCGCGCGTCGCGCCCGATGGGCGTGCGAGCCCGGCGCGCGCCGCCTGGACGACGTCGTGCAGGCTTCGTCCGCGTGGGTACCGCCAGCTGCCCGCGCAGCGCCGTGGCCTGAAGGAGCGCTTCCTGCGGCAGCTCAAGGGGCCGAGGACGTCCCAGCTCCTCGGCTCGCGAGGCAAGCTCCGCCGCGCTCGGGCGGCGAGCCGGATCGGCGCTCAGGGCATCATCGACCACCGCGTGCAGACGTGCCTGAAGGGCCAGGGTACCCTGGGCGCACGAACGCAGCACCGCTGCCAGGGAGTAGACGTCGGTGGCCAGCGTGGCGTTACCCCCACGATCCTGCTCAGGAGCCGCCCATCCAGGCGTACCGGTCTGCGTGGGCGCGCCCATGAGGTCCACCAGGACGCCGTGGCCGCCCGTCGTGACCATGATGTTGGCCGGGCAGACGTCCCCGTGAACGATGCCAGCCTCGTGCAGGCGCGCCAGGCCCGCGGCCACCTCCTGCAGCAGCGTCGCCGCCTCGCCGCGAGTCAGGCTGCCCCTGGCGGCTAGCAGGACACCAAGATCGACCCCCTCCACCAGATCCATCACCACCGCCAGGTACTCACCCGCCAGATCCAGCACCGCACGGACCGCCACCACGCCAGCCGTCTCCAGCTCTCGCAGTACCTGAGCGCGCTGACGCAGCTCGCGGCCACGCCGCCCAGGTGGGAGCCGGAGCACACGCACCACCAGGTCGTGGCCCTGCTCATCGACCCCACGCAGCACGGCGCTGGACGCGGTTCGGCCGGCAGGAACCAAAGGCTCAGTGGCCAGGCCACGAAGCTCCAGCTCCTGGGCCACCAGGACCTGCTCACTCGTCTCGGGCCGGCTGGTCCCCTGCACCCTGGCCACCTGGGTGCGCCGTGCCCGCGTAGTCCGTCTCATGGCCTCATGCTCACCATGCTCGCCCCACCGTGCCAGCCGGCCCGGTACGGCTGTGGACACAGCCGAGCGATCCGCCGTCGTCCACAACCGTGCGCCGCGGCCTAGGCTGGCCCGCGTGCAGCGACTTGACCTCGACCTCGCCTCCCGGCTCGTGCCCTACCCCGAGGCCCGCGCCCTCCAGCAGCAGGTGCATGATGAGGTCGTCGCCGGTACCCGGCCCGGCACGCTCATCCTCGTCGAGCACGAGAGCGTCTACACCGTCGGCCGGCGCGCGCACTCCTGGGAGCGTCCTGCCGGCGACGTCGTCGAGCCTGGGCACGTGCCCGTCATCGAGGTCGACCGCGGGGGCAAGACCACCTGGCACGGGCCCGGCCAGCTGACCGTCTACCCGATCGTGCGCCTGGCCAGCCCCATCGACGTCATCAAGTACGTGCGCGCCCTGGAGGCAGCCGTCATGGAGGTCTGTTCGGCCTATGGCGTCAGGACCATGCGGGTCGAGGGCCGCTCGGGCGTGTGGGTGCCCCCGGCGCCCGGCAGCCCGCCGGCCGCGCGTGAGCGCAAGATCTGCGCCCTGGGGGTGCGGGTGGCGCGAGGAGTGACGCTGCACGGCATCGGTCTCAACGTCGACCCGGACCTGGCGGCCTTCGGGCTGGACCGGATCATCCCGTGCGGGATCGACGACGCCGGAGTCACCTCCCTGGCTGTCCAGACCGGACGCCACCTGGCCACCAGCGAGCCGGCCGACGCCGTGGTCGCCAGCCTCCAGGAGCATCTGGCACCGTTGACGGCCGAGGGATGAATCTGGGCCGTCGGTCCCACACGGCGGCAGTACGGGCATAGGATCGGCTCGCACCTGCCACTGGCCAAGGAGGAAGAGCACGTGACGGACACGATCGCCCCGCAGGGTCGCAAGCTGCTGCGTGTCGAGGCGCGTAACGCCGAGACCCCCATCGAGCACAAGCCCAGGTGGCTGCGGACCAAGGCCGTCATCTCCCCCACCTACCAAGAAGTGCGTGGGATGGTGCGGGACAAGCAGCTGCACACCGTGTGCGCGGAGGCGAACTGCCCCAATATCTACGAGTGCTGGAACGACCGTGAGGCCTCCTTCCTCGTCGGCGGCGAGCTGTGCACCCGCCGCTGCGACTTCTGCGACATCGCCACCGGCCGCCCCACGGCCTACGACGAGGACGAGCCGCGGCGCGTGGCCGCCTCCGTGGCGGAGATGAACCTGCGTTACGCCACCGTCACAGGTGTGGCCCGCGATGACCTGCCCGACGGCGGCGCCTGGCTCTACGCCGAGGTCGCCCGCCAGATCCACCAGGTGCTGCCTGGCTGCGGCGTCGAGCTACTCGTGCCGGACTTCCGTGGCAACCCCGATGCCCTGGCTGAGGTCTTCTCCTGCGCCCCTGAGGTCTTCGCCCACAACCTGGAGACCGTCCCGCGGATCTTCAAGCGGATCCGTCCCGCCTTCTCCTACGAGCGCTCACTGTCCGTCCTCCAGCAGGCCTCCGCCGCGGGGCTGCTGACCAAGTCCAACCTCATCCTGGGCATGGGCGAGACCCGCGCCGAGGTCGAGGAGGCCGTCGACGACCTCGTGGCCAACGGCGTCGACATCCTCACCATCACCCAGTACCTGCGCCCGTCCAAGCTCCACCACCCCATCGACCGGTGGGTCAAGCCCCAGGAGTTCGTCGAGCTGGCCCAGATGGCACAGGACAAGGGAATTCCGGCCGTCATGAGCGGGCCGATGGTGCGTTCCTCCTACCGCTCGGGACTGCTGTGGTCGCGCGCGATGAAGGCCAAGGGCCGCCCGATCCCCGCCGAGATGGCCGAGCTCGCTGTCGCCGGAACAGCCCGGCAGGAGGCCTCCTCTCTCGTGGCTGCAGGCCTGGGCGCACAGGAGTAGCGCTGACTTCGGCTAAGGTGGGCAACCGTGAGCACATCCGCCAGCCCCGCCCCGAAGAAGAAGCGTCGCTTCGGGCAGTACATCCAGAACATCAAGGACTCCTACACCGTCTCCCGGCGTACCTACCCCTGGGTGGGGTGGGCGCTGCTCGCCATCACGGCGGTCATCCTGGCCGCGGCGGTGGTCCTGTCCCTGGTGACCAGCCAGGCTCTGTGGTACTGGCTCATCATGGCCGTGCTCCTGGCCCTCATGGCGGACATGGTCCTGCTGTCGTGGACCGTGCGACGCGCCTCCTACACCCAGATCGAGGGGATGCCCGGGGCGGCTAAGGCCGTGCTGGACCAGATCGGCCGTGGCTGGTTCGTTGAGCCCGACCCGGCCGGGATCAACCCCAAGACCCAGGACGTCGTGTGGCGCCTGGTGGGACGCCCCGGCGTCGTCCTCATCGTCGAGGGCCCGGTGGGACGCACCCACAAGCTCGTGGCTGACGAGTCCAAGAAGGTCACCCGGATCCTGCCCACCGTCCCGCTGCACGTCATCCATGTAGGCACGGGCAAGGGCCAGACACGCCTGATCGACCTGTCCAGGACCCTGCGCCGGCTTCCCACCAAGCCCACCAAGCTCACCAACACCGAGATCACCCAGGTCTCCAAGCGCCTGTCCTCGCTGTCCTCCAAGGGCCTGCCGATCCCCAAGGGCATCGACCCCAACAACGTGCGCCCCGACCGCCGCGCAATGCGAGGACGCTGATCGGCCTGGTCCTGCCGCCCGAAACACCAAGGACACACTCACGGTACGCCAGCGTCACTCCTGGACCCTAACGTTGCCGTGTCAGCGCCGGGCGCACGCGCCTGGGACGCAGTGAACCGACCCTCGCAAGGAGCAAGCATGTTCAAGGACGCCGCCGAGGCACTGGCTTATATCGACAAGGAAGAGGTCGTCCTCATCGACGTCCGCTTCTGTGACCTGCCCGGCGTCATGCAGCACTTCACCATCCCGGCCAAGGAGTTCAAGGCCGAGGCCCTGGTGAGCGGTCTCATGTTCGACGGCTCCTCGATCCGCGGGTTCACCGCGATCCACGAGTCGGATATGAAGCTGGTTCCGGATGTGACCACGGCCTTCCTCGACCCCTTCCGTGAGCAGAAGACGCTGGTGATCAACTTCTCCATCGTCGACCCCTTCACCGACGAGGTCTTCTCCCGCGACCCGCGCTCGGTGGCCGCCAAGGCGGAGAACTACCTGCGCTCAACCGGTATCGCTGACACCTGCTACATCGGGGCCGAGGCCGAGTTCTACCTCTTTGACTCCATCGAGTACGAGACCACTCCGGCCTCCACCCGCTACGCCATCGACTCCGCCGAGGCCGCCTGGAACTCCGGGCGCAGCGAGGAAGGCGGGAACAAGGGGTACAAGACCCCCTTCAAGGGTGGTTACTTCCCCGTCTCCCCCAACGACCAGATGGCTGATATCCGAGACGCTATGGTCCGCACCTGCCAGGAGGTGGGCCTGGACATCGAGCGTGCCCACCACGAGGTCGGCACGGCGGGCCAGCAGGAGATCAACTACCGCTTCGCCTCGCTGCTGGCCGCCGGTGACGACATGATGAAGTTCAAGTACGTCATCAAGAACGAGGCCTGGCGCCAGGGCAAGACAGCCACTTTCATGCCCAAGCCCGTCTTCGGGGACAACGGCTCAGGTATGCACTGCCACCACTCGCTGTGGAAGGACGGCGAGCCGCTGTTCTTCGATGAGCGCGGCTACGGCCAGCTCTCAGACCTCGCCCGCTGGTACATCGGCGGCATCCTCAAGCACGCCCCGAGCCTCCTGGCCTTCACCAACCCTTCCGTCAACTCCTTCCGCCGTCTGGTCCCCGGCTTTGAGGCCCCGGTCAACCTGGTCTACTCCGCACGCAACCGCTCGGCGTGTATCCGGATCCCGGTCACCGGCTCCTCCCCCAAGGCCAAGCGCGTGGAGTACCGGGTGCCGGACCCCTCGGCCAACCCCTACCTCGCCTTTGCCGCCGTGCTCATGGCCGGGATCGACGGCATCCGGGGTCGGATCGAGCCCCGTGAGCCCATCGACAAGGACCTCTACGAGCTCGCTCCCGAGGAGTACTTCGACATCGACAAGCTGCCCTACTCCCTGGACCAGGCTCTGGACGCCCTGGAGGCTGACCACGACTACCTCACTGAGGGAGACGTCTTCACCCCTGACCTCATCCAGACCTGGATCGACTACAAGCGCGAGCACGAGATCGCTCCGCTGCGCCAGCGTCCGCACCCCTACGAGTTCGAGCTCTACTACAACCTCTGAGCGAGAACCTCTGAGCAGGCCTTGTAGACAGGGTCCCGATCCGCTGCGGATCGGGACCCTGTCCGTATGCACCCCTTCTGGAGCCTTCCATGTGGCCAGAACGACACCGTTCTATGCGATTTTGACTGCATACTTATACGCCGAACCGGCTATTGTTGCTTCTGGACCTACTCGCAGCGGTCGGGTCCACGCTCTGTCCAGCGCGCCACCCCGACCACGTACCTCCCCAGGAGCCCTCTGATGAAGCGCCTTCCCGCCCTCGCCGCCCTGGCCGCCTCCGCCTGCCTCGCGCTGACGGCCTGCACCTCCGCCTCGGATCTCAAGACCGACGACGCCGCCTCCTCCGGCACCTCGGCCGGCACCAGCGCCGAGATCCCCAGCTTCGACGTCTCTGGTATCGCCAAGCAGGACGACATCGCCGCGATGCTGCCCGAGTCGATCTCCTCCGACGGCAAGCTCACCATCGGCGTGTCCGCCGACTACCCGCCGGCCGAGTTCCTGGACACCTCCAACCAGCCCGTCGGCTATGACATCGACCTCAGCCGCGCCCTAGCGGCCGTGCTTGGCCTGGAGGCCACGGCTCAGCACGCCGAGTTCGACTCCATCATCCCGTCCATCGGCTCGAAGTACGACCTGGGCATCTCCTCCTTCACCATCACCCCCGAGCGCGAGGCCTCCACCGAGATGGTCTCCTACATCTCCGTCGGCTCCCAGTTCAACGTGGCCAAGGGCAACCCCACCGGGCTGGACCTGTCCGACACCCTGGGCCTGTGCGGCAAGACCGTCGGCGTCCAGACCGGCACCGCCCAGGAGGAGGACATCCAGGGCTTCAACGAGGACTGCCAGGCTGCTGGCAAGGACGCGATCGACATCAAGTCCTACGCCCTGAACTCCGACGCCACCACCGCTCTGGCCGGCGGCACCCTGGACGCCGTCTTCTCTGACTCCACCGTGGCCGGCTACGCCCAGATCCAGACCGGTGGCGCCGTGGAGACCGCTGGCAAGGTCTTCGACGCCGCCCCGCAGGGCATCGTCATTGCCAAGGGCGACGAAGCCACGGCCAAGGCCATTCAGGCAGCCGTGCAGTACCTCATGGACGAGGGCATCTGGAACGACATCCTCACCTCCTGGGGTGTGGACACCTCCCAGGCCCTGACCACCGCGGAGATCAACCCGGCCGTCTGACCCGGCGACACCTGACCATCGTGCCTCAGGGGCTCGCGTCCCGAGGCAGGACCCCGTGCGAGGACCACTACTGATGACTACCTCTTCTGCTCCCTCGCGGAGCACCGCCCCGGCCTCCGGGGTCGTCCTCAACAGGCTCAAGCCTGTTCCCCACCCCGGTCGCTGGATCTCAGCAGCCGTCGTCGCCCTGCTTGTGGCGATGCTGGTCCACGGCCTGGTCACCAACGAGAAGTTCCGTTGGGACCTGGTGTGGTTCTACTTCCGCTATGACGACGTCGTACGGGCCGTCGGCTGGACGCTAGCACTGACGGTGGCCGCTATGCTCATCGGTATCGTGCTGGCAGCGGCCACGGCCGTGGCTCGTCAGAGTGAGAACCCGGTGCTGCGCTACGTGGCCTACGCCTACGTCTTCTTCTTCCGTGGTACCCCGATCTACACCCAGCTGGTCTTCTGGGGCCTGCTGCCGGCGCTGTACAACAAGCTGAGCCTGGGTGTGCCCTTCGGGCCAGAGTTCTTCGTCTTCTCCACCAAGGAGGTCTTCTCCGGTGCGGTCGCAGCCATCCTGGGCCTGGGACTGAACGAGGGCGCCTACCTGTCTGAGATCATGCGCTCGGGCCTGAACTCGGTGGACGCCGGTCAGCGCGAGGCCGCCTCGGCCCTGGGGATGTCGAACGGCACGATCCTGCGCCGGATCATCCTGCCCCAGGCGATGCGCGTCATCGTGCCGCCCACGGGCAACGAGACCATCTCCATGCTCAAGACCACCTCCCTGGTGCTGGCTGTCCCCTTCACCAAGGAGCTGACCTTCGTCGCCAACAACGTGGGCAACCGGCTCTTCCAGCCCATCCCCCTGCTCATCGTGGCGGCGTTGTGGTACCTCATCATCACCTCCATCCTCATGGTGGGCCAGCACTACATCGAGAGGTACTTCGGTCGCGGCTTCGACACCGTCGGCACGCCCTCCCCGCGTGCCCACCGCGGCATGTCCAAGCGCCAGCAGGCCATCCTGGACGCCGGCACCACCACCTCCGACCCGATGATCGAGTACACGCCATGACCACGACGACCACTGACCACGCCCCGACCGACAAGGTCCGCATCCGTGGGCTGCACAAGCTCTTTGGGGAGCTGCACGTCCTCAAGGGCATCGACCTGACCGTCGCCCCCGGATCCGTCACCGTGCTCATCGGTCCCTCCGGCTCCGGCAAGTCCACGCTGCTGCGTTGCATCAACGAGCTGGAGTCGATCGACGCCGGCCGGGTGTGGGTCGACGGCGAGCTCATCGGGATGCGTGAGGAGCAGCGTGCCGACGGCAGCGTGCGCCTGCACGCGCTGAGCAACAAGGCCCGTGCTGCCCAGCGCGCCAAGATCGGCATGGTCTTCCAGCGCTTCAACCTCTTCCCGCACATGACGGCCCTGGCCAACGTCATGGAGGCCCCCGTCCAGGTCAAGGGCATGGCCCGCGCCCAGGCACGCGAGCTGGCAGCGAGCCTGCTGGAGCGCGTCGGTCTCGGTGACCGGCTCGGCCACTACCCCTCCCAGCTCTCGGGAGGCCAGCAGCAGCGCGTGGCGATCGCCCGGGCGCTGGCGATGGACCCCGAGCTCATGCTCTTCGACGAGCCCACCTCAGCCCTTGACCCCGAGCTGGTCGGCGAGGTGCTTCAGGTCATGAAGGACCTGGCCGCGGACGGTATGACGATGGTCGTCGTCACTCACGAGATGGGCTTCGCCCGTGAGGTGGGCGACCAGCTGGTCTTCATGGACGAGGGCGTCATCTGCGAGTCCGGCCGGCCCACCGATCTCCTGGACCACCCGCGTGAGGAGCGCACCCGCGCCTTCCTGTCCTCTGTGCTCTAAGGCCTGTTCTCGACCTGCCTTACCGTCCGGCCATGACCTCGACCAGCAGCGTCTGGCACGCCAGGAACGTGGTCGGTCCCAGGGCCTGCCCCAGGGCCGTCGTGAGATCCTCACGACGGCCCTGCTCCAGCAGCCGGTAGCGCGAGGTCGTCCCTAGGAGCTCCAGGTAGTGGCGCGTCGGCATCTGCCAGTCCCAGGCATAGACGCGGCGGCACCCTTCCCTGAGCCTGTCGGCCCCAGGGCCCTCCAGCACGGGTTCCTGCGTCCAGCCCCCTCCCGTGTCATGGGCCTCGGTGTCCACGGGCACGGCGGTACCCCACCGACGGTTGCGCTCGCTCACCACTGCCTCGACCCGGCCGGTCTCATGGTGGGAGGCCTTCAGGTGCCAGCCGTTCCACACCAGCGCGGCCATGGCATCGTCGGCCAGCAGACCGGCCAGGCGCACCCAGCGGGTCGCAGGATCGGTCCAGTGCCAGGCCTGGGCGCTGACGAGCAGGTCGATCTTCTCCTCGGTCTGCGGGTCCAGGTCCTCGAAGCTCCCCTGACGCAGCCGCACGCGGGCAGCAAGCCGTTCCTGAGCGGCCCGCTGGCCCAGGACCGCAAGCATCTCAGCACTCGGGTCCAGGGCCGTCACCTGTGCTCCCGCGCGGGCCAGGGTCAGGCTCGCCTTTCCGGTGCCCGCCCCGACGTCGAGCACGCTGCCCTCCAGACGCGCTCCCGCGTCCGCACGCAGGTCAGCCCACATCTGCTCCGGATAGCCCGGACGCAGCCGCTCGTAGTCCTGGGCCCCGAGCTGAAGGAGGCCGCACGGAGGTGACGGTCGGAACGCTGGCTGATCCCGTTCTGCGCGGCGCTCACCGCTGCCGGCCTGCCGGGTCGTCAGCGCGCCACGTCCCTTCCGCCCAGTCCTCCAGGCGCCAGCCATGCTCGTGGTCACCCATGACCACGGAGAAGGCCGTGTTCGTCATGGGATGGTTGGCGATCCAGGCCGGGTCGGCGCCGGCCGCCGTCGCCGCCACCAGGGCGGTCCATACCCGTAGCACCGTGCCGTGAGCCACGAGCAGCGCAGTGGCGTCAGGAGCGGCGACCTGCGAGATCTGCTCGACGACGGCGCTGAAGCGGCCCACCGTGTCCGCGCCGTCCTCGGGCGAGCCGGGCAGCCGGGCGTGCAGACGGCCGATCATCCACGCCCGGGTGGTGTCGGTGTAGCAGGCGATCGAGGCGGCATCGGTATTCATCTCCAGGTCCCCGGCCAGGACCTCCCGCAGACCGGAGCAGATCTGGGCCTGCAGGCCCGTGGCCTGCTCGACGGGGGCGATGGTCTGACGCGCGCGCAGGATCGGCGAGACCCACAGCGAGCTGATGTCCTCCAGGTGCCCGGCCTCACGCAGCCGGCCCGGCAGGCTGGCGGCCTGTGCCAGCCCGACCTCATCAAGGGGGTTGCCTGGGAAGGCGGTGTCCAGGGCGCCCATGACGTTGGCGATCGTGCGGCCGTGGCGAACAAGAATGAGCTTCACGGCCCCATCCTGCCAGCAGCCTGCGGCCTGGTAGCTCACCCTGGGGTGTGAGGAGGCTCCGCCAGGCGCGCGGGGTCCACCGAAAAGCAGGGACCACCGAGAGCCAGGGACCGCCTAGGACCACGGATAGGGACCGGTCCCGGAGCGTGGACGCCCGTGAGCCGGCCTGCGCACGACCTTGCCGTGCTTGTCCCCTGCCTTGGGCGTCTGCCCGGCCTCGGGCCGGTCCCCCACGCTCGCCGTCGTCCCGCCCGCTTGGCCAGGACCCGGCGCCGCGTTGCTGACCGCCGCGCTCCTTTCGTCTGCGGCGGCCCGGCCGCGTGGCTGCCCGTTCGCCAGGCCCCCGGCTGGGTCGTCCGGCTCAGGGGCATGGGAGCCGAAGATGAGCCGCGCCGCCACCGGTCTGGCGTGGCGGGCCATGCGGCGGTAGGTGTCCTCCAGATCGCGCTCATGACCTGGTGCCAGACCGATAAGCCGGCCCACGACCCGGATCTGACGCGGGTCAGAGGGCAGGACGTCCACGCGGGCTCCGCCGTCGCGTCCGGTCCCGATGACGTTGGCCGAGCGCAGACGGGTGGCAGTCTCCCAGGAGGCGACCAGCGCCGTCGTCTCCGCCCCGGTCAGCAGCCCGGCCAGGGCGGCGGCCCGCAGCGCGGTCAGGGTCGAGGTCGTGCGCAGCCCGCCCACGCGCCCGGCGTGCTGGAGCTGAAGGACCTGCACGGCCCACTCCACATCGCTCAGGCCCCCCGGCCCGAGCTTGAGATGACGGCCGGGATCGGCGCCGCGCGGCAGCCGCTCGGACTCCATACGCGCCTTGAGACGGCGGATCTGGCGCAGCTCATCGGGCGCCAGACCGTGCTCGGACCAGCGCAGCGGCGCCACGAGGTCCTCGAAGGCGCGACCCACCTGCGCGCTGCCTGCGCAGGCGCGCGCACGCAGCAGGGCCTGACGCTCCCAGGCACCCGACCACCGCGCGTAGTAGTCCCGGTAGGAGTCCAGGGACCGGCTCATCGGGCCCTGACGTCCCTCGGGGCGCAGGTCGGCGTCCAGGGCAAGCGGGTGGGGGCCTACCGTAGTCAGCAGACCGAGGGTGCGCCGAGCCACCTCCTCTGCCTGCGCCGCGGCAGCGCGCTCGTCGGCCCCGTGACGTGGCTGGTGGACAAAGAGCACGTCCGCGTCCGAGGCGTAGGTGGTCTCACAGCCTCCGAGACGGCCCATCGCGATGATGGCGTAGTCCGCCAGGGCCTGTGGCCACCGGCCGTCCTCGCCGGGCAGCTCGACGCCCTCGCCGGGGTCAGCGCTCTCGGCCAGGGTCAGCGCCGTGGCTACCGCGAGCGCTCCGTCCAGCACGGCGTCAGTGGCGTTGGTGAGGATCTGGGCGGTGCGCTCGGGATCCAGACCGTCCAAGGAGTCGGCCAGGGCCGCCCGCAGCAGCTCACGCGAGCGTACCGAGAGCAGGGCGTGTACGGCCTCGACGGCCTGGTCCTGGCGGTGCTCGCCAATCAGGCCTGGCAGACGCCGCCGCACCAGGCGCGTGACCTCCTCGCGCAGCGCTCCACCGGGACGCGGACGCAGCTCAGCGTCATCATCGAGCCACGCGATCGCCTCCGGGCGCTCAGCCAGCCGGTCCGTGGTCCACCTGGCACCGGACAGCACATGGCACAGGCGCCGTGCCGCCACCGGCGAGTCACGCAGCATCGCCAGGTACCAGTGCGAGCCGCCGATCGCCTCGGACAGACGCCGGAAGGACAACAGCCCTGTGTCCGGGTCGGGGCCGTCCCCCAGCCACCCGATCATGACCGGCAGGAGCTGACGCTGAATGGCCGCGCGCCGGCTGACTCCCTCAGTCAGGGCCTGGATGTGGTGCAGCGCCCCGTCCGGGTCGAGGTAGCCGCCGGCGGCCAGACGCTCGTGGGCGGCGCGCGGGGCCATCGCCATCTCATCGCGGCTCAGCGCCGCCGCGGCGCCCAGCAGCGGCCGGTAGTACACCGACTCGTGGACGGAGCGGACCTGGCGGCGCACCGACTGGAAGAGCTCGCGCAGCTCCTCGGGGTCAGCCAGGTGCTCCCGGTCAATGCCCCGCCCGATCCGCCTCAGGTTCTCCTGGCGGCTAGGCAGCTCATGCGTACGTCGCAGGCGCAGCAGCTGGCTACGGTGCTCCAGCAACCGCAGGGTGCGGTACCCGTGGTCGAGCACGGCTGCGTCCTCACGAGAGACGTAGCCTCCGGCGCTCAGGGCCGCCAGGGCCCGCAGCGTTCCACGCACCCGTAGGGACTCGTCGGCCCGGCCGTGCACGAGCTGGAGGAGCTGCACGGTGAACTCCACGTCCCGCAACCCTCCCGGGCCCAGCTTGATCCGGCGGTCCTGCGTGCCGGGGCGTGCGGAGTCGTGCTCCACGCGCTGTCGCATCGCCCGTGCGTCGTCCACGAAGTTCTCCCGGCGGCTGGCCTCCCACACGAGAGGAGCCACCCCCTCCTCGTAGGCCCGGCCCAGGCCCGGGTTCCCGGCGCAGGCGCGCGCCTTGAGCAGCGCCTGGAACTCCCAGGAGGAGGCCCAGCGCTCGTAGTAGGTCAGGTGCGAGGCGAGCGTGCGCACCAGGGCCCCGTCCTTGCCCTCCGGACGCAAGCCGGTGTCCAGCGGCCACAGGGGCGGCTCCGTGCCGGAGGCAGAAACCACGCGGGCCAGCTCCGTAGCCAGGGCCGTGCCCGTGATCAGCAGCCGCTCCTCTCCGGCTTGCGCGGCCTCGTCAGCCGACCCGGTGGCGCAGGCAGCCGGGGCGACGACGTAGACGACGTCGACGTCGGAGATGTAGTTGAGCTCGCAGGCCCCGGTCTTGCCCATCGCGATGACGGCCAGGGCCACCTCAGCTGCTGCCGGGCCGACGGCGTGACGCGCCACGAGCAGGCCGGTCTCCAGCGCGGCATCCGCCAGCTGAGCCATCCGGGTGCCGACGACCTCGGTGTGCGCCAACGGGTCCGCAGCGCACAGGTCATCAGCCGCGATGGCCAGCAGCCGGTCACGGTAGGCCACGCGCAGCGCCGCGGTGGCGCGGGTGGTCGCCTGGCTTCGTTCCTGGCAGGAGGACAAGGCATCTCGCACTGCTCGACCCAGGACCTGCGCCGCCTCGTGCGGCCCCTCGTCCTGCCACGAGCGCGAGGGGTGGAGGGCCGTCAGGCACTGCGGGTGGGCCACCAGGAAGTCGCCCAGCGCGCTAGAGGCCCCGAGCACGGCCAGCAGGCGCCTGAGGTGGTGGTGCGCGTTGCCGCGAGCGCCGGGCTCCGCCTGCGGATCCTGTGCCGCGGTCAGCGTGCCCAGGAGCGAGGCGAGCAGCCGGGCCTGGCTGCTGCGTGAGGGACCACGCACCTCGTGCGCCAGGCGGACCAGGGTCAGCAGAGCCAGGTCCGGGTCAGCCGTACGCCCCAGGGCCTGGACCAGGCCCACTGCCGCCGGGCCCAGGCTCGCCTGCGCCGTCGGACCGTGGGAGGCAGGCGGGTCCGCGAGCAGCTCACGCAGCGCCGCGTCCTCCAGGCAGGCGCGTGCGCGCTCGGAGTCCTGGAAGCCGGCCGCCAGGAGCCGTGAGCGCACCGAGCGCTGACGGGCCCCGGTGGGCGGCAGCTCGCCGCCCACGCTCAGGCCTTGGGGAAGAACTGGGAGAGCTCGAAGTCCGTCACCTGGGCGTCGTAGGCACGGTACTCGTGACGCTTGTTGCGCATGAAGAACTCAAACGCGTCCTCGCCCAGGGTGTCAGCCACGAGATCGGACTTGGCCATCGCCCCGACCGCACGCTTGAGCGAGGTCGGCAGGGCCGCGATGCCCAGGGCCTCGCGCTCGCGGTCGGACAGCGCCCACACGTCGTCCTCGGCCTCAGCAGGCAGATCGTAGCCCTCCTCGATCCCCTTCAGGCCTGCTGCCAGGATGACGGCGAAGGCCAGGTAGGGGTTGGCCGAGGAGTCGATGCCGCGGAACTCGATGCGCGTGGACTGGGCCTTGCCGGGCTTGTGCATGGGCACGCGGACCAGGGCCGAGCGGTTGGAGCGGCCCCAGCAGATGTAGCTGGGGGCCTCGTCCCCGCCCCACAGCCGCTTGTAGGAGTTGACGTGCTGGTTGGTCACCGCGGAGATCTCGCTGGCGTGGTGCAGCAGACCAGCGACGAAGGCCCGGCCCGTGGCCGAGAGCTGGTACTGACCGGCCGGATCGTGGAAGGCGTTGCGGTCACCCTCGAACAGCGAGAAGTGGGTGTGCATCCCGGAACCGGGCTGACCGACGAAGGGCTTGGGCATGAAGGTCGCGGTGCACCCCTCCTGAAGGGCTACCTCCTCGACCACGGCCCGGAAGGTCATGATGTTGTCCGCCATCGACAGGGCGTCAGCGAAACGCAGGTCGATCTCGTTCTGGCCAGGGCCTCCCTCGTGATGGGAGAACTCCACCGAGATCCCCATCTGCTCCAGCATGAGGATGGCGCGGCGGCGGAACTCGTGGGCCGTGCCCCCGGCGACGTGGTCAAAGTATCCGGCGTGATCAGTCGGGCTGATGGAGCCGTCCTCGTGGCGATTGACCAGGTAGAACTCGATCTCGGGATGGATGTAGCAGGTGAAGCCCGCCTCAGCCACGCGCGCGATCTGGCGCTCCAGGACAGCACGCGGGTCCGTGCGCACCGCCTCGCCCGCCGGGGTCAGCACGTCGCAGAACATCCGCGCCACGGAGTTAGCACCAGTACGCCAGGGCAGCATCTGGAAGGTCGAGGGATCGGGAGCCAGGAGCATGTCGGACTCGAAGACGCGGGTGAGCCCCTCGATGGCTGAGCCATCAAAGCCGATGCCCTCCTCGAAGGCGCTCTCGACCTCGGCCGGGGCGATCGCCACGGACTTGAGCTGGCCCAGGACATCGGTAAACCACAGGCGGATGAAGCGAATGTCACGCTCCTCGATCGCCCGGAGGACGTACTCCTGCTGCTTGTCCATGCTCGGAACCTCTCTGTGGCAAGGGCCGGTGGCGGGTGAGCCGTCGGTGCGGTAGGTGGCACCATCATGCCGTGCGCGCGTGTCCGGCGCGTTGCACGCGCTCAGGTGTCTCGGGATGCGCCTAGGCTGGAGCCCATGACTGAGACACCCTCGTCCTCCTCGTCCCTGGGCCACAGCCAGCCGCAGGCAGGCGAGACCTCGGCTCCCTACGGGTCTGCCGTACCTGCTTCCTCACCTGCCTCCAGCGCGCCCCGGCCACGCAAGGTCCGCGTCCAGCACCTGGCACAGATGCGCGAGCGCGGGGAGAAGATCGTCATGCTCACGGCCTACGACGCCGTCACAGCACGGATTCTCGACGTCGCAGGAACGGACGTGCTCTTAGTGGGTGACTCCATCGGCAACGTGAGCCTCGGCTACGACTCCACCTTGCCGGTAACCCTGGACGAGATGGTCGTGGCCACCCGCTCGGTGGCACGCGCCACCGAGCGCGCCCTGGTGGTGGCCGACCTGCCGTTCGGCACCTACGAGGCAGGCCCTGAGCAGGCCCTGGCCAGCGCCGTGCGCCTGGTCAAGGTGGGGGCCAACGCCGTCAAGCTGGAGGGGGGTCGCACCCGGGCCCAGACCGTGCAGGCCCTGACCGACGCCGGGATCCCGGTCATGGCCCACGTCGGCTTCACCCCGCAGTCGGTCAACGCCCTAGGAGGATTCCGCGTCCAGGGACGAGGTGATAAGGCCGCCGACCGGATGGTGGCCGACGTCCAGGCCCTGGGCGAGGCAGGCGCCTTCGCCGTCGTGCTGGAGATGGTGCCCGAACCCGTTGCCGCGCGCGTGACAGAGCTCTCCCCCATGCCCACCATCGGAATCGGCGCGGGCGGCAGGTGCGACGGCCAGGTGCTCGTGTGGTCGGACATGGCGGGGATGACGCAGTGGACCCCGCGTTTCGCAGCGCAGTTCGGGCAGGTCGGCACGGCGCTGAGCCAGGCTGCCGGAGCCTTCGCCCAAGCGGTTCGCTCCGGCAGCTTCCCCGCGCCCGAGCACTGGTTTGACGCCTGAGCCAGACTCCTATGCTTAGGACCATGACTGAGCACGACGCTGCCTCTTCCACGATCTCGCTGGCTGACCGGGCTCCCCGCGGCACCTTGACCAAGGGCGTCGTCGGCCCCGAGCGCCACGTCCCGGGCTCCATCGCCCGCCCGGAGTACATGTTCCACGACGGTCCCGAGCGCGTGACCGCCTCTGACGTCAAGGACGCCGAGACCGTCGAGCGGATCCGCCAGGCCGGTCGCCTAGCCGCCCGTGCCATGGCCGAGGCCGCCAAGGCGATCGCCCCGGGCGTGACCACCGACGAGCTGGACCGGATCGCCCACGAGTACCTGTGCGACCACGGCGCCTACCCCTCGTGCCTGGGCTACATGGGCTTCCCCAAGTCGATCTGCACCTCGGTCAACGAGGTCATCTGCCACGGCATCCCCGACTCCACCGTGCTCAAGGACGGCGACCTCATCAACCTTGACATCACCGCCTACATCCACGGCGTGCACGGGGACACCAACGCCACCTATGCCGTGGGTGAGGTCGATCCCGAGACGGCCCTGCTCATCGAGCGCACCCGCACCGCCATGGAGCGGGGTATCAAGGCGGTGCGCCCGGGCCGCGAGGTCAACGTCATCGGCCGTGTCATCGAGAAGTACGCCAAGCGCTTCGACTACGGCGTGGTGCGTGACTACACCGGCCACGGAGTCGGCGAGGCCTTCCACTCCGGCCTCATCATCCCCCACTACGACGCTGCCCCCGCCTACGACGACGTCATGGAGGTGGGCATGGTCTTCACGATCGAGCCCATGCTCACGCTCGGCACTGAGGACTGGGAGCAGTGGGACGACGGCTGGACGGTGCTGACCAAGGACCGTTCGCGCACCGCCCAGTTCGAGCACACGCTGGTGGTCACCGAGGACGGGGCAGACATCCTCACCCTCCCCTGAGCCTCAGTGGGGCTGCTCAGTCTGCGTGCCAGGCCTGCGCACATGGCTGGTGAGCGTGTAGCGTCTGTCATGGCGTGACCAGCGTGACGCCGCCCACGTCCCTCTACCACTCCCAGGAGATGTCGCCCTATGGCACCGCGTTTCAACCCTCCGCCCAACTGGCCCGCTCCTCCGGAGGGTTTCATCCCGCCACCCGGGTGGCAGCCTGACCCCTCCTGGGGCCCTGCCCCAGAGGGCTGGCAGCTGTGGGTTGACGACGGAGCTGGTCCTGACCCCACGGCCGTCATCCAGCCGGCTCCCGGCGCTGGTACCCCGGCCACAGCGCCCGCCTCCTCGCCGGCGCCGACCGTCCCGGTCCAGCCCTTCGGAGCCTCGGCCGGGTCTGCGCCGTCGGTCTCCTCACCCCCCGCCTACGCCGGAGCCACGGCCGTCTTCCCCGCCGCCGCACCGACGATGCCTGCAGCCCCCGGCGCCCCCGCTTTCGCCTCCCCTGGAGGTCCAACAGGTCCGACGGCGGGTGGCTGGCAGCCCATTGACGTCGGTACTCCCGGCGCAGGCAAGGACCCACTGACCCGCAAGTGGTGGTTCTGGCTCATCGTCGTCGTGGTCGTCCTGGCCGTCGTCGGCGGCGCCGCCGGGGCGATCCTGTTCCTGGTCAAGGGCTCCGAGCCTGGTTCCGGTAGCGAGTCCTCCTCCGAGGTCTCTGTCTCCGCCCCCGCAGATGAGTCGGAGGCCGCAGCCGGCTCCGAGCAGGACTCCGAGGCTGAGGAGTCAGAGGCTCCCGAGGCCACCAAGGGCGCGGGCTCATCCATGGACGACCCCCTCGACCCCAGCCAGCCAGTGACCTTCAAGGCCGGTGAGTTCGACGATGACCCGCAGGCCTCGATCGACGTCACCCTCGGCGCGGTGGAGTGGAACGCCAACGAGTCCATCAAGGCGGCCTATGACGCCCAGGGCTACTCAGAGGGTTACAAGGATCCGGGTGAGGGCAAGGTCTACATGCGGGTCCCGGTGACCATCACCTACCACGGCTCCGGCCAGCTCAGCAGCTTCGAGCTGGAGATGGACTACGTCAAGGACGGCAACACCCACACCACTGAGTCCGTCTTCCTGGATGACGAGTTCGATCTCCAGGACATGCCGCGTGACGGCGGTTCGGCGAGCGGGTACTACACCTACGTCATCAACGCCTCTGACGCCAACAGCGGTGTCTTCGCCGCCTCGGCCTTCTCCTCCAGGTACGACGGCACCGGCGAGGTCTACATCCAGGCCAAGTAAGCAACCCACGTCATGGCACGGGCCGCTGTCCGGGGATCCCGGGCAGCGGCCCGTGCCGTGCGCCGCAGGAGGCGCGCACGAGCGGACGAACGAGCCGACCTGTACGCCGGGTTCTGTTGCCGCCTGCCGTGACCGGCGATGGCGGTGGCGACCATCCATCTTGGCCTGCTGTTGCCAGCAGGCTCACGCGACCTACCCGCAGGCTCGGGCGAGCAGCCCTCTGGCGCCTGCTGTGCGGTCTTGCTCCGGGCGGGGTTTACCAAGCCGCTGTAGTCACCTACAGCGCTGGTGGGCTCTTACCCCACCGTTTCACCCTCGCCGACCAGAAGCGAGCTTCCGGCCGGCAGTCTGTTCTCTGTGGCACTGTCCCGCGGGTCACCCCGGGTGGCCGTTAGCCACCGCCCTGCTCTGTGGAGCCCGGACGTTCCTCGATCCACGGGTCGCCCCGCGGTACCGCGGCCGCCCGGTCGGCTCGTCCGCGCCGGACAGCCTACCCCTAAGATCGGTGCGTGCTCATCCTCCTACCTCCCTCTGAGGGCAAGACCGCACCCGACGCCGGCCCGGCCCTGGACCTGGGCAGCCTGTGGGAGCCAGACCGGCTGACTGGGGCCCGCCGCACGGTCATGGCCGAGCTGGCCGCGCTCAGCGCCGGTAGCGAGGCTGCCCGCGTGCTCGGGCTCGGACCACGCTCGGCAGATGACGCCGCGCTCAACCTCGTCCTGGAGCAGGCCCCCTGTGCCCCGGCCTACGCGCTGTACACCGGGGTGCTCTTCGACGCCGCCCAGATGTCCCTCCTGGGCTCCTCCGCGGACACTCGCGAGGTCCTGCGCCATGAGGTGATCGTCTTCTCCGGCCTGTGGGGCGCGGTGAGAGCCACGGACCTGCTGCCCGACCACCGGCTGTCGATGGGCGTGAGCCTGCCCGACGCCGGGCGCCTGGCGTCCTTCTGGAAGCCCGTCCTGGCGCCGGTCCTGACCAAAGCGGCCGACGGCGTCGTCGTCGACTGCCGCTCCGGGGTCTACTCCCCTGCCTGGCAGCCGGGTCCGGGGGCGCAGGGCCAGCTGGTGCGCGTGCGGGTGGTCAGCCGGAGACCGGACGGTAGCCACGCCGTCGTCTCCCACCACGCCAAGCACACCCGCGGGCTGCTGGCCGGAGCGCTCGTGCGTGCCCGCGCCACGTCCGGCCTGCCCGCTGACGCCGACGTCGAGGACGTCCTTGCCCTGGCCGCTCAGATCGAGGGCGTACGCGATGGCTGGCTCGGCGAGCCGGACTCGCGCGGCCGACGAGATCTCACGCTCGTCGTGTGAGAGATCAGCGCTCCATCCGCACGATGATGACGTCACCGTCCTCGGCGTGGATGACCTCGTCCTCGTCAGCGGCGGCGATGCGTGCGTGCTCCTGCGGGCTGATCTCCACGGCGGCGCCCTCGACGCGCCGTCCGTACAGTGCGACCGCGCCCACCCCACCGGTAGCCTCGCGCACTGCGTCATAGTCGGCCAGGAGGTCCGCAGCGACGGAACCGGCCAGGAAGTCCCGCTTGCCCTGCTCCTCGGCGATAGCGGCGTCCAGCCGCGCGAACTCGGCGTCACGCTCAGCGGTCAGCTCACGGCCAGCAGCCCGGATCGCCGTCTCTTCCTCGGCCAGGCGATCGACCTCACCCTGCGCCGCCTCCAGGGACTCCATGGCGGCCAGCTGGGCCTCCTCCAGCACGGCCTGACGCCGTCCGAGCTGGTCGATCTCACCCTGGATAGCCGTCAGGTCCCGGGCGCCTGCCCCGCCCGAGGACAGGCGCTCGCGCAGCACCCCGGCACGGCGCACCACCTGGCCGACCTCGTCCTCGCGGCGTGTGGCCTCCTTCTTGGCCTCGCTCAGGCCGGCGTCAGCGATCACGGCCTCGCGCTTGTTGGCCTTCAGCCGCTCCACCGTCGCCTCGATGCGGGCGAGCACGGGCAGGTGCCGGCGCTCGTGCCTGAGCCGCGCCAAGGCAGAGTCCAGTGCCTGGAGCTCGATGAGCAGCCGCTGCTGGGCAAGTGGTGCGCGCGTCACGTCGGGGGTCCTTCCGGTGGTGGCGCCCTCAGGCGCCCGTGCTCAGTCTCAGGGTCCAGGCGTCGGTGACGACGCACGAGACCTGTGCGGTGAGTCTACGTCCCTGGGCGGCCGCCTCGGCCTCAAGACGCGTGGCCAGCGGGGGCAGTCCCACCCACTCCGTCGCCCAGTGCGTACCGCACAGCAGGAAGGGGCGTCCCTCAGCCAGGTGGTCGGTCGCAGGGTGGTGCCGTAGGTCCGCGGTCACGAACACGTCCGCGCCAGCCGCCCGGGCGGCGCCGAGCAAGGAATCCCCAGAACCACCTGAGACAGCGATCCGGCTCACCTGGGCGTCCAGGTCTCCGCCGACGAGCAGGCCGGGGACGCAGTCAGGCAGGACCGTAGCCACGGTCTGGGCGAAGGCACGCAACGTCGTCGGCTCCGCCAGCTCCCCCACGCGTCCGATCCCCAGCTCAGGGTCAGCCTGGCTCGGGCTGAGCACGACGGTCCGCGTGAGTCCCACGGCCGCTGCCAGTGCGTCAGCCACGCCGCCGGCCGCCGAGTCCCAGGAGGTGTGGGCGTTAGCCAGGGCGATGCCGGCGCGGATGAGGCGGTGGACACTGCGGCCCTTGGAGGTCGTGGCCGAGACGTGGTCAGTGCCACGCAGGAAGAGGGGGTGGTGGGTGATGACCATGTCCACGCCCGTCTCGATCGCCTCATCAACGACGGCGGGCAGCGGGTCGACGGCCAGCAGTACCCTGCGTACCGGGTCCGCGGGGTCTCCGCAGATGAGCTGGTTGGAGTCCCAGGGCTCAGCGAGCTCGTTCGGGGCGATGCGACGCAGGAGGCTGACGACCTCGCCGACGGTCAATGGGGTGGTCTCGCTCATGGTCCCAAGCCTACGGCCGGCGACCCGCCAGGCAGGTCCCGCTACCCACCCATGCCCGTCGCTACCCGTTGAGGTTGCCCGCTACCCCGTAGCGCGCGCTGAGGGGTAGCCACGGATACCAGGGGGTAGCCACAGGCGCCAAGGGGTAGCGACGGCGGTCAGGTGCCCCCAACGGGACTCGAACCCGTACGCCCAAGGGCATCGGCTTTTAAGGCCGCTGTGTCTACCGATTCCACCATGGGGGCGTGGCTGGCTGAGCCAGTACCCCCACTGGGATTCGAACCCAGGACCATGTGCTTATCAGGCACGGACGAGGTATAAGCTCGCTGCTCTAACCACTGAGCTATGGGGGCCCGCCAGGGTGCCAAGTAAGCACGCTGACCGGCTGAGACTACCGCAGTCACGGCCGTCGCTGTGCACGTGGTGGACCCGGCCGGACTCGAACCGACGACCGACGCGGTGTAAACGCGTTGCTCTACCAACTGAGCTACAGGTCCGTGGCGCCCGTAGGCGCTGCTGCTCGCCGCAGCATACGGCACGCCGTCGTTCGACGACGCACCCGGCGTCAGTGCCGCCGGCTGGAGATGCGGATGCCGCTCCAGTGCTGGCCCATCGCCGCGGCCGAGGTGGCATGCATACCGGCAGTGCGGGCAGCCTCCTCCACGTCAGAGGAGGGAACGGCCCCGGCCGTACGAGCCTTGGGGGTGAGCACCCAGATCACGCCGTCGCCGTCGAGGTTGGCCTGCGCGTCCACCAGGACGTCAGTCAGGTCGTCGACGTCACCGTCGTCATCGCGCCACCACACGATCGTGGAGTCGGCTACGTCCTCATAGTCCTCATCGACCAGCTCGGTACCGGTCAGCGCCTCGGCGGCCGCGCGGAGCTCGTCGTCGACGTCGTCGTCGTAACCGAACTCCTGGATGATGAGGCCGGAGGTGAAGCCAAAGGCCCCACCTGCTGTGCTCGCCACTGTCGTCTCTCCGTCCCTCGGGCTCGCAGTGCGTCCCGTTCTCGTGCGCGGTAGCGCGGTTTTCAGTGCCCCGTGGGGCGCTACGGAGTCTAGCCCACAGCATGTGACCCCACTGACGCAAGCCCATACGCTCAGCCGGATTCCGGTGGCTGACCTCACAGCATCACTGGGACCTTCTTCCCGTCACCTGGGCGACGCTGTGACGCAAAGGCCGTAGATTTGTGGTGGACTACAGTCCATGCGACCCGGCCGGGCTCGCCGGCCCGACGCCGCCGCGAGCCTGAACTGCCACCGCACCGAAGCGAGGAAAGAGGAACCCGTGAGCCCGACCAGTGACTCCACGCCGCTCATCGACGGCCTCCTGACCAAGGTCACCGACAACGACCCCGAGGAGACCAGGGAGTGGCGCGAGTCCCTTGACGCCCTCATCCAGGAGAAGGGTGGCCCCCGTGCCCGCTTCATCCTGCTGTCGATGCTGGCGGAGGCACGGCGCAAGAACGTCGCCGTCCCCTCGCAGACGACGACGCCCTACGTCAACACCATCGACGTCGCCGACGAGCCCTACTTCCCTGGCGACGAGGACGCCGAGCGCACCTACCGCCGATGGAACCGCTGGAACGCCGCCGTCATGGTCACCCGCGCCCAGCGCCCGGGGATCGGGGTGGGCGGACACATCTCCTCCTACGCCTCGACCGCCACGCTCTACGAGGTCGGCCTCAACCACTTCTTCCGCGGCAAGGACCACCCTGGCGGCGGCGACCACGTCTTCTTCCAGGGCCACGCCTCCCCCGGCAACTACGCCCGAGCCTTCCTCGAGGGCCGTCTGACTGAGGACGACCTCGACGGCTTCCGCCAGGAGTACTCCCACCCCGCCGCCACCGGCGGACGTGGCATCCCCTCCTACCCGCACCCGCGCCGGATGGAGGACTTCTGGGAGTACCCGACCGTCTCGATGGGCCTGGGCCCGGCTGAGGCCATCTACCAGGCCTGGTTCGACAAGTACCTCCAGGGTGCGGGCATCAAGGACACCTCCCAGCAGCACACCTGGGCCTTCCTGGGCGACGGCGAGATGGACGAGCCCGAGTCACGCGGCATGCTCCAGCTGGCGGCCTCCCAGCAGCTGGACAACCTCACCTTCGTCATCAACTGCAACCTGCAGCGCCTGGACGGCCCGGTGCGTGGTAACGGCAAGATCATCCAGGAGCTGGAGGCCTTCTTTAAGGGCGCAGGCTGGAACGTCATCAAGGTCATCTGGGGCCGTGGCTGGGACCAGCTGCTGGCCGCGGACAAGGACCACGCCCTGGAGCACCTCATGATGGAGACGCTCGACGGCGACTACCAGACCTTCAAGGCCAACGACGGCGCCTACGTGCGCGAGCACTTCTTCAACCGTGACCCGCGGACCGCCGAGCTGGTCAAGGACTGGACCGACGAGGAGATCTGGGCCCTGCAGCGCGGCGGTAACGACTACCGCAAGATGTACGCCGCCTACAAGGCGGCCATGGAGCACAAGGGCCAGCCCACGGTCATCCTGGCCCACACGGTCAAGGGCTACCTGCTGGGCTCCCACTTCGCGGGCCGCAACGCGACCCACCAGATGAAGAAGCTCAAGCTCGACGACCTCAAGGGCCTGCGCGACCGGCTGCACATCCCGATCACCGACGAGCAGCTGGAGGCTGACCCCACCCGTCCTCCGTACTACAAGCCTGCGCCGGATGACCCGGCTCTGCTCTACATGCTCGAGCGCCGTCGCCAGCTCGGAGGCTTCGTGCCCGAGCGCCGTGACGCCGGCACCGAGCTGGAGCTACCCGGTGACAAGGTCTACGACATCCTCAAGTCCGGCTCGGGCAAGCAGGAAGTCGCCTCGACGATGGCCTTCGTGCGCCTGCTCAAGGAGCTCATCAAGGACAAGAACATCGGCCGCCGCTTCGTGCCGATCGTTCCTGACGAGTCGCGCACCTTCGGTCTGGAGTCGCTGTTCCCCACGAAGAAGATCTTCAACACCCAGGGACAGAACTACACGCCGGTGGACGCGGACATGATGCTGTCCTACCGCGAGTCCACCTCCGGTCAGCTCATGCACACCGGCATCAACGAGGCTGGCTCCGCCTCACTGTTCCAGGTGGCCGGTACCAGCTACGCCACCCACGGCGAGCCGATGATCCCGGTCTACATCTTCTACTCGATGTTCGGCTTCCAGCGCACGGCCGACCAGTTCTGGGCCGCCGGGGACCAGCTGGCCCGTGGCTTCGTCATCGGTGCCACGGCCGGTCGCACGACGCTGACCGGTGAGGGTACCCAGCACATGGACGGCCACTCCCCGCTCATGGCTTGGACCAACGAGGCCTTCGCCTCCTACGACCCGGCCTACGCCTACGAGATCCGCCACATCGTGCGTGACGCGCTGGAGCGCTGGTACGGCCCGGACAGCGTTCGTAACCGCAACATCATGTACTACCTGACGGTGTACAACGAGCCGATCGTCCAGCCGGCCGAGCCCGAGGACGTCGACGTCGAGGGCATTCTCAAGGGTCTGCACAAGATCTCCGACGCCCCGGCAGGCGACGGTCCCGAGGTCCAGCTGCTGGCCTCCGGCGTGGGGGTGCCGTGGATCGTCGAGGCTCAGCGGATCCTGGCTGAGGACTGGGGCGTGCGCGCCAGCGTGTGGTCCGTAACCTCGTGGGGCGAGCTGCGCCGTGAGGCTCTGGCGGTGGAGAAAGACAACTTCCTCCACCCCACCGCTGACCAGCGCGTGCCCTACGTGACCGGCAAGCTTGCCCACGCCACCGGTCCCTTGATCGCCACCAGCGACTTCGACCACGCGGTGCCTGACCTCATCCGTCCGTGGGTCCCTGGCGACTACCACGTGCTGGGTGCCGATGGCTTCGGCTTCTCCGACACCCGCGCTGCGGCTCGCCGCCACTACCTCATCGACGCCGATTCCGTCGTCGTCAAGGCGCTTCAGGCGCTGGCGCAGCAGGGCAAGCTCGACCGCGAGGTCGTGGCCCAGGCGATCGAGCGCTACAACCTTGAGGACGTCAACGCCGGTTCCTCCGGCAGCCAGGGTGGCGAGGCCTGAGGGCTGCCGTTCTCGCTGAACGCGTGAGTGCGGCCGGTGAAGGGTCTTCAAGCCCTGCACCGGCCGCACTTGCACGCGCTGGGCGCTGGCGTCAGTCCTCGTCAGCGTCCTCGGCCCGGGTACGGGGAACCGACGGGTCAGAGCCGGAGTAGTAGCGCATGTCGCGGTAACGCGGACGCAGGAGGTTGTCCACGCTCAGCAGCTCGTCCAGCGCCTTCTCGTCCAGCAGCCCCATCTCCAGGACCACCTCACGCACGTTTCGTCCTGAGCGGGCGCACTCACGTCCCACCAGGTCACCGTTGTGGTGACCGATGACCTCGTTGAGGTAGGTGACGATCCCGATGGAGTTCAGGACGTTGTCGCGGCACACCTCCTCATTGGCCTCGATGCCGATGATGCACAGCTCGCGCAGCGTGCGCATGGCGTGGGTGAGCAGGCGGATCGACTCAAAGCTCGTCTGGCCGATCACCGGCTCCATGACGTTGAGCTGGAGCTGGCCGGCCTCGGCAGCGAAGGTGAGCGCCACATCGTTGCCGATGACCTTGAAGCAGACCTGGTTAACGACCTCGGGGATCACCGGGTTGACCTTGGCCGGCATGATGGAGGACCCCGCAGCCCGCTCGGGCAGGCGGATCTCCCCCAGGCCTGCACGCGGTCCGGAGGACAGCAGACGCAGGTCGTTGCAGATCTTGGACAGCTTGACCGCCAGCCTCTTGATGGCCGCGTGCATGGAGACGTAGGCGCCGGTGTCGCTGGTGGCCTCCATGAGGTTCTCCGCGCCCTTGATCGGCAGGCCCGTGACCTGCTGGAGGTAGCCCACCACGGAGTCCTGGTACCCCTCAGGAGTGTTCAGTCCCGTCCCGATCGCCGTGGCACCGAGGTTGACCTCCAGGAGCAGGCTGGAGTTGGCCCGCAGCCGCGAGATCTCCTCGCCCAGCAGCACGCTGAAGGCCTCGAACTCCTGTCCCAGGCTCATGGGCACGGCGTCCTGGAGCTGGGTGCGCCCCATCTTGAGCACGTCCTTGAACTGGGTGCCCTTGGACGCCAGGGCGTCGATGAGACGGTCCAGCTCAGCCAGGAGCGCCTCGACCTGGGCGTACAGACCCAGCCGGAAGCCGGAGGGGTAGGCGTCATTCGTGGACTGGGACTTGTTGACGTGGTCATTAGGGTTGATGACGTCGTAGCGTCCCTTGGCGTAGCCCAGGTGCTCCAGCGCAAGGTTGGCGATGACCTCGTTGGTGTTCATGTTGACGCTCGTGCCAGCCCCGCCCTGGAAGACGTCGATGGGGAACTGGTCCAAACAGCGCCCGTCGTCGAGCACCTGGTCGCAGGCCCACACGATGGCGTCAGCCACCTCGTCAGACAGCGTGCCCAACTCGTGATTGGCCAGTGCCGAGGCCTTCTTGACCTGGACCATGCCGCGGATGAAGGCGGGCTCCTCCCCGATCGTCACGCCAGAGATCTGGTAGTTCTCCTGGGCGCGCAAGGTGTGGATACCCCAGTACGCCTCGAGCGGTACCTCGCGGGGACCGAGGAGGTCTTCCTCGGTGCGGGTGGCCTGCGACATCGTGATTCCTCCAGTGCGCCCCAGGCGCACGTCGACGTTGACGGTCTGCTCACGGCCCAGCGCCGTGTTGCAGGCCCCAGCCTAGCGACCCGCAGCAGGACCCGGACGCCATTGCCGGGCGAGATCCGACGGCGTCCACGGACTTTCGCCCCAGATCTGCCGTATTCCGGCCCCGCCGTCGTTTTTCTGTCGGTTCCCTCAAAAGGTCCCACCTGCGGACCGTTCCGGTGTCGTGGGTGCAGGCTAGGCTCTCAGGCATGAAGGACCTCAGTGCACCCGCGGTCGCAGCTCTGCGTCAGGCCCAGGAGCCCATCATCGAGCACGCTCTGGACCGCATCAGCGCCGCGCACCCGTGGTACCGCACCCTGGCTGAGCCTGCCCGCAAGCAGATTGCTGCTGTCGCCCGTCTCGGCGTGACGATGTTCGTCGACTCCATTGAGTTCCCAGACACCGCCGTCGCCCCCGGCAAGATCTTCTCCGTGGCGCCAGCAGCCCTGACCGGCACGATCACGCTGGAGCAGACGCTCGGCATGGTACGCACCGCCCTCGACGTCGTCGTGGAGGAGGCCCCCCAGGCCGTTCCCGAGCAAGATCATGACGCCCTGACGGTTCTCGTCCTCACCTTCGGCCGGGACGTCGGTTTCGCCGCAGCGGAGGTCTACGCCCGCGCGGCAGAGGCTCGTGGCGCCTGGGACGCCCGTCTGGAGTCGGTCGCCGTGGACTCGATGCTCCACGGGTCCCCGGAGGAGGCGGCCTCCCGGGCCGGTTCGGCCGGCTGGAGCGGAAACGGACCGGTGGTGGCGATCGCCGCCCGGGCGAGCCTGGACGCCATCGCAGCCTCCCGGCTTCGCCACGAGGGCAGGCAGCACGCTCACGACTGTCTGGTCTCCGTGCGCGGGGACTCAGTCATCATCGTGCTGGGGGGCCAGCCCGAGGCGGCGCAGTCCTCCGGCAGCCCGGATCAGGCGGTCGACGCCGCAGCCGCCCTCATCGCTCGCCGGCTCGACGGCGCCGCCGTGCTCGGTCCGGTGGTGAGCGCGGTCAGCCAGGCGGGTCGGTCGCTGCGCTCAGCTCTGGCTGGGTTGCGCGCGCTGCCGGGATGGATCCAGGCTCCGAACCCGGTGCGCGCTGACGATCTGCTTCCTGAGCGTCTGCTGCTGGGCGATGAGCTGGCCACCGAGCGCGTCGAGACCCTCGTGCATGAGCCGCTGCGTGCGATGGGTGAGCCCTTTGAGGAGACTGTCGCCACTTACCTGGCGCTGGGCCGCAGCCTGGAAGCCACCGCGCGGGAGCTGTTCGTCCATGCCAACACTGTGCGCTACCGGCTGGGCCGCGTCAGCGAGGTGACGGGATGGGACGCCACCGACGCGCGTGACAGCCTGGTCCTCCACCTGGCCATCATCGCCGGCCGTCTGCACGAAGGCGATCAGCGATGACGACGACGCCCCCGCCGCCCGCAGCGAGCGCCCGCGCACCGCTCGCTCCTGCGCGCGCTGAGCCCGAGATCCTGGCCCTGGCCCTCCCAGCTGGCACCGCCGTCGTCTGCCCCGGGCAGGGTTCTCAGCGCCCCGGCATGCTCACGCCTTGGTGGCAGGGCGCCAACGCCCGCTTCCCCGGCGTACTGGAGGCCATGTCCGAAGCGGCGGATGCGGATCTGGTGGCCCTGGGCACCACGGCCTCGGCCGAGGCTCTCCGCCCCACTCAGGTCGCCCAGCCGCTGACGGTGGCCACGTCCCTGGCCTGCGCCATCGCCGTCGGGCTCGCCGGCCCTCGCCCCGTTCAAGCCTCACCTGGGCCAGCGCCGGTGCTCGCTGGGCACTCCCTCGGGTACCTCACCGCCTTGGCACTGGCCGGGGTTCTCTCCCCGGCCGAGGCCGTCGGGCTGGCTGCGCTGCGGGGCCGGGCGATGGCCCGGTGCGCGGCCGAGCACGACGGTGGGATGGCGGCGCTTATCGGCGGTAGCCGGGAGGAGGTCCTGGCGGCTATCGACCAGGCCGGCCTGACTGCCGCCAACGTCAACGGCTCAACCCAGGTGGTTGCCTCGGGCAGCCGCGAGGCACTGGCGGCGCTCGTTCCCCCTGCCGGCGTCCGCGTGCTCCCCCTTGCCGTGGCAGGAGCCTTCCACTCCCCCGCGATGTCCGCGGCGCAGACGCAGGTGGCTGCGGCCGTGGCGCACCTGCCCCGGCGGGCCTCCACCGCCGTCGTCATCGATGACGCCGACGGCGTAGCCCACCTGCCGCACGAGGGCAGCGAGGGCCTGCTGGACGCCGTCTGCGCCAAGATCACCCGGCCCGTGCGCTGGGACCTGGTCCAGGAGACACTGCACCGGCAAGCGATCACCTCGATCATCGAGCTCGCCCCCGCAGGAACCCTCACCGGCCTGGCTCGCCGCGACCTGCCAGAGACGCACCTGACCCGCCTGCGCTCGCCTGAGGACCTGGTGGAGCCGGCGCGGCGCCAGGCCTGACACCCGCCTCGCGCCGCCAGCCGGCCCTGTGACAGGCCGACGCGCCGTCGGTTCACCCCCGCCCCTGCTTGTGAGACACAATGACCGGTAGCGGCCGCTCACCGGCCCTACCGCCCGGACTCGGCCGTGGCCAGAGCCGGCGCCACCACGAGTCTATGACCTCTTAGGAGACCCTGATGCCTGAGCAGACCGACGTCCTCACCGTCATCGCCGAGATCACTGCTGAGGAGGCTGGCGTAGAGGCCAGCGCGATCACGCCTGAGTCCCACTTCGCCGACGACCTCGACATCGACTCCCTGGGCCTGCTCACCATCGCCACCCAGGTCGAGGAGCGCTTCAGCGTCGCGCTGGACGACTCCCTCATCCCCACCCTGCCGACCGTTGGCTCGCTCGTCGAGCTCGTGACCGCGCAGAAGCAGGGCTGAAACGTGGCCCGTCCCGCTCCCGAGGCCTCGGCCCTGGCGCCACGCACCGTTGTCGTCACCGGCCTGGGTACCACTAATCCGTTGGGCGGGGACGTGCCCACCACGTGGCAGGCCCTGCGCGAGGGGCGCTGCGCGGTGCGCGAGCTGGACGAGGACTGGGTGGCGACCCACGAGCTGCCGGTGCGGATCGGGGCTCGGCTCGCCCTCGAGCCGCAGTCCTGCCTGACGCCTAAGGAGCTGCGGCGACTGGACCGTGCCAGTCAGTGTGCCCTGCTGGCGGCGCGTGAAGCCTGGCAGCAGGCGTTCGGCCCGGGCGCGGCAGGCAACGGGGTGGTCGACGGCCAGAGGCTGGCTGTCTCGATCTCGCCGGGCATGGGCCCCGTGCTCTCGGTCATGGAGGCCTGGGACACCCTGCGTGAGAAGGGACCACGCCGGGTGCTGCCGACGGCGGTCCCGGCTCTCATGCCCAACGCTCCGGCGGCCACGGTTGGTATCGAGCTGGGCTCGACGGCGGGGATCCACGCGCCGGTGTCCGCCTGTGCCTCAGGAGCCGAGGCCATCGCCTACGGCGCCGACCTCATCGCCTGGGGGCGCGCCGACGTCGTGGTCGCCGGTGGCACGGACGCAGCCCTGCACCCCATGACGGTCGCTGCTTTTGCCGCCATGCGGGCCCTGTCCACCCGCAACGAGGAGGCGGCGACGGCGTCGCGTCCCTTCGCACCCGATCGCGACGGCTTCGTCCTGGGTGAGGGGGCCGGTGTTGTGGTCCTGGAGTCCGCTGCGCACGCAGCAGCCCGCGGCGCCCAGGTGCTGGCGGTCCTCGCAGGTTCGGCCGTGACCGCAGACGCCTATGACGTGGCCCGGCCCGATCCGAGCGGCGCCCAGCAGGAGCGAGCGCTACGAACCGCCCTGGACCAAGCTGGCCTGGAACCCAGCCAGCTCGGGCACGTCAACGCCCACGCGACCTCGACGCCCGCCGGCGACGTGGTCGAGGCGCAGGTGCTGGCGCGAACGGCGCCAGCAGCGGCAGTCTCGGCGACCAAGTCAGCGACTGGCCACCTCCTGGGCGGAGCCGGCGGCCTGGAGGCGGTTCTCAGCGTCATGGCACTGGCCGAAGGCTGGCTGCCACCGACCTTGCTGCCTGGCGGCATCGATCCGCAGATCGCCGAGCTCGGAGTGGACATCGTCGGTCCGCAGGGGCGCCAGGTCCCTGGGCTGCGGGCCGCAGCCAGCACCTCCTTCGGTTTTGGCGGGCACGACGTCGCGCTCGTCTTCACGCGCTGAGCGCAGGCTCAGCCCACCCGGTGCAGCCAGCGCACCGGCGCGCCCGCACCGGCATAGCGGAAAGGCTCGAGCTCGTCGTCCCAGGCTTGACCGAGGGCCAGATCCAGCTCGCGGCGCATGACCTCAGGTTGGGAGGCATGCACGAGCGCCGCGCGCACCCGGTCCTCAGGTACCACCACATTGCCGTGCACGTCGGTCTGGGCGTGGAAGATCCCCAGGTCCGGGGTGTGGGACCAGCGTCCGCCGTCGGAGCCCGGGGCGGCCTCCTCGGTCACCTCGTAGCGCAGGTTCGCCCAGCCCCGCAGCGCGCTGGTCAGCCGGGCACCAGTGCCTACCGGCCCCACCCAGCTGGCCTCGGCACGCAGCATGCCGGGAGCCGCAGGCTGCTCCGTCCAGTCCAGGTGGACGCGTGCGCCCAGCACCTCGGCGGCCGCCCACTCGATGTGCGGGCACAGCGCGCGAGGCGCAGAGTGCACGAAAAGAACACCGCGGGTGTAGGCACCGTTCACGATGGATCGCCTCCTGGTTGGTTCGAGAGCCGTCTTCCCCTACGTTCTCGAGCCCGACCGGGCCTCCTCATGACGCACGCGGCGTGCAAGGTCATGGTGCCATGAACCGCCCCTCAAGGCCAGCACCGCCACACCTGCGGGCGCTGCCCGCCACGCTGGCGCGACGGCTAGCGCGCCTCAGCGCATGCGCGAGGCCGCGATCCGGTGCCAGGTGTGACGCCGACCGCGCACCGCGAGGCTGTAGGCGTAGATGTTCTCCGGCGGGGCGATTCCGAAGAAGCCGGAGTCCCCGATGTGGTGGATATCCGCACCGGTGGTCTTCGAGTCCAGCCCCAGACGCTCGATGACGCTCGTCGAGGCCCCCTCCTGGGAGGTACCGATCGAGTTCCACGCCAGCATGCCCCGCGCGTGCGCCGCAGCCACCCAGGCCTCGCTCGCGGACACGCTCGTGCCTGGCGTGGTACCCGGAGCCGGCAGCACGACGCCGTGGGCACCGGCGTCAGCCAGGCGAGCGACGTCGTCGGCCGTCATCACCGGCTCACCCGAGCCAGCAGCGTGCATCCGACCAGCGAGCAGCACCAGCTCACCGTCCGTGGCTGCGCGAATCTGCCTGGTGGCCTCGATAATCGCCTCGATCGTCACCCCCGTACCGGGGTTTCCCGTGATGACGGCGATCTGCCCGCCCTGCTCGACCAGCATCTGCGCGGCACGCACCGTGGCACGCCGGCCCTGCGGAAAGGTCGCTTGAGGGAAAACCGGCTCCAGGTTCACTGCCGTGACCCGCCCCGTCCACTGGGACACCTGTCCGGCGGTCACGCCCCGGCCCAGACCGACCGAGCCGAAGGCGAAGGCATCGGCGTCTCCAGCCTCCTGCTGGCCCTGCGCATCAGGCATGCCGGCCACACACGGGTGATCGACGTCGTAGAGGTTGAGCACGACGATGTCCGCCCCCGCAGCAGCAGCCAGCTCGGGGTTGGAGACCTTGTCCAGCAAAGGGCCGGTAGCCACGATCGTCTCGGCGGCGACGGCGCGTCCCTCACTGTCAGCGATGGCACGCACGAGCTCCTCGCCGCGCAGCCCTGGCAGGGCCGAGGAGGGAAGGTCGATCAGTCGAGTCATGGAGGGCTCCTTCGTCGCAGCCGGGCGGGGGGGTGGGAAAGCTGTCAGATGCAGCCTCGTAGCGCCTACAGACCCTGGGCGCGCAAGTCCTTCATCGCCTTGGCCCGGTTCTTACGGTCCAGGCGGTCCAGGTAGAGGTGCCCCTCCAGGTGGTCGCACTCGTGCTGGATGCACCGGCCCATGAGCTCCTCACCCTCGACCACGACCTCCTTGCCGTCCAGGTCGATGCCGGTGGCGCGCGCGTACCAGGCACGCTTGGTCGGGTACCACAGCCCGGGCACGGACAGGCAACCCTCGTCCCCGTCCTGGTACTCGTCAAAGTTCAGCTCATCGATCCGGGGGTTGAGGATGTAGCCGATCTCGCCGTCGATGTTCCAGGAGAAGGCACGCAGCCCCACACCGATCTGGTTCGCGGCCAGGCCCGCGCGGCCGTCCTCGTCCACGGTCTCCAGCAGGTCCTCAACCAGCTGCTTGACCGAGTCGTCAATGTCAGTGATCCACTCGCACTGGGTGCGCAGGACCGGGTCGCCGATGATGCGGATGTCGCGGTAAGCCATGGGCTCATCTTCGCACGTGGCACCGCCTGGGGCAGAACCCCGCAGCTCCTCTCCCGCCGCGCGCCCCGGCCCTTGGCCGACTCGCCCCTAGCGGACCGTCGCGGCGTCGAGCCAGGTGGTCGTCGTCGGCGGGACCTGCAGCAGCCCGTCCTTCTGGTCCAGCTGCTGGGAGCTGAGCAGGACAGAGGCGTGCTCAGGCAGGGCCACGGCCTGGTCAGTGGTGTTGACCAGGACGACGACGTCGCGCACGAGCAGGGTCAGCGCCTGCGGCGGGCACCAGTCCAGGCCGGTGACGAAGGCGAGGGTGGAGGTGGCCAACTTGCGCTCACGACGCAGCCGCGTGGCGTGACGCACGGTAGCCAGCGGCGAGCCGAACTGGCTGGCCTGGGTGTGCGCGTGGGCGCCCACCAGCGCCGCCAGCTCCATGGCAGCCTCCGGCTTGTCCTGGTCCAGCAGGGCGATCTCGTCGCCCTGGCGCAGGTAGAGCGCACCGGGCAGGGCCAGCATGAGGGCCTGCATCGACAGTCCTCGACGACGCCGTTCCTCCCCCGCCACGTCGAACCAGCGCCGCCCGTCCCCAGGATCGGTGGCCGCGCTGAGGCGGAAGCTGGGCAGGTAGCGCCACACCGGCGGCGCGCCGAAGCGGTCGTGCTCGGCCAGTGAGGCCGTGATGTGACGCGTCAGGGACTCCACGTCCCAACGCGTGAGGGTCAGGGCGTCGTCGCGCAGGTGGTGCAGCCAGTCCTCCTGGAGGTGGTGGCGCATCGTGTCCGGGTAGTCCGCGGACACGTCCGCCCCGAGGATCCCGTCCTCCACGTGCATAGCGACCAGACCGTGCAGGATCGTGAAGTACTCGGTCAGGCGTCCCAGGTCCGTGCGCTCATCGACCTCCGGGGGAATGATCGTGCCCAGGTCGACGCCGTCGGCCCCGGCGGCTAGGAAGGCCTCTGCACGCTCCAAGATCCCCTCACCGCTGCGCTCGGCGCCGACGACGAAGCGGTCATCATCGTGCACGTGCGCACCCGTGACCGGGCCCAGGGCACCGGAGACCCGCACCACCACGCGCAGACCACGCTCATGCGCCTGCTCGGCCAGTGCCCGGAAGGAGTCGATCTGGCTGGTGGAGGTCTCCAGGAGGCTGGGACGCAGCAGTAGCGCGGTGAAGCCGAGGGAGACCACGTGGTCAAGCATGCGGTGGGCACCAGCCAGATCGGCAGCGCCCAGCTCAGGCGAGGCAATCTCATAAACCAGCCCGTCACGCCACCACTCAATGGGTCCGGAGGACGCACGGTGGACGAGCGTTGTCGTGGTCGTCACGGCAGCTGGCTCCCTTCTGCCGGGCACACCGCCCGGTCACGAGGCCGGGGCGGCACCGGTGAGCACACCTGTGACTGGCACAGGCCGCTAGCGATCGTCCTCAACCTTTCGGCCATACTAGCGCGCCGCTGCGTAGGCTGAGGCCATGTCGTCACCCGAGCACGTCTTGACTACCCCCGCCACAGCCGTTGGAGAGGACCGGGGCGACCTCATCGGCTACGGCGCCCCCGACGTCGAACGCTTCGTCACCGAGGCTGCCAAGAACCCTCAGCGCACGCCCTTTGAGCGCGACCGAGCCCGTGTTCTCCACTCCTCCGCGCTGCGGCGCCTGGGGGCCAAGACGCAGGTGCTCGGTCCCTCTGCCGATGACTTCGTGCGCACGCGCCTGACCCACTCCCTGGAGGTGGCTCAGGTTGGCCGGGCGATCGGTCAGGCGCTGGGCTGCGACCCGGACGTCGTCGACACCGCCTGCCTGGCCCATGACCTCGGCCACCCGCCCTACGGGCACAACGGCGAGAAGGCCCTGGACCAGGTGGCCGCCTCGATCGGCGGATTTGAGGGCAATGCGCAGACCCTACGGCTGCTGACCCGGCTGGAGCCCAAGACCCTGGACGCCTCCGGGCGCAGCGTGGGCCTCAACCTCACGCGTGCGAGCCTGGACGCCGTCGCCAAGTACCCCTGGGCCCGTGGTGAGGGGCCGGGCGGGCCTGAGGGCAAGAGCGCCCGCAAGTACTGCTGCTATGACGACGACCGCGAGGTCTTTGCCTGGATGCGTGCTGGTGCGCCGGCGCTCAGACGCTGCCTGGAGGCTCAGGTGATGGACTTCTCCGACGACGTGGGCTACTCCGTCCACGACGTCGAGGACGCCATCGCCCTGGGCAAGATGGACCCGGCCACGCTGCGCTCGGCCGCGGAAAGCCAGGCCGTCGTCGAGGCGACGCTGAACTGGTACGGACACGACCTGGACGCCCAGGAGCTGGAGGCAGCCTGGCGCAGGCTGACGGCGCTGGAAAGCTGGATCGCGGGATACACCGGGTCCATGGCCGACGCCGCCGGCCTGAAGAACATGACGAGCCAGCTCATCGGCCGCTTCGTCTCCGAGGTGGCGCGCGCCACCCGTGAGGTCTTCGGCGACGGCCCGCTGGCCCGCTACGACGCCGATTTGGTCATCCCCGAGGGAACCCGCGCCGAGATCCTCGTGCTCAAGGGGGCGGCGGTGCGCTACGTCATGGCGCCGCGCGAGCACGAGCCGGTCTACCTGCGCCAACGCACCGAGCTGTTCGATCTGGCAGACGTGCTGACGGCCTCGGGCGACGAGCACCTGGAGCCCGTCTTTGCCGAAGCCTGGCGGCAGGCGGCCGACGACGCCGGGCGACTGCGCGCGGTGGTTGACCAGATCGCCTCGTTGACGGACACCTCGGCCAGGCAGTGGCACGCTCGGTTGTGCGGGCTGTTCTCCCAGGTGTGAGGGCTCCACGAGGAGGCGGGGCTCTCCTGGCAGGAGCGGGCCTGGCTCAGCACGTTCATTGATGTCGGTGGGCACGCCTAGGATGACGCCATGGCGGGACTGATCAAGCGCGAGGACATCGAGGCGGTGCGTGAGCGCGCCAAGATCGAGGACGTCGTCGGCGAGCACGTCACGCTCAAGAGCGGCGGCGTGGGCTCGATGAAGGGACTGTGCCCCTTCCACGATGAGAAGACCCCGTCCTTCCACGTCCGCCCCCAGCTGGGCCTGTGGCACTGCTTCGGCTGCGGCGAGGGAGGGGACGTCATCTCCTTCGTCGAGAAGATCAACCACCTCTCCTTCGCTGAGGCCGTGGAGTACCTGGCTGGACGCGTCGGGGTCCAGCTGCGCTACGAGGACTCCTCGGGGGACGTGCGCCGCGGTGTCGAGCCCGGCACGCGCCAGCGCCTGCTGGAGGCCAACCGCGTGGCCGAGGAGTGGTTCCGCTCCCAGCTCTCCCCCGCCAACCCCGCTGCCGCCTCAGCCGGCCGTTTCCTCTACGGACGCGGTTTCGACGACGCCGCTCTCGCCCGCTTCGGTGTGGGCTACGCGCCCCCCGGCTGGGACAACCTGGCCGGGCACTTGCGCTCAAAGGGCTTCACAGAGGCAGAGCTCGTAGCCTCCGGCCTGTGCGGCCAAGGAGGAACCGGCGGCGGACGTGTCTACGACCGCTTCCGAGACCGGATCATGTGGCCCATTCGGGACGTGACCGGAGCGACGGTGGGCTTCGGTGGCCGCCGACTGAGCGACGAGGACAAGACCGTCCCCAAGTACCTCAATACCCCGGAGACCGCGATCTACCACAAGAGCCAGGTCCTCTACGGACTGGACCTGGCCAAGAAGGACATCGCTAGCCAGCACCGGGTGGTGGTCGTCGAGGGCTACACGGACGTCATGGCGGCCCACCTGTCCGGGGTGACGGTAGCCGTGGCTACCTGCGGAACCGCGTTCGGCGAGGACCACGTGCGGATCGTGCGGCGTCTCCTGGGAGACGCCGCTGATCCGTCGGCCGGCGTGGTCATGGGCAACCGCGTTCGTGGCGGCGAGGTCATCTTCACCTTCGACGGCGACGCCGCCGGCCAGAAGGCGGCCTTGCGCGCCTATGGCGAGGACCAGCACTTTGCGGCACAGACCTTCGTCGCCGTCGAGCCACACGGCCTGGATCCCTGTGACCTGCGGCTGGAGGAGGGTAACCAGGGCATTCCTCGCCTGCTGGAGCGGCGCAAGCCCCTGTTCGAGTTCGTCATCCGCACCTGCCTGGCCAACCTGGATCTGGACACTGCTGAGGGCCGGGTACGCGGTCTGCGCACGGCGGCGCCGATCGTCGCCGGGATCCGGGACAGGGCTCTGCGCCGTGAGTACACGCGGCGTCTGGCCGGATGGGTGGCCCTTCCCGAGTCAGACGTGCTGCGCGCCGTCCAGTCTGCCGAGAGACGAGGACCTGGCGCCGTCCAGGCCTCCTCCGGTGGCAGTGGGGATGCGGTCCTGGGCACGGATGCCCGGCGTCCTGCGCTTGAGCCGGTGACGGACCAGGTCACGGCCCTGGAGCGTCAGGTTCTGGCCACCATGGTGCAGCAGCCGATGGCAGCAGCGCGCGCCGGGGCGGACACGATTGAGTCCGCCGCCTTCTCCAACGCCGTCCACCGCGCCGCCTTCGAGGCGATCGAGGCTGCGGGAGGCGTCAGCCGGATGCAGGACGAGGTCACGGCACTCACCGCCGGGGGCAAGGGTCTGAAGGAGATCGAGCGCACTGCCTTCGCCCACTGGGTGGAGCAGGTTCGCCTCGGTGCCACCCCGGAGATTGATGCGGCGCTGACGGCGCTCGCGGTCGTCACGCTTCCGGTGGCCACACGGCGGGGATCGCAGGAGATCGACCCTGATGCCCTTCAACGCTACGCACGCGACGTCGTGACCTCGCTGGCTCGAATGGGTGTCAACCGTAGGCTCACTGAGCTGCGCGGCCGGCAGAGGCGTATGTCTGCCGAGGACCCCGGGTACCGCGAGCTCTTCGAGGAGATCGTGGGCCTGGAGAACAAGCGCATGCAGCTGAGCCAGGGCTGAGCAGGCCCAGACTCGCTCGGCCCTCTGACAGCCAACCTGCCAGGCGTCGCCCAGGACCCGCTCGGGTCATACGCCAGGCTACGTTTCCAGAGGGGGCGAGTCCCCCCTGCACGCACCAAAGCCCCACACGCCGCCCCATCTCCGTCGCCTCTTCCCGTCGCTTTAGGCCCTGAACAGTCGATCCCCATCCCCGCCACACCCGAACCGACTGTTCAGCGCCTAAACCGACGCTCCTAGGCCACACGCCAGCCCCAAACTGACGGTTCAGGGCCTCAACTGACGCAGCCATCAAACCCACCACCCCCACTGGAACGTGCATCCCCCGATGCGGACGTGCACACGTCATTGGTGCGTGCCCTAGCACTCCCCTAGAGACCGTCGCATTCGCCAAAGCACGCACCAATCACCCACCCCACGCCACAAAACCCCCACGCGCCACCGTCGTTCGGAGCCTGCTCCCCAAGGTGCCCAGAACCAACTTCAACCCCGACTATCCAGCACCAGCTCGCTGAGGCCATGGGCGTCAGTCGCGCAACAGTCAGCAACTACGAAACGGGCTTCTCCAGTAAGCCACGCAAGATCGTGCTCAACGTCTGGGCTATGGCTACAGGCGTGCCGATTCAGTGGATCGAGACCGGGACCGCGCCAGGAGCCGGAGACGACGGAAGCCCCGGCCGGTGGGGCCGGGGCTTCCGAGAAGCTCCTGCGGTTGGACTCGAACCAACAACCGTCCGATTAACAGTCGGATGCTCTGCCATTGAGCTACGCAGGAATCGCGCTTGGCGCGGAAAGAACTTTAGCAACCGTTCACGGCCGCGTCGAATCGGCACCTGAGGCTAAGACCGCCAGATTCCGCCATTTTCTCACGGTGTGGGCAGACCCACACCATCACGGACCTGACGAAGCAGGGCCTGAGCAGCCTCACGCTGCCCCGTATCCAGACTCTCGAGCGCCGGATCAAGCACCGCGTACAAGCTCCCGTCGCCACGGCGACGGATCGAGGCTGTCACGCGCAGCCCATCGGGCAGGGCCTGGCTGACGTAGTGGACAATGGCACGCTCAACCTGCTGTCTGACCACCCGCCCGAAGGCGGACTCGTCGACGTCCACACTCTCCCAGCCGCCGCCAGGCCTCCCCTGACGCAGGGCCGCCGGCACGCGCAGCAACCGTGCCCGCCTCTCATACAAGACATGAAACGAGAAGCAGCGCTCCTCGGCATCCCACCGCGCCCGAGTCACCTGGTCCCAGCCCGTCAGCCCGTCCCAGCACCATGGTTCCGCGGCGCCTGCGGCCTTAACCTCGGGCTCGGCCGCGGCAGCACCGCCCGCCGCGGCAGCACCACCGGCAGCCCCAACCTCGACCTCATCCCCGGCAGCACCGCCGGCCGCAGAGGCCTCCGCCGACCCGACCTCAACGCCCCGCAGACCGTCCTGGCACGCCACGAGCCAGCGCCGACCATCCGCCGAGACCGGTACAGCCGCAAGCAGACGAGATTCTGCCGCAACCTCCGCGACTACCTCAGCAGGCAGGGCAAGGTGAGAAGAGCGAGAACGACGCAGCCATGACATGGCCGCAGGCTACAGGCACCAGGCCCGCCCCGGCGCCCCCTCCCCCTGCTCACGACACCTATCTTGCATAGTCTTACATTAAGCCGTTACATTCATACATGACACGGGTCCGCCCCTGCCTCGATTCGACGGCGAGTCACGGCGCCCCGTCCGCGGTCCGTCTGCGTCGTTGTCATCTAACGCCGCACCACGAGCTGCACCGACTCGAAGGAGATTTGAGGTGCCTCAACGCATCACCTTGGCCAGTATTGCCGAGCAGGCTGGCGTCTCGACGGCGACCGTCTCCCGTGTCCTCAACGGCAAGTCCAACGTCGCTGAGGTCACCCGGCGTCAGGTGCTCGTGGCCCTGGACCTGCTGGGATATGAACGTCCCGAGGCCCTGCACCAGGCCTCACGCGGGCTGGTCGGGCTGATCGTGCCCGAGCTGTCCAACCCGATCTTCCCTATGTTCGCCCAGGAGATCGAGCAGCTGCTGGCTCCCAGCGGCCACACCCCACTGCTGTGTACCCAGAACCCTGGTGGCACCACCGAGGACGAGTACATCGAGATGCTCGTGGACCGTGGGGTCTCCGGCATCATCTTCGTCTCCGGCCGCCACGCCGACACCTCCAGCGACGTCACCCGTTACCAACGCCTGCGCGAGCGCGAGGTCCCCCTGGTCACGATCAACGGCAACGCCCCCACGATCAAGGCCCCCGGCTTCACCACGGACGACCGCACTGCCGCGCGCATGGCGGTGGACTACCTCATCAGTCTGGGCCACCGCCGAATCGGCCTGGCCATGGGCCCCTTGCGTATGGTCCCCGCCCAGCGCAAGCGCTCGGGCTACGAGGACGCCATGCGTGCCGGTCTGCCTGGCGAGCCCCTGCGGACCGTCGAGGCCCTGTACAGCTATGAGGGCGGCGCCGCAGGCGCCACCCGGCTGCTGGAGCAGGGGTGCACTGCCATCGTGTGCGGCTCGGACATCATGGCCCTCGGCGCCATTCAGGGTGTGCGTGCCGCAGGTCTGTCGGTCCCCGGCGACGTCTCGGTCATCGGCTACGACGACTCCCCGCTCATCCCCATGACCAACCCGCCGCTGACCACGGTGCGCCAGCCGGTGACTGCCATCGCCCGCTCGGCCGTGACAACCCTGCTGGCCGCGATCGCCGGCGAGGACGTCCCGGATGGGGAGATGTTCTTCTCCCCCGATCTCATTGTCCGCGGCTCCACGGGCCCGGCGCCCAAGGAGTAGCGAGGCCGCCGCCTAACGCGACCAGCTGCGGGCCAGGCGCGCGCCCATCTCCTCCAGCCGACGGCGCACTGCCTGCTCTCCCTCGCTGTGCCAGACGCCCATGGTGCCCGCCCCCATCTCCTCCAGGCTGTAGGAGGCGCTCACACCAGCCACTGCCAGCTCACCGCGCGGCACAAGAGCGCGGCCGCTGACCAGGGCTACCGGCAGCGCCCGCGCCGAGGCAGCCTGGCCCACGACGGCGGTCAGCGAGTCCGCCAGGACGTCGTAGACCTCTCCCGCTGCAGTCACGACGAGATCAGCGTCCTCCACCCTCGCCTCCAGGCCGAGCAGGTCCGCCATCACTCGCGTGCCGGGCATCGCCCGCGCGCCGAGCGCCTGGAGGAGGAGGGCAGCCCCACCGCCGGCCCCACTGCCCCATGAGGTGACGCTGAGCGTGCCCGGTGCGCTCCTTTCGGCTCCAACCACTGGCAGGACCCGGCGCACCGGCCCACCGACCCCGGAGCGTTCGGTCAGCTGCGTGAGGAGACTGCTGGCAGCCGCGCAGGCATCCCGGTCACGTTCCTGCGCCTGCTCGGCTCCCAGGGAGGTCACGGAGACCAGCCCCTGTCCGGCGCCAGACAGTCCGCCGAGCGGGACGTCGTCGGCCAGGGCGAGCAGGAGCCGCCGCTCCGCGAGCATCCGGGCGGCCTGCTCCACTCCCCCGAGCCCGTCGACGAGGCCCGCCCCACCGTCGTGGACACCGCTGCGCGCCAGGCCCACGACAAGCAGGTCGTCGGGTGCGCTCGCCCTCACGGCGGCAGCCAGCACCTGGCCGAGGCCGTAGGTGGCGCCCTCCATCGCCTCGCGCGCAGCCTCCTCGCGGTCCGCCGGCAAGGCCGTCAGGCGGGCTGCGTCCAGGAACCACGTGGTCCCGGAGCCCGACGACGGCGCAGCCGCGTCACTCGGTCTCTTTGCCTGCGGCGGGGCGAGCCTGAGCAGGTCCACCTCACGGACCTGGCCAAGCGGCCCGGAGGCCTGCACAGCCAGGCGGCCAGTGACCAGGGAAGAAGGAAAGACCGCAGCGCTGCCGGCAGCGCCGTCGGCCATCGGCAGGAGCGCCAGGCGGTCCTCGGGCCGCTGGCTGCGCCATCCCGCTGACAGGGCCTGGGCCACGGCGTGAGCAGGCAGGCCCGTCCCCGCCGTGGTCACAGGCACGCCCCCGGGCTCGGGATACATCCCACCCGGTGCAAGAAGGACGCGCACGCGCTCAGCCCTTGGCCGGCTCGTCCACGGCCCCGCCCAGCCGCGCCAGCAGGAGCGCCTCGGCGGTAACGATCTTCTCCAGGTCACCCAGGTGCATGGACTCGTCCTCGCTGTGGGCACGCGTGTCCGGGTCCTCGATGCCGGTCACCAGGACCTGAGCACCGGGGAAGGTCTCCTGGAGGGTGGAGATGAAGGGGATGGAGCCACCCTGGCCGATGTCCACGCAGTTCTCGCCGAAGGCCGTGGACAGCGCCCAGTGGGCCGCACGGCCGGCCGGGGTGTCCGAGGACCCGTCGAAGGCGGGACCGGCCTCGCCCTGGGAGACGGTCAGGCGCGCCCCGAAGGGCACCTGCTGCTTCAGGTAGGCCACGAGCGCGGCCTGGGCCGCGGCAGGGTCCTGGCCGGGTGCCAGACGCATGGAGATGCGGGCGGTGCAGGAGGGGGCCAGGACGTTGCCGGCCAGGTGGAGGGGCGTGACGTCCATGCCGATCACCGTGATCGTCGGCTTGGTCCACAGCCGGGCGGTGAGGTCCCCGGTACCGGCCAGCTCGACGCCGTCGAGCACGCCAGCGTCGGCGCGGAAGGCCTCCTCGGGGTACTCAGGGAAGTCAGGAGCAGCCTGGGCACGGGAGACCAGCCCCGGCACGGCGACGTCGCCCGCCTCGTCGTGCAAGGTGGCCACCAGGCGGCACATGGAGGTCACGGCGTCGAGCACCGGGCCGCCGTACTGTCCCGAGTGCAGGGCGTGGTCGAGGACGTCCAGCCGGGCGTCGACCTGGACCACGCCGCGCAGCGAGGTGGTCAGCGCCGGCACACCGACCTTCCAGTTGGAGGAGTCGGCCACGACGATGACGTCAGCCTCCAGACGGTCGCGGTAGGCAGCCAGCAGGTTCTCGAAGGAGGGCGAGCCGACCTCTTCCTCCCCCTCGATGAAGACGGTGACCGAGCAGGGAAGGCCCCCGAGGAGCTCGTCCAGCACCCGCAGGGCGTGGACGTGGGAGATGACGCCGGCGCCGTCGTCGGCCGTACCGCGTCCGAACAGGCGGTCGCCGCGGCGCTCGGCAGTGAAGGGATCAGCCTGGGCCCAGGCGCCGGGGTCGCCCACGGGCTGGACGTCGTGGTGGGAGTAGAGCAGCACGCGCGGGGAGCCTGCGGGCCCCTCGCGGTGGGCGAGCACCACCGGACGGCCAGGCACGCCGTCCGGCCCGTCGACGCTCACGACCTCGGCCTCCAGCCCCACGCCCCGCAGCAGGCCGGCCACGTGCTCGGCCGAGCGCGCCACCTCCGCCTGGTCGTGGCTGGAGGCCGAGACCGAGGGGATGGCGACGAGGTCGACCAGGTCGGCCACGACGTCGTCGAAGGAGCGGTGGACGGATGCGCGTACGGCGTCGACTGAGATCATGGTTTTCAGCGTAGCGCGACCGAGCCGGTAACCTAGCGGCGTGAGTCTGTTCAAGAAGGAGAAGGCCGCCGAGCCCGCGCCGGAGGCCGAGAGCACCAAGCCCGGTGGCAAGGGACGTCCCACGCCCAAGCGCAAGGACGCGCAGGCCCGTGGCGTCCACCCCGTGGTCCCCACCGACCGCAAGGCCGCCAAGCGTGAGGCCCGCGCCAAGCAGGACGAGGCCTGGGAGCGCCAGCGCCGCGCCATGGTGACCGGAGACGACCGCTACCTGCCGGTGCGGGACAAGGGACCGATCAAGCGCTACATCCGCGACTACGTGGACGCCCGCTTCAGCGTCGGCGAGCTCTTCCTGCCCTCGACGATCATCCTGCTGCTCGTGGTCATCGGCTTCCAGGCGGTCTCACACTCGGCGCAGGCGGCTGTGGGCACCTTCTACCTCATGCTCTTCATCTACGGTCTCTTCCTCATCGCGATCGTGGACGCGGTCATCTGCTGGCGTCTGGTTCGCAAGCGCCTCATCGCCAAGTTCGGCGAGGCTCGCGTCAAGGAGCAGGGTGTGATCTTCTGGTACGTCTTCTCCCGCTGCTTCAACCTGCGGCGCTGGCGTCAGCCGGTTCCTCAGGTGGGACGCCGCGAGTACCCCTCCTGAGCCCGCTCCGCCTCGTTTCCCGGCCCGGTTCTCCGCCGACAGCGGAAGCCGGGCCGACGACGTCCCTGGCCCTGTGACCGAGGACTCGCCCCGGCGCCTGCTCCCCTAGGCTGGAGCCATGGTTGCTTACCGTCATCTTGGCAGCTCCGGCCTTCGCGTCACGGAGATCACCTACGGAAACTGGCTCACCCACGGCTCGCAGGTCGAGGCTGACACGGCGACGCAGTGCGTCCACACGGCCCTAGACCTGGGCATCACGACCTTCGACACCGCCGACACCTACGCCAACACCAAGGCCGAGGAGGTACTGGGCAAGGCGCTGGCCGGCACGCGCCGTGACGGCGTGGAGATCTTCACCAAGGTCTACTTCCCGATCCAGGACAAGGGCGCTAACGACTCTGGGCTGTCGCGCAAGCACATCCTGCGCGGCATCGAGGGATCGCTCAAGCGCCTGGGCACCGACTACGTGGACCTCCTCCAGGCCCACCGCTACGACGACGCCACGCCGCTGGAGGAGACGATGCAGGCCTTCGCCGACGTCGTGCGCTCGGGCAAGGCCCTGTACATCGGCGTCTCGGAGTGGACCGCCGAGCAGATCCGGGCCGGTCAGGAGCTGGCCACCCAGATGGGATTCCGCCTGGTGTCCAACCAGCCGCAGTACTCGATGCTGTGGCGTGTCATCGAGGACAAGGTCGTGCCCACCTCCGAGGAGCTCGGCATGGGCCAGGTCGTGTGGTCCCCGATGGCTGAGGGCGTGCTGTCCGGCAAGTACCTACCCGGTCAGCAGCCTCCGGCAGGCTCGCGCGCCACGGACGAGCGTGGCGGCAAGGACATGATCGCGGGATGGATGCGCGACGAGGTCCTCACCGCGGTCCAGAGCCTGCGTCCGATCGCTGACGAGGCAGGCCTGACCATGCCGCAGCTGGCGATCGCGTGGGTCCTGCAGAACCCGAACGTCTCGGCCGCCCTGGTGGGCGCCTCCCGGCCCCAGCAGCTGGAGGAGAACGTCAAGGCCTCGGGCGTGCGCCTGGACGCGGACATGATGGCCGCGATCGACCAGGCCCTGGGCGACGTCGTCGAGCGTGACCCGGCGCTCACCCGCTCCCCCTCACGCAAGGCTGACGAGGAGCTGCGCTGACCTGTGACGCGAGCGGGTAGCTTTGCGCACGAGCGAGGAGCCTGGCGTTCTTCACTCGGAGGCAAAGCTACCCGTTCGGCCCGTCAACGCCTGCGCTGCGGCCGGAGCGAGTATGACCGCACCGGCTGCCACAGCCGGCAGGTTGGCGTAGTGGAGGTTGGCCCCGAGCGCACCCGTGGCCACCGAGCCGAGGGAGACCCCCAGGACGTTGCAAGTAGCAGCCACAGTCATCAGGCTCGTGACCCGTCCGGATACAGCCACCGCCTCGATACGCGTGTAGGAGGTTGCCAGGACCGTGCCCACGCCCGCTCCCATGATGAGGATCATCGCCAGGGTCAGCGGCGTGCCGGGAACCGCCGTGAGGACGGACGAGCAGATGAGCACCAGAAGGCCACCCAGAGCCGTCCTCGCGAGGACGCCGGTGCGCAAGGAGGGCGCCACCATGCCGGCCAGCGCCGAGGTGATCCCCATCGAGCCGTAGATCGGGCCGGTCAGCCCTGGGGTCCCGTGAGCCGTGTGCACGGCGGTCAGCGCCGTCTGGGTGGCGCCAAAGACCACGCCCACAGCACCGATCGTGAGCAGTACCGGTGCCAGCGCCACCCACGGCGTACGCGCCTGCGCCTGCGTGGAACCGGCCCCGCCGTCGTGGTGCGGACGAGACAGCGCCGGGCGGCGGGCGAGCCACAGGGCGAAGGCTCCTTCACCCAGCACGGTGAGGACCAGCAGGGACAGGGCCGCCCCCTCGGCCCCGAGCAGCGTCACCAGCGCCCCGGCCGCGACCGGCCCGACGACGAAGCTCGTCTCATCCGCGGCCGTCTCGAAGCCCAGGCCGAGCCGGATCGTCCGCAGGGCACGAGCAGGTACGGCGTCCGCACGAGCAATGGCCGACCAGCATGCACGCGCAATCGAGCCTGCCTGAGGGTTCGCACATCCGAGGAGTGCCGCGAAGATGAGAATGAGGGCACTTGACAGGTCCGCATACAAACAGGCGAGTACCCCGGCCAGAGCCAGTGACTGCACCACGAGGGCGCAGGCGAGCACACGCACCGCACCAATCCGGTCCACGAGGCGGCCGACGAGTGGCGCCCCAGCGGCAGTCCCCAGGCCCACGGCCGCGACTGTCGAGCCGGCCAGGGCCAGGCCTCGGCCGGAGGCGGAGACGATGAGGAGCATGCCCAGCTGGTTCATGGCCGCTGGCAGCCGGCCCAGAAACCCCAGGGCAAGGAAGGAGCCACCGGCAGCCTGCACGAGAGCACGCAGGGGCCGGTCGGGTGCAGGCGGCTGCGCGCCGGGCACCTGAGAGGAGGGGGCTGAATGAGTCACTGGTGTTCCCGGGGTCGACGACGTCGGACTACCAGCCCGACCTCACAAGTAGCCTCGTCTCCCACTCATGCGCCGTGGCGCGCGGCCATGGTAACCGTTCAGCGCGGGCGGCGCATGGTCGCCAGCGCCCGGTTGATACGGCCCGGCCATGCCGGACCGTTGTAGATGAAGGCGGTGTAGGCCTGGAGCAGGTCCGCACCGGCGTCGAGCATGAGCTCAGCGTCCATGATGGAGGAGATCCCACCCACGCCGATAATCGTTGGCCCTTCGCCCAGGCGCGCGCGCAGCCGGCGCACGACCTCCAGGGAGCGCGGAAGCAGCGGCGCCCCGGACAGGCCTCCCTCCCCCAGGTCGTGGTCGATGGTGGTGTTGGTGGCGACCACGCCGTCCAGGCCCATGTCGGTGACAAGGTCAGCGACGGCGTCGACGTCCTCGTCGGCCAGGTCCGGGGCGATCTTGACCAGGAGGGGCACGTGACGGTGAGCGGCAGCGTCACCGGCCTCCCGCACGGCCTCAAGGATCGGCCGCAGGGACTCCACGTTCTGCAGGTCGCGCAGGCCGGGAGTGTTGGGGCTGGAGACGTTGACCACGAGGTAGTCGGCCCAGCGGGCCACCGCGGCCGCGGAGTAGCGGTAGTCCTCGACGGCGTCCTCCAGCGGGACCACCTTGGTCTTGCCGATGTTGGCTCCCACGACGATGCTGCGCCCACGCACCGTCGAGCGCAGCTCGCGCAGGCGGCGAGCGGCCTCGTCCGCGCCAGAGTTGTTGAAGCCCATCCTGTTGCGCACGGCTCGCGTAGCCGGGTAGCGCCACATGCGGGGCTTGTCATTGCCAGGCTGGGCCTGGGCGGTGAAGGTGCCGACCTCGATGAAGCCGAAGCCGAGGGCGTCCATGCCCTCCACGGCCTCGCCCTCCTTGTCCATCCCGGCAGCCAGTCCCAGCACGCCGGGAACCGGGCGGGCGAAGGGCCCTCCCTGACCGGCAGAGGGCACGGGGATCGCGGGTCGGCGTCCCCAGGCCTGGCGCACGACGTCCCGCACGAAGGGCAGGCGACCGGTGAGCGCGACGCCCTTGACGCAGACGTCGTGGATAACCTCGGGGTCAATGCGTGTCAGGACGGTCTTGTACAGCAGGTCGTAGAGCACGGGGTCAGGATACCGGGGGCCACGAGGCTCATGCGTTACGCCGGTGGGATACTGGCACGGCCACGAGTGAAGAGAGGCGAGAGACCGTCATGAGCCTGGACGTCGTGCTCAAGTCCGTCCGTGAGGAACCCAGCGCCGAGGACGGGTACCGGGTGCTGGTGGACCGGTTGTGGCCGCGAGGGGTGTCCAAGGAGCGCGCAGCACTGGACGAGTGGTGTCAGGAGATCGCTCCGTCTGGCGAGCTGCGTCGCGGCTTCCACCACGGCGAGATCAGCTGGGAGGAGTTCCAGGCGCGTTACCGCGCCGAGCTGGCCCAGCCCGAGCGTGCCGAGGCTGTGGCACACCTACGCGGCCTGGCCGAACGCGGACGCCTCACCCTCCTGTACGGCACGAGGAACGGAAACCAGCGCTCCAACGCGCCGGTGCTGCGCGAGGTACTCCTCAGACGTTGAAGCCCAGCGCCCGCAGCTGCTCGCGCCCCTCGGGCGTGATCTTGTCCGGGCCCCACGGCGGCAGCCACACCCACTGGATGCGGACCTTGTCCACGATGTAGGCCAGGGCCTGGGACGCCTGCTCCTCAATGACGTCGGTCAGCGGGCAGGCTGCCGTCGTCAGCGTCATGTCCAGCACCACGGTGCCGTCGGGCTCGATGGCGATGCCGTAGAGCAGACCGAGGTCGACGACGTTGATGCCCAGCTCCGGGTCGATGACGTCGCGCAGGGCTTCCTCGATCGCGGCGACGTCGACGTCGGAGAGCTGGGCGGGGGCGTGCTGGGCCGCCATGGGGTTGTCGGCCGGGCCGGCAGGTGCGGTGGTAGCCGGGCTGCCGGCCGGGTTCTCGGCTCCGGGCGCCGGGGCGCCGGTGGGCTCGCTCATGCGGTCTCCTTGAGGTTGTCAGGACCGATCCGGTCCTCGTCAGTCAGTGGTGAGGGCAGGTGAGGGGACGCCTCAGCTGGCCGGTGCGCCGTCGGCCTCCACCTGCGGAAGGACGACGCCGGAGCGCGCCAGGGCGTCCTTGAGGGCCATCCACCCCAGCAGCGCGCACTTGACGCGGTTGGGGTACTTCGAGACCCCCTCGAAGGCCGCCCCGTCCTCCAGGGCGTCGAGCACGGCCTCGTCCACGCCCTTGCCGCGTGAGTGCATGAGGGCGTCGAAGTCCGCCTCCAGGCGGGCGACCGTCTCTAGGTCCGCACCGTCGACCAGGTCGTGCATGACCGAGATCGAGGCCTGGGAGATAGAGCAGCCCTCCCCCTGCCAGCCGACGGCCGCGATGGTGCCGTCCTGGACCTTGACGTCAAGAGTCACCTCGTCCCCGCAGGTGGGGTTGACCTGGTGGGACTGGCCGTCAGGGGCGTCGAGCGCGCCCGCGCCGTGGCGCTCACGCGAGTGGTCGAGGATGACCTGCTGGTAGAGCTGGTCGAGGTCGTTCATGCTCACCTGCCAAAGTAGGAACGGACGGAGGCGACCGCCTCGAGGAAGCGGTCAACCTCCTGGGGCGTGGTGGTCGGCCCGAAGGATACGCGCGAGGAGGCGTGCACCCCGAAGTGGGCGTGGATGGGCTGGGCGCAGTGGTGGCCGGTGCGCACAGCGACCCCGGCAGCATCGAGCACCTGGCCGACGTCATGAGGGTGGACGCCATCGACGACGAAGGGCACCACGCCGAGCCGGTCGCGGGTATCGGTCGGCCCGAGCACGCGCACGCCGGCCACGCCCGTCAGGCCGTCCAGAAGACGCCCAGTCAGCACCTGTTCACCGGCGTGCAGACGGTCCAGGCCCAGCCGTGACAGGTAGCCCACCGCCGTCGTCCACGCCGCGGCCTGGGCCAGCGGCTGGCTGCCGGCCTCGAAGCGGGCGGGACCGGTCATGTAGGTCGAGGACTCCATGGAGACGACCTCGATCATCGAGCCCCCGGTGAGCACCGGTGGCATCGCCTCCGTCAGCTCCTCGGTGGCCACCAGCGCGCCGATGCCGGTCGGCCCGAGCATCTTGTGGCTGGACAGGACCATCGCGTCCACACCGGCAGCGGACAGCGCCGCGAAGTCCAGCGGGAGGTGGGCCCCGGACTGGCAGGTGTCCAGCAGGACAAGGGCACCGACTGCCTTGGCTGCCGGCAGGATCACATCCAGCGGGGTGAGCGCTCCGATGACGTTGGAGGCGTGGGCCACAGCCACCACGCGGGTGCGCTCGGTGATGACGTCCACCGTGCCGGGATCGATCCGGCCCTCGGGGGTCAGGTCCAGCCACCGCAGAGTGGCACCCGTGCGCGCCGCCAGCTCCTGCCAGGGCACGAGGTTGGCGTGGTGCTCCGCGCGCGAGACGACGATCTCGTCGCCCTGGCCCAGGCGGAGCCTGGCCGAGGGGTCATGAGCATCCGCTGCCGCGCCCCCGCGCCCGGCCGGGCGTCCCAGGCTCGCGTGCCCGATCGCCAGGGCCACGAGGTTGACTGCCTCGGTGGCGTTCTTGGTGAAGACCACCTGACTGGCCCGCGCTCCCACGAAGGCGCCGACCGCCTCGTGAGCCTCCTCCCAGGCGGCAGTCGCCTCATCGGCGATCTGGTAGGTCGAGCGGCCCGCGGCGCCGTTGGACATCCGCAGGAACTCGGCCTCACGAGCGATGACGCAGGCTGGCTTCTGGCTGGTGGCTGCCCAGTCGAGATAGGCCAGCTGCCCGCCCGAGCGCGCGGGACGCGCCAGGTACGGGAAGTCCGCACGGACGGCGGCGAGCTCGTCCGCGCTCAGCGGCTGCGGCGGCCTCACCTGCGCGGCAGACGGGACGGAGGATGCAGAGTCAGTCATGAGGGTGCCTCACTTGAGGAAGCGGTCGTAGCCCTCGTTCTCCAGGCGCTCAGCCAGGTCCGGGCCACCCTCCTCGGCCACGTGCCCGTCAACGAAGACGTGGACGTGGCTGGGCTTGATGTAGCGCAGGATCCGCGTGTAGTGCGTGATGAGGAGGAAGCCGGCGTCGGAGGAGTCGTGCAGGCGGTTGACGCCCTCGGAGACGATGCGCAGCGCGTCCACGTCCAGGCCGGAGTCGGTCTCGTCCAGGACGGCGAACCGGGGCTTCAAGAGCTCCATCTGGAGGATCTCGAAGCGCTTCTTCTCGCCTCCCGAGAAGCCGGCGTTGACGTCACGCTCGTTGAAAGCAGGGTCCATGCGCAGCTTCTCCATCGCGCCGGAGACCTCGCTGACCCACTGGCGGACCTTGGGGGCCTGGCCGTCGATGGCGGTCTTGGCGGTGCGCAGGAAGTTGGCCACGGACACGCCGGGGACCTCAACCGGGTACTGCATGGCCAGGAACAGGCCGGCGCGAGCGCGCTCGTCCACGCTCATGTCCAGCAGGTTGACGCCGTCGAGCAGGACCTCACCGTCGGTGACCTCGTAGTCGGGGTGACCGGCGATGGAGTAGGCCAGGGTGGACTTGCCCGAGCCGTTGGGGCCCATGATGGCGTGGACCTCGCCGGAGTCAACCGTGAGGTCGACGCCCTTGAGGATGGGCTTGGGGCCGTCGTTGGTGGCGACCTGTACGTGGAGGTTCTTGATCTGCAGAGTGCTCATGCTCGTGTGCTCTTCTGTTGCGGGTACGGGGTGGTCAGGTGCGGCTCAGGCGGTGGGAGCCTGCTCGCGGGCGGCGATGACGCCGGTGAGCTCCAGCTCCTTCTCGATGGCGCCCATGAGGGTCTCCTCGACCTCAGGCACGCCGATCTCGGCGACGATCTCATTGAAGAAGCCGAGCACCACCAGGCGCCGAGCCTCAGCCTCGGGGATGCCGCGGGCACGCAGGTAGAACAGCTGGTGGTCGTCGAAGCGCCCGGTGGCCGAGGCATGGCCGGCGCCCTCGATGTTGCCGTTCTCGATCTCCAGGTTGGGGATCGAGTCCGCCTTGGCGCCCTCGGTGAGCACCAGGTTGCGGTTGAGCTCGTAGGTGTCCGTGCCGCGGGCGGCGGCGCCGATGAGGCAGTCCCCCACCCATACGGCGTGGGCATTCTCGCCCTGCAGCGCGCCCTTGTAGGTCACGCGGGAGTAGCAGTGCGGCTCGGTGTGGGCCACGTAGGGGCGGTGCTCCTGGTGCTGGCCGGCGTCGGTGAAGTAGACGCCGTAGGCCTCGGTACGCCCGCCCTCGCCAGCGAAGCCGAGGTCGGAGGAGATGCGCACGTCTCCACCCAGGCTCACGACCACGTGCTTGAGGGTGCCACGCCCCTCCACGCGCACGCGGTGGTTGGAGGCGTGGACGGCGGCGTCGTCCCAGTTCTGGATGGTGACGAGGGTCAGCTCGGCCTCGGGAGCGACGACAACCTCTACCCCCTGCGTGTAGGCGGCAGCGCCGGTGTGATCCAGGACCACGGTGCCGCGGCTGCTCTTCTGGGCCGTAATGAGCAGGTGGCCGGCAGCGGGGTGGGCGAAGCCCTCCTCGCCGGGGACCTCGTGGCCCGTCACGCTCACGCGCACGGCGCGCTCGAGCTGGGCGCCAGCCTGGAGGGTGACGGCGGTGGCGGTCTCGAACGCCGCCCAGGCGACGACGCCGGTGCGGTCCACCGGGGCGCCGACGGTCCCCAGGCGCTCGTCGGTGCGTTCCAGGCTCTCCACGTCCACGCCCTGCGGGGCGTCGACGGCGACAGTGACCGAGTCCGTCGCGCTTCCGGCACGCACGGCCTCCAGGTCGAACAGCGGGCGGAAACGCTTCATGGGCGTGAAGCGCCATTCCTCCTCGCGCCCGCGTGGCACCGGGATGTCAGCCGGGTCGAAGAAGGTAGGGCGGTCCGCACGCGAGGCGACGTAGCGCCCCTGAGGCGCTGCGGCGCGCCCGTGAGTGTGGGCGCCGTCCAGGCTCGCCTGGGAGTGGTCAGTGGACAGGTCGGGCATGAGGTGCTCCTGTGCCGGGTACCCGGCGGATCGAGTGGAAGGTGGTGTGCGTGGGGCGGGCTGCGCCGTCGGCCTCATCCGACGGAGTTCTCCATCTGCAGCTCGATGAGGCGGTTAAGCTCCAGGGCGTACTCCATGGGCAGCTCGCGGGCGATAGGCTCGACGAAGCCGCGCACGATCGTGGCCATGGCCTCGGTCTCGGTCAGCCCGCGCTGCATGAGGTAGAAGAGCTGGTCCGCGCTCACCTTGGACACGGTGGCCTCGTGGCCCATCTCGACGTCGTCGGTACGCACGTCGACGTAGGGGTAGGTGTCCGAGCGCGAGATCTCGTCGACCAGCAGGGCGTCGCACAGCACGTTGGACTTGGAGTGCCGGGCGTTCTTCATGATCTGGACCAGGCCGCGATAGCCCGAGCGCCCACCGTGGCGGGCCACGGACTTAGAGACGATGTGGCTGGAGGTGTAGGGCGCCATGTGCACCATCTTGGCGCCGGTGTCCTGGTGCTGGCCCTCGCCGGCGAAGGCGATGGACAGGGCCTCACCGCGGGCGTGGGGACCCATGAGGTAGACGGCCGGGTACTTCATGTTGCGCTTGGAGCCGATGTTGCCGTCCACCCACTCCATGGTGGCGCCCTCGGCGCAGGTGGCGCGCTGGGTCACCAGGTTCCACACGTTACTGGACCAGTTCTGGATGGTCGTGTACCGCACGCGGGCGTTCTTCTTGACCACGATCTCCACGATCGCTGAGTGCAGGGAGTCGGTGGAGTAGATGGGGGCGGTACAGCCCTCGACGTAGTGGACGTAGGAGTCCTCGTCGGCGATGATGAGCGTGCGCTCGAACTGGCCCATGTTCTCGGTGTTGATCCGGAAGTAGGCCTGCAGCGGGATCTCGACGTGGACGCCCTTGGGCACGTAGATGAAGGAGCCGCCGGACCACACCGCGGTGTTGAGGGCGGCGAACTTGTTGTCACCAGCCGGCACCACCGAGCCGAAGTACTCCTGGACCAGCTCGGGGTACTCGCGCACCGCGGTGTCGGTGTCGACGAAGATGACGCCCTGCTTCTCCAGGTCCTCACGGATCTGGTGGTAGACGACCTCAGACTCGTACTGGGCCGCCACGCCCGCCACCAGCCGCTCGCGCTCGGCCTCGGGGATGCCGATGCGGTCATAGGTGGAGCGGATGTCGTCGGGCAGGTCGTCCCAGGAGCTCGCCGGCTTGTCAGTGGAGCGCACGTAGTACTTCACCGAGTCCATGTCCAGCTCGGACAGGTCCACGCCCCAGGTGGGCATGGGCTTGCGCTCGAAGATCTCGTAGGCCTTGAGGCGCTTGGCCAGCATCCACTCGGGCTCGCCCTTGATGGCGGAGATCTCCCGCACGACCTGCTCGTCAAGACCGCGCTTGGCGTTGGCACCAGCCTCGTCAGAGTCGTGCCAGCCAAAGTCGTACTGCGTCGAGATCGAGTCGATGATCTCGTCGTCGGAGACGCGAGGCTTGTCGGTGCTCGGTGATGTCATCGGGTTCCTTCCGTTCGCTGGGCCCGTGGGCTTCGCGTGTCTGCTGCTGCTCGTACCGTGCGCTTGCGCAGGACGGGCATCGCGATGGGGACGTGCGTGGTGCACACGTGGTCGCCGCCGGCGAGGGTAGCCAGACGCTGCACCGGGACTCCAATCAGGCGGGCGATGGCCTGGGTCTCGGCCTCGCACAGCTCGCCGAACTGTCCAGCGACATCACGCACCGGGCAGTGGCCCTGGCACAGCTGGACGGCAAAGGAACCGTCTCCCACGTCGCGGACGGTGGCGGCGTAGCCGTCCAGGGTCAGGGCGTCCGCCAGGGCGCGAGCGCGGTCCGAGGGATCCTTACCTGCGGCCTCGACCACCGGCATGTAGCGGCGTTCCAGGTCGCGTCCGCGCACGGCCGCAAAGGAGTCGATCGCCTTGTCCCCGGCGACCTGCTGGAGGTAGGACAGGGCTCGCGTGGCGATGTCGGAGTAGCCCTCGGCGAAGCTCGTCCTCGCTTTCGAGGTGGCCACGTAGTGACGAGCCGGACGGCCACGCCCTCGCTTGCCGCAGGCAGCGGCCGCGTGGACCTGGATCTCTCCGCTCTCCTCCAGGGCAGTGAGGTGGCGACGCACCGCCGCGGGCGTCAGGTCCAGGACCCTGGCCAGCTGGGCTGCGGAGACCGGCCCCTTCTCGACGATGAGGTCAAGGACCCTGGCCCGGGTCGAGTCGTCGTCGACCGTGCTCATGACCTCTCCTCTCCTCCTCGGGCGGCGCACGTAGGCCGGATGGCCTACGCACTGTCCCACTTTAACCAAGATCGGCCTTCCGATATTAGCAGGACGAGAGGATCGGTCGATCTCGGTACGTGGGATCCAGCACGCATACCGGTCAGAGGAGTGGCCTATGCCGGGCCCCGCACGGTGACGACGGCGCACGGCGCCGGTCGGATCGTTGCTGTGCCGGGCCCAGCATGTTCCTAACCCAGCGGTCGGCTGAGCAGCTCGACCTCCTTCCACAAGCGCGGCGTCATGATCCCGCCAACGAAACCACCCTGGTCATCGAGCTCAAATCCACCTAGCCGCCAGCGCCCGAGGCGATCCTGGAAGAGCTGACCGGCATAGACGGTCTCAGGTGCGACATAGCGGGCATTCGCGATATCCCACGGACCCAGTGCGCTGTCTCCCAGGGCCACCCACACTCCGCCCGCACCCGGCAGCGCCTGCATGTCCTGCCCGCACGAGAACACCAGATAGTGCTGGCCGTCGACGCACCTGGACTGCATCACCTCGATCTGGCCGAAGGGCACGTCAGGACTGCTCAGCGGCTCCAGGACCTCCCAGTGATCGAGGTCGTCCGAGACCGCGTGCCCCACCACGCCGCTGCGGCGGATCGATGCTCCCTTGCCCCGCGCCGTGACGAGCATGTGCCAGCGCCCCTCATCACGGAAGACATAGGGGTCTCTCCAGGCCTCGTCATAGGGATAGGCAGGGTTCCACTTCTGGTACCACCGGGCGTCAGCCGTCAGGGGCTCGCTCGTCGCTCGCTCGAAGACGACGCCGTCGTAGGAGTCCACCCAACCGATCCGTTGCACAGCACCAGCCTCAGCCCTGCTAATGCCGGTATAGAAGACCCGCATGCCTCCGTCTGGTTTCATCACCGCAGAACCGGTCCAGATCGCCTTGTCGTCAAATGCTGGGCCATCGGTGTGGACCACGGCATCGGGCAGCAAGGTCCACTGCTGCAGGTCGGTCGAGACGGCGTGCCCCATGGAGGCGTTCTGGTGGCGGCGCTCAGGATCGCGCAAGGCACGCGAGGCTCGCAGAAAGAAGGCGTGGTAACGGGGCTCTTCAGAGTTGAGTGTGGGGTGAGGCGTCGAGGCCTCTGGTGATGAGGA
>OKJI01000011.1_pt1 | contig 52756 bp, 36 predicted proteins | sample 1614861 | NCBI WGS metagenome assembly OKJI01 (sample SAMN04436974, study PRJEB24849) | human gut metagenome | biome: human gut; feature: NICU; material: stool | host: Homo sapiens | place: USA: Saint Louis, MO | collected 2010-03-24
CACCGCGTCCGCCGCGGCCACCGGAGCGCGAACCGCGCCCGCCCTCGCCGTCGCGGCGACGCTTACCGGTCTCTCCCAGGTCCTCGATCTCCTCCGCTGCCAGGCCAGCCAGCGTGCGCTGGCTCTTGGGCAGCGTGCCGGTCACGCCCTCGGGGATGTCCAGGTCAGCGAAGAGGTGCTCGCTGGTGTGGTAGGTCTCCACAGGCTCCTCGGCCTCCAGGCCCAGGGCCTTGGCGATCAGGCGCCAGCGGGGCACGTCGTCCCAGTCCACGAAGGTGACGGCGGTACCAGAATTGCCCGCTCGCCCGGTACGGCCGATCCGGTGGACGTAGATCTTCTCGTCCTCGGGGCACTGGTAGTTGATGACGTGGGTGACGTCGTCGACGTCGATGCCTCGGGCGGCGACGTCCGTGGCCACCAGGACATCGACCTTGCCGTGGCGGAAGGCGCGCAGCGCCTGCTCGCGAGCACCCTGCCCCAGGTCCCCGTGCAGGGAGGCGGTCGCGAAGCCGCGCGCGCTCAGGTCCTCGGCCACGCGCGCCGCAGTGCGCTTGGTGCGAGTGAAGATGATGGTGCGTCCACGCTCGTGGGCCTGGAGGATACGTGAGACGACCTCGACCTTGTTGAGGGCGTGGGTGCGGTAGACGACCTGCTTGACGCTGGTGACCGTCATCGACTCGTCACCCGGGTCCTGGGCGCGGATGTGGGTCGGCTTGGACATGTAGCGGCGGGCCAGGGCGACGACGGCGCCGGGCATGGTCGCGCTGAAGAGCATGGTCTGGCGGTCGGGCCTGGTGCGGGCCAGGATCTTCTCCACGTCCGGCAGGAAGCCGAGGTCGAGCATCTCGTCGGCCTCGTCCAGCACCACCGTGGTCACGTGGTCCAGGGACAGGACGCCCCGCTCCATGAGGTCGATGAGGCGTCCGGGCGTGCCGACCACGACCTCCGCGCCTTTCTCCAGCGCCTCGATCTGGGGCTCGTAGGCGCGGCCGCCGTAGACCTGGACGATACGTACCGTGCGCTTGGCGGCGGCCTGGGAGAGCTCGGTCGCCACCTGCTTGGCCAGCTCGCGCGTGGGCAGGACCACCAGGGCCTGCGGTGAACCGGAGGCCGGGTCCTCGTCCCAGCCCTCCTCACCGGGGCCCAGCGTGTCCATGAGCAGCGGGATGCCGAAGCCGAGCGTCTTACCGGTGCCGGTCTTGGCCTGGCCGATGACGTCGCGGCCCTCCAGGGCGACCGGGAGGGTCAGGGCCTGGATCGGGAAGGGGTGGAGGATGCCCTTGTCGGCCAGGGCCTGGCTGATCTCAGGCTCGACGCCGTAGTCGGCGAAGGTCTTGGCGCTCAGGTCGGTCTCGTCGCCCTCGTCGGTGATGTCGGGGGTGGCCTCGTCCAGGACGGGCGCGTGGGCCTGGCTGGTCTCGATGACCCCGGAGCTCGGCTGGGCCGGGGCGGCGTCGGTGGTGGGCTGGGCGCCGGGCTCGCTGGCGTCCTGGGCGGTGATGTCGTCAGTCACGACGTTCCTTCAGTCTGATCGGCCGCGTGCGTTCCCGTGCCGGACAGCGGCACAGGCTCGCTAGCCGCGGCCTGCCGGGTCTGAGGCGGTGGGCCTCGGGCTGACAGGCGGCGGCGAGGGCGGCCTGGCATCGATGGCAGCCGATCGTGAATCTGCTCCGCTCAGGGCCTCGAGCCGGCGGGGCGTGGCTGCTGGACGACCGGGCAACCGTGGACAGGGCCACCTTAGCGGCCCGTCATCGCTTCCGTCCTGGTCAGCGGCGGCCCTACGGGGCCGGCGTGGGCGAACTCACGGCGAGAGTGGGGGACCTACGCTGTGTCCATGACTGATGCCCCATCGCCCCTGTCAGCGCCGTCCTCCACCGGGTACCTGCCCGCGGTCCTGGGCATGGTTGCCTTCGCCTCCTCGGTGGCGAGCATCCGGCACGCCAAGGACGCGGACAAGGCTCCCTCGATGGCCCTGAGGATCGAGCTGCTGCAGACGGCGGCGCGCCGTGTGGACTCCTTCGCTCAGGTGGAGGCGGTCTGCGCGGAGCAGGGATGGCAGGCCACCACGCTCGCAGAGGTCTTCCGTGGCTCCCTGGGTGAGTTTGACGAGCGCCTGCGCCCGGCCGACTGGCCCGAGCGCCTGCTCAAGACCTACCTGAGCCTGGGGCTGCTGAGTGACTTCTGCCTGACCCTGGTCGCGGGCCTGGGGCAGGAGCACGCCGGAGAGCTGGCGGGACTGGTCCGCGAGGACTCTTTTGACACCCTGGCGGTGGCCCAGCTGCTGCCCGGCATCGAGGCCGACGCCCAGCTGGCCGGTCGCCTGGGCCTGTGGGGACGACGCGTGGTGGGGGAGGAGATCGGCACCCTGCTGGGCATGCTGGCCACCTACCCGGCTCTGCTGGAAGGACCAGCAGACCGCGCTGACCTCCACGAGGCACTGTCGCAGGGTGCCGTACAGCGCATGCGTGGGATTGGTCTGCGCGTGTGAGACCGCCTCGTCGGCTTGGACGCGGCAGCGCCCGTCCCCACCGAGGGGACGGGCGCTGCCGCGCATGAGCCGGGGCGGGCCGGGGCAGGAGGTCCCTGCCCCGGCCCACCGTGGCTCAGGCCTGACGACGGCGGCGAGCCGCCAGGACCAGGCCCGTGGCGACCACCATCGTGGAGGCCAGGAGGAGGGTGCCGGAGTCAGCGCCCGTGCGTGACAGGGAACCACGCTGGCTGCGTCCGGTCGCAGAGCCGGATGCAGCGGCGGTCGAGCCCTGGCAGGAACCGGTCACGACGGCGTCGGGAGCCTGACCCGGTGCGACCAGTAGGTAGGTCGCCCGCGAGGGACCGGTGAAGGTCACCACGCCCTCGGCCCAGGTCGAGGCCACCGGGACCTCACGGCCGTCAGCCAGCACGCGCCACACGCTGGTGCCCTGCACGGCGGGGGCGGTGATGACCGCCTCGATGGCTGCCAGACCCTCCCGGTTGGACACCACCAGGCGGCCATCGCTCACGGTGGCGCTCAGGGCGTCGTCGCGGCGGAAGGTTCCCGTGGCTGTGACCTGGCCGTCGTGCAGGGTCAGTGTCTCCAGGGTGAGCGTGAGCGTGACGGTGCGTCCGGCGGTGTCGGTGGCCACGAGCGTGACCGTCTGCTCGCCCTCGGTCAGGACCGTGCCCGCCAGCAGGGACAGGGCGTCGGCTCCCTCGATCTGCGCCGCGGCGTCGACGACGAAGCTGACGGTCTGGGTCGACTCGTTGCCGGCCAGGTCGCGTGCGGTGACCGACACCGTGTGACGGCCCAGCGCCAGGTCCGCGGTGGGTACCTGGGCGCTCAGGACCGGGGAGTCAGCTTCATCGACCGCGCGGGCGGCCTGCCCGGCCTCGCCGCGAGCCTCCTCCTGGGTCGCCTCGTCCGGGACCGCCTGCTGCGACGCCGCTGTATTGGGCTCCTCGCCCTCCTGCGAGGAGGCTGACGAGCCGGCGGGAGCCAGCGCGCCCTGAACGGTGCCGGCCTTGGCGGTGGTCGGGGTCGACAGGGAGTCGACGACCTTGCCGTCAACGGTGGCCTGGGCGGTGGCCAGGTGCTGGTCCGTGGCCGAGACGGTCAGGACCCGCTGGTCGGCGACGGTCTCGCCCTCACTGACGGTGCTGATCTGGGTGTCCGGCGCCTGGGTGTCGACGACGACCGGGATCCCACCGGCCAGGGTGTTGCCCATCGAGTCACCCGCCACGATCAGCAGGATGTCGCCGTCGGCGACGGTGACGTCCCGGGAGAACTCCCGCTTGTTGGACTCAGGTCCTGTGCCGGAGCCGTTGTAGACGTCGATGACGGCCGAGTCGTTGATCTTGAGCTGGTAGCCCCAGCCGTCGTCCTCAGCGCTGCCCGCGAAGGTGACGGGGCTGTCCTTGGTGTACAGGACGCCGTCGTAGAGCGTGGGCGTGGCGAAGGAGAGAGTCGGCATCGTGACGTCGAGGTAGAGGAAGAAGGCGTGGTCGTAGCCGGGCACGACCGCCCCCGTGCTGTCCAGGACCTCCAGCCGGAACTGGTTGATACCCGGCTGCGTGGGCAGATCGAGGGAGAAAGTGCCGTCGCCGTTGTTCCGGGCCTGGATCGGCTCGGGGTTGATGACCGAGCCGTCCTCGCTCACGCGCGTGGCTGGGGTCAGGCGGATGACGGAGGCGTCACCCATCGAGCCAGTCAGCGTGTAGCTGGTGGCTGTGGCCCCGCTGTCCGCGGCCGAGACGAAGCAGGCACTGAGGTTCGCCTGGCAGCTGCCGTTGAAGGTCGGCGGTGTGAAGGCGGCCTCGGTCTGCCCCGAGCGGCCGGCGATCGGCAGGCTGGTGGAGGCGGTGTTCGCCCCGTCGGAGGCGACGACGGGGACGGTCACCAGCTTCTCGTCCGGGGTGAAGGTGACAGAGAAGGACCCGTCAGGGCCGACCTCGACCTTCTGACCGGCCACCGTGACTGACAACGCGGCGTCACCACGCTCGTCACTGACCGAGCCCGTGACGGTGACGGTGCCGTCCTGTGCCAGGGCGAGGGCGCCGTCGTCGTCCAGCTGTCCGGTCACCGTGAGAACCGGCGCCTGGGAGTCGTAGGTGACCGGGACCGTCAGGGTCTGGAGGACCGTCCCGTCCGCGGCGTAGGCCACGACCTCGATCTCCTGCCGGCCCTCAGTCAGCGGGACGAAGGCGTTGGCGCGTCCGTCGGCCACCTCGACCTCCTGGCCGGCCACGGTGAGGTGGTCAACCGTGGAGGAGACGAAGGCCTGCAGGTGCAGCTGGCCACCGGACACCAGCGGCGAGGCCGAGACGATGACGGAGGAGGACAGAGTCTCAGCGTCAGGGATGACCAGGTCGGTGTCCGGTGCCAGGATCGTGGTGGCAACAGCGAGGTTGAACCCGCGGTCGACGACCGAGGCGGTGAGGTAGGGCGTGCCCTGCGGGACCTCGACGACGAAGGTGTTCTCACCGGTCGAGGTCACCGTGAGGTCCTTGCCGTCGGGGCCGGTGACGGTGGGCACGTCCATCAGCCCGGAGCCGGTCTCGGTGACCGTGATGGTTAGGCGGCCGTCCTGGAGCGTGCCGAAGGTGAGCACCGGGGCCGTGGCATCGATTGTGAAGGGCATCTCGGTGGTCTGCCACGCTGTGTCTGCGCTCAGGCGGGTACGCACCCGGAAGGTGTACTGGCCGTCGGGAACGCGGACGAACTCGGCGCTGGCCGGGTCCCACACGGTGCCATCGAAGGTCTGGGAGGTGGCGACGTAGGCGCTGGAGCCATCGGCCACCGAGACCTCGGAGCCGGTGGAGCGGCGCAGCCCCTGCTCCTGACCGATGACCTTGAGGACCTGGCCGGAGGAGTCGACGACCTCGTACTCGGCGTCCGAGGCGTTGCGCATGAGCACCAGGCTCGGGGCGACGACGTCCATGTCACCGTCGCCGTTGGGGGAGACCGCGAAGGTGCCCAGCTCAGAGCTCAGCGGAACGGTCATTCCGCTCCATGTGGCTACCAGCCCGGTGGCCGAGGCGTTGGGGTCGTAGGAGGCGGGCAGGGGGCCGCCCGGCGCGCGCACGATCGCCTCGGCGTTCCAGTCGCCCACCAGGCCCAGGTAGGGCACGGACAGGTCCGGGGCGCCCTCGGTGACCGAGACCAGACGCGCCCAGCCCTCGATGTAGTGGGTGGAGGAGGTGTCAGGTGTCAGCGTGAAGCTGAGCGTGGCGCTGCCTCCGGCCGGGACGGTGACCTCGGAGGCGTCGGCGACCAGGGACTCAGACGAGACGTGAGTGGTGGTCTGTGCTCCTGCCTCGTTGGACTCGCCCACCACCTGCTGGGCCGGGACCGTGTAGCGCACGTCCTTGTCCGAGCGGTTGGTGAGGGTCACCGTGAAGGAGCGAGCGCCGTCGATCTGGCGCAGGGCGACGGCGGCCTTGTCAGGCTGGTCCTCGACCGTGGCGTAGACGCTGGTCGCCATGGCCTTGTCCACCTGGGCCAGGCCCGCGCCGACCTGACGCGGGGAGCAGGGAACGGACTGGGCGTCGGTAGGGATCTGCGCGGTGTTCATCAGCGCCACGCGGATGAGCTCAGCGCGCTCGGTGGCGGACAGGGAGGGGAAGCGCTGGGCGTACTCCTCGACCATGAGCGAGGCCATGCCCGACACGTTCGGGGTTGCCATCGAGGTGCCCGACTTCGTGCCGTAGCGGTTGTCGTTGAGGGTGGAGTAGACCTCACCACCGATGCCGGCGAGCTGGGGCTTGAAGTCCAGCGACGGTGTCGGTCCCCAGGAGGTGAAGGAGGAGGGCGTCAGGGCCTTGTCGTTGTCCGAGACCAGGACCTCGGTCGTCAGACGGATGCTCACGTCCTTGTTCTGCTCAAGCGCCTGGCGAAGCTCCAGGGCCTTGCTGCGCGGGATCGAGCCGCCCGCAACCGTGTAGGAGTCGATCCCGGCCATGGACAGCAGCTCGTCACCGCCCGCAGCGTTGTTGAAGACCAGCACGCCGCCGGCGCCGTGCTCGACCGCGTTGGCGAGCTTGTCCGCGAAGGTGATCTCGCCGCGCTCGACCAGCGCGTAGGCGCCGGCAAGGTCCTGGCCGGCGGTGTAGTTCTCGGGCCGGCCCAGGCCCACGTCCACCAGCGGGTGGTCCTGGCCGTCAGCCGTGCCGGACTGCAGGGAGTAGAGCATGCCTTGCTCTGAACCGTCGATGACCCGATATGCCTGGGGCTGAGTCACCGTCGTGTTCTCGATCGAGGCGATCGTGAAGGCGTCGGCGTTGGAGGAGGGCGAGCCCAGGGCGGCGTCGTCAAGGACGCCCAGCAGGTCAGAGGTCGACTCGTCGGAGGAGAAGCTGAGACCGGCGTTGCCGGCGGCGATGTCCACGATGGCGCCGGCCTGGCGTGCCTTGGCCAGGGCGCGGTAGGTGCCGTCGGAGGTGTCGTTGAGGCCGTTGGGCGAGCCCAGGGAGAGGTTGAGCACGTCCGCGCCCAGCTTCGCCGAGTCCTCGATGGCAGCGATGATGTCCGCGTCGCGGGCGCCGCCGCCGGAGTTGGAGAAGACCTTCATGGCCAGCAGCTGGGCGTTCGGGGCGACGCCGTCCAGACGCCCCTTGGCCCACGCCTGCTCGGCGGTCTCGCCGTCGAGGGAGCCGTTGGCGGCCACGATGCCGGCCACGTGCATGCCGTGCTGGTCCTTCGTGGCGTCCTTGACGACGTAGTTCTCGTCGGCGTAGTTGTAGCCGGCCGGGACCTTCTCGTTGAAGTGCGCCTCAGGGGCCGGGTTGACGGTCTTGATCTTGGCCTTGTCTCGCGCGCTGGAGTCCAGGTGCATGTCCTGGTGCTCGGGATCGATCCCGGAGTCGATGATGGCCACGACCGTCCGGTGCCGTCCGCGCCGTAGTCCTTGAGCGCCGTCGGCACTCCCTGCGCCACGCGCGCGGAGTGCTGGGACGGGGTGAGCTCCAGGGACTGGGACGAGGCGAGGTCAGGGGCGTCTCCGGTCTCGACGTGGTCGTAGACACGCTCGATCTTGACCGAGGCGACGGCGCTCTCCTGAGCCAGGGCCAGCATCTTGCCGGCCGGCATCGAGGCGGAGAAGCCGTTGACGAGGTAGCCGAACTGACGCTCGACGCTCAGGTCGTAGCGGTCGGACCACGCGGCGATCAGCGCGTCCTGGTCGGCGACGTTGCTCTTCTCCTGGCCGGTTGAGGGTGTGGCCGGCTGGTCCTTGAGCAGGACGACGACGTTGACGCGCTGGTCGGAGGAGGCGGAGGCGGAAGCGGTCGATGGTGCAGGCACAGCGGGAGCAGCGCTCGCGGTGGCTGAGGCTGGCGCCAGGAGCGCCAGAGCCAGCACCGCTGCGAGCCCGCCACGATATGAAGATCTCGCAGGGACGCCTTCGGGTCGGGTGCACAGGGTGCCGGAAGGCTAAAGGGTGGTGTGTGTCATATATATGACGTGCCCGTTTCATGAGACAGGGCGGGTCACCCACCCTGGAGGTGAGCGACCCGCCCTGGTTCAGCGGCCAGATCTGCCGCGTTGCGGTGCGCTGTGGCTGAGGCCTTCAGATGCCGAAGCCGACGCGGCGAGGGGTGGCCTCGCCCAGCTCGACGTAGGCGAGGGAACCGGCCGGGACGAACACCTTGCGGCCCTTGTCATCAGCCAGGGTGATGTCCTGGGTGGCGGCGCCCGCCAGCGTCGCCAGGACCTCGTCCTGGCTGGCGGAGGTCTCCAGGGCCAGTTCGCGGCCGGAGTGCTTGATTCCGATGGTGACCTGCATGGGTGCTCCTCATGGTCGACGACGGGGTGACGGCGGCGTGGCGCCGTGGCGTGGGCGGTTGCCCACCTGCAGCGTGATGCCTGGGATCCTAGGCGAGCCGTGAGGCTCGGGCGGTGCGGTGGGAGCGCTGGCGCCCGCTTTTCGCGCCACGCGGACGCCGCTGGTCCCTCAGGTGAGGTGACGGCGGGTCCGGCACGGCTCAGCGCGTCGAGCACGAGTTCGTGTCGGTGGGTCGTGATGGGATTGCCTCATGTCCGACGACGTCATGACCCAGCCCATCCGGCTGCTGCCACCGCTGCCTGTGGTCCCGCTTCCTGAGCCTGACGAGCAGACCGCCCAGGTCCTGGAGCAGGTGCGCGGGGGCAGCAACCTGGTGGTGCTCGGGGCTGCTGGCACCGGCAAGTCGAGCCTGGCCCTGCGGCTCCTGGTCGAGGCCGTGGAGCAGGGACGCGATGCGCTCATCCTGGCCCCGACCCGTGGCAGGGCCGAGCAGCTGCGTGAGCGTGCGGCTCAGCTCCTGGCCGGGCAGGGCAGCGGTGCGGTGAGGGTGCGTACGCCGGGTTCCTACGCCTTCATGGTGCTGTCCACCTCGCTGTCATCCCGGCCGGACCCGCTTCCGGCCCCGGTCCTGCTGGTCGGGGCGGAGGAGGACGCGGCCCTGGCGCAGATGCTCCACCCTGCCCACTGGCAGCCGCTGCCGCCTGAGGCCGTGACCTCGCGCGCCTTCAGGTCCGAGCTGCGCAACCTGCTGGCTCGCGCTGGGGAGCTGGGAGTGGGAGCGGCCGAGCTCGCAGAGCTGGCTGAGGAGCTCGACGTCGAGATCTGGAGGCAGGCGGTGCCGCTGCTGCGTGCCTGGGACGCTCAGGGGCGCCCGAGCTCCTCACGGCGCAGTCAGACCCGCAAGATGGACTCGGCCCGGATCCAGGACCGTGCCCGCGAGGCCCTGGAGCGCTGGAATGCTGACGGCGTCCAGGTTCCTCCGCCCGTTCCGGACCTCGTCATCGTGGACGACTACCAGGACTGCACGGCAGCCACCTCCAGGCTCCTGGCACGCCTGGCGCGTCCAGACTCCTCCGGGCACCGTAGCCAGGTGGTGGTCCTGGGAGATCCGGACGTTGCGGTCGAGACCTTCCGCGGGGGCACACCCAGCCTGCTGGTGGAGGCTGAGGACCGTTCCGGCCTGGCCGCCACCAGGATGACACTGCGTACCCGCTACCGCGGCGGTGCCGAGCTCGTGCGGGTGTGGGAGGACCAGGCCGATCGGGTGCCGGTGACCGGTAGCCCGGTGCACCGCCACCCGCGGCTCGCGGAGCAGGAGGTCTCCGGGGGCTGCCAGCCCTCGGAGACCTGCACAGTAGTGGCTGGGGAGCGCACTGCGGCCGTGACGGCGATCGTGGCCTCCAGCGCCTGTCAGGAGACCGCGCATGTGGCGCGGGTGATGCGTAGCGAGCACGTTCTCCACGGCACCGCCTGGGACCAGATGGCGGTGATCGTGCGGTCGGCCGGCGCCGCCCAGGCGGTGGCGCGTGAGTTGCGACGGCGCGGCGTACCCCTGTCCGCCTCCAGCCCAGCGGTGCTGCTGCGCGCTGAGCCAGCCGCGGCAGCGGTGACGGACGTGGCCAGGTCCGCTTTGGCTGGTGAGCTGGGGCAGGACGATGCGCCGGCCCAGCGCGAGGCGGTGCTCAGGCTGCTGACGAGCCCCCTGATCGGGTTAAGCGTGCTCGACCTGCGGCGGCTGCGTCGTCGGCTGCGCACGGCCTTCCCGCAGCAGGAGGCTGATGAGGTGCTGGTGAGGACCGCCTGCAGCCTGCAGCTGGCGCGGGCGCTGCTCGAGCAGCTGCGCCAGGACCCGTTGGTGTCTCAGGCCAGGAGCCTGGAGCGGGCCGCACGCATCGTGACCGAGGTCCGCGCGGTGGTCCAGGCCTGCCATGACGCGCGGCCCCAGGGGGATGAGGGGACCGGCCAGGGGCGTGTGGATGCAGAGGAGCTGCTGTGGGCGGCGTGGCAGGCCTCCGGATGCGCCGAGCAGTGGCGTCAGGTCTCGCTCGGTGGGGACACCGGTAGCGGTGAGGATGGTGTGCTCGCTGAGGCCGCTGAGCACGATCTGGACGTGGTGACGGCGCTGTTCAAGCGTGCTGAGGTCTGGGCCGAGCGTCATCCAGGCCAGGACGCTGCGGTGTTCCTCAGCGAGTTGGCCGGCGAGGTCCTGCCGTCAGACTCCGTGGCCCCCACGGGTGTCAGGCCTGCAGGCGTCAGCGTGCTGACCCCGGCAGCCGCCGCAGGACGCCAGTGGGAGGTCGTGGCCGTCACCGGTGTCAACCGGGACCAGTGGCCGGACCTACGACTGCGTGACTCCCTGACCCGCGCTGGTCTCCTGGTGGAGGCGGTGACGGACCGGCTGCCCCGTGAGCCTGGTGGACGGCGCAGCGCGCAGATGGACCGCGTCTCGGCACGTGCCCAGGTACGCGCTGATGAGCGTCGGATGCTCCTGGCCGCGCTGACCCGGGCCACGCGTCGCCTGGTGGTCACGGCCTGCCAGGACGAGGAGCACGCTCCGTCAGGCTTCTTCCTGGAGGTGGCTCGCAGCGCAGGTGTGCAGGTCAGCGATGAGGACGGCCAGGTGCTCACCAGCCCCGACGTCGGTGAGCTGACCCTGCGCGGCCTGGTGGCCGAGCTGCGGCGCGCGACGGTGAGGGGGCACCTTCCTACCGCCACGGAGCAGGAGCGCCAGCAGGGCCGCCAGGCGGCGGCGCTCCTGGCCTCGGTGGCCCAGGCGGGGATCGGCCAGGCAGACCCGAGCTCCTGGCCCCACGGCGTGGCGACCTCCGCCACGGCCTTGGTGGCGGACGGCGAGCGTGTCCGGGTCAGCCCCTCCGACGTCGACAACCTGTCAACCTGCCCCTTGCGGTGGTTCCTTCAGCGCCATGGTGGGGACACCGGGACCTCCGGCCAGCAGCGTCTGGGCAACGTGGTCCACGCCATCGCTGAGCGGGCACAGCGTGAGGGGCTGCGCGGCGAGAGCCTGCACGAGCTCCTGGAGGCCCAGATGCCTGAGCTGTCCGATCCTGGGACCTGGATCGAGCAGCTGGCCCGGCAGCGCGCCCACGACATCATCGACCGCCTGGACTCCTACCTCGCCTCCGTGCCCGGGCAGGTCCTGGTGGAGAAACGGATCGACGTCGAGCTGGACCTGCCCCTGCCTCCGTCTGAGGATACTGACGACGAACCGGGGCGTGACGGCGTGATCGGGGTGCGGCTGGCCGGCCGGATCGACCGGATCGAGATGGTCGAGGCCCTGGACGAGATGCAGTCAGGAACCCAGGAGCTGGACCAGCTTCCTGCGGGCCAGGGCAGGCGTGTGAGAGTGATGGATCTCAAGACCGGGCGGCGTCCGGCTGGTGACGTGGCGCGCAACGCGCAGCTGGCGACCTACCGCATGGCCCTGGAGGCACTGGGCTATGAGGTCAGCGGCGCTGGGCTGGTGGCCTTGGGGGAGAGTGCGGACCGCAACGGACAGACCCGGATCTATCCCCCCGGTGCGGCCTTGGCTGCCAGTCCTGATGCACAGACGGGGGAGGACTGGGCCAGCCAGCTCGTTGCCGGTGCGGCTGTAGACGCCTCGGGCGCCCGCCTGGAGGCGCGCGTTGGCGACCACTGCCGGTTCTGCTCGGTCAAGAGCTCGTGCCCGGCTGTTCCCGAAGGTCGAAGGAGTGTCGCATGATGTCCACCACCCCCGCTGCCTCCTCTGCTCCCCAGGCGGAGCTGACCCCCGCCTACCTGGCACGGGCGCTGGGCATCCATGAGCCCACGCCTGAGCAGGCTGCCGTCATCTGTCATCCCTTGAGCCCTGTGCTGGTGGTGGCAGGTGCCGGCAGTGGCAAGACGGCAACCATGAGCCAGCGCGTGGTCTACCTTGTGGCCAGTGGCGCGGTCGAGCCTGGCGAGGTCCTGGGACTGACCTTCACCCGCAAGGCGGCGGCCGAGCTGGCCCAGCGCATCAGCGTGCGCCTGGACGCCCTGGCTGGCTCGGGTCTGATTGAGCGAGACGAGGAGGGGCTGGACCCGACGATCGCCACCTACAACTCCTTCGCCGGCACCATCGTGCGAGACCACGGCCTGCGCATCGGGGTGGACCCGGACGCGACGCTCATCACCGAGGCACGGGCCTGGCAGGTGGTCTCCGCCATCGTCGAGCGACGCCGGCAGCCCCTGCCCCTGGAGTCTCCCGCCCGAGTCACCGAGCTGGTGCTCGCCTTGGACGGTGCCCTGTGCGAGAACCTGCTGGAGGTGGATCAGGCCCGCGAGCAGTTGGGTGAGCTGGACTCATTCTTCGAGTCCCTGGCCACGGTGCGGGGGCTCAAGACTGCGGTCAAGGGCTTTGACACCGCGATGAAGACGCGTCTGGCGCTGCTGGACCTGGTCCAGGAGTACCGGGACGTCAAGCGCTCCCAGGGCATGCTGACTTTCGGGGACCAGATTGCCCTGGCCTACCGGGTTGTCAGCGCACCGGGATCACAGGAGGTCGTTGCGGCGCTGCGCGAGCAGTACCGTGGCGTTCTGCTCGACGAGTTCCAGGACACCTCGACGGCGCAGGTCAGGCTCCTGGCCCGTCTCTTCGCCGATAGCGGCGTGACCGCCGTCGGCGACCCCAACCAAGCGATCTACGGATGGCGTGGTGCCAGCGCCGCGGCGCTGGATGAGTTCCACCGTGCCTTCAATCCCGCTGGTTGCCAGGCGGTCCACAGGGGCGCGGACCCGCTGACCACCATCCCGGTCCTGCCCTTGTCCACGGCATGGCGCAATGACAGTCGGGTCCTTGAGGCAGCGAACGCCCTGTCTGCCCCGTTGCGGCACCACACCCCGGCACCCGGGGACGCGCCGGCACCGCGGGTGCCTGTGGAGCAGCTGCACGCCAGGCCCCGCCAGGCGGGCCTGGCTGAAGGAGCCGTACTTGGTGCCTACCTGGCCGATCCGCTCCAGGAGGCAGAGGTGGTCGCGAGCTTCCTGGCGGACAGGTGGAACCCACAGGCGCAGCTGGCCGTGCTCAGCCGTACCCGGGACTCGCTCCTGCCCGTGGCTGAGGCGCTGCGAGCACGCTCGCTGCCTTACGAGATCGTGGGGATCGGAGGCATGCTCACGATTCCGGAGGTCGCGGACGTGCGCGCCCTGCTCACGGTGGCCGCCAACCCTGAGCGCGGCGACTGGCTGGTCCGTCTGCTGACCGCAGGCGGCATCGGCGCAGCGGACCTGGCCGCCCTCTACGCTCACGCTCGCCGTCAGATGCGCGGCACCTCACCATTCCAGCCGCCCGCTGACAAGAGCTCACAAGGGGCAAGCAGCGTCGCGCAGATTCCGGACGCCGAGCCGGACTCTCCGATGCTGGCTGAGGCGATCGAGGCCGTGGCCCGCAGCGCGGACCGTCATCCAGACGGGCTGGCGGGCGTCCGCGTGCCTGGACTGAGCCCGGCAGCCACGCGCCTGGCTGACCGCCTGGCGCGCCAGCTGCGTCGGGTACGCCGGGCGATGCGGTTGCCGCTGGCGGACCTCGTGACGCTGGCCGAACAGTGCCTGGACCTTGATATCGAGGTCGCGGCCAGGGTCGATGACCGGATCGGACGGCGGGGACTGGACGGGCTGCGCGAGGTCGCCGAGCAATTCACCCGGGACCTGGACTCTGCGAGCCTCCCGAGCTTCCTAGAGTGGCTGGACGCGGCAGAGGCTCACGAGCGTGCCCTGTCTGCCCCGGAGGTCGAGCCCGAGCCGGGCGCGGTCCAGCTCATGACGATTCACGCCTCCAAGGGGCTGGAGTGGGACCACGTGGCGGTGATCGGCATGAATGAGAAGGGTTTCCCGCTCTACTCCACGCAGCCGCGTGAGGACCTCTCCGTGCGCTCGAAGTCCTGGATGGGCTCGGCCGATGAGTTCCCGCACCCGCTGCGGATGGACGCTGCCACCTTGCCACCTTTCACTTTGGGTGTCCTTGAGCCGCCTGAGGTGGACAAGGACGAGGTCAAGGACCTGTTGGATCAGTACTGCCTGGCGCTGGGGCGCTACGGCGTCTCGGAGGAACGTCGCCTGGCCTACGTGGCCCTGACACGCGCTCGCCATGACGTTCTGCTCACGGGCTCCCATCTGTCCAAGAGCTCGACGACGCCGCGGCCAATGAGCCGGTTCCTGGCTGAGCTGCGACGCCGTGACCTGGTCCAGCCCTATGGCCCTGGATGGGTCGACTTCGATCCTGAGCACGGCAACGGCCTGGTGACGCGTCGTGCGCGGGTGCTGTGGCCGGTGCAGCCGGGAGCTGCTGACGAGGCGGAGGACCGTGACGGTGTGGCCCTGGCGCGTCAGCAGGCTGCGGAGGAGGTCGCTCAGGCCTGCCAGGATGCCTCTGTCCGGCTTCGCCATGAGTCTGAGCACAGCGAGGGTGATCAGCAGGCAGCGCCTGAGGCGGAGGTCGATGGCGAGCCGAGCACCCTCGTGGCGCGCTGGTGCGAGGAGGCGCGTGTTCTGCTGGCCGAGCGCGAGCAGGAGGCCAGTGCTCCGCGTCAGCTTCACCTTCCTGCCCACTTGGCTGCCACGCAGCTCGATGCCTTGCGCACCGATCCAGAGGAGCTGGCCCTCCACCTGCGCAGGCCCCTACCTTCCCGGCCCAGTGCCTCGGCGCGGCTGGGCACGGTCTTCCACGACTCCGTCACGCAGCGCTTGTCACCGCATTCGGCCCTGTTCAGCCTGGAGGAGGCTGGCGTACCGGACACTGTCTCGGCTCAGGACCGGCAGACCCTGGAACGCTGGCTCGCCACGGCGCAGGACCTTGACCTGCTCCAGGGCTACCTCCTACATGACACGGAGGTTGAGCGTGAGATGACGATCAGCGGGGTCACCTTGCGCTGCCGGATCGACGCGGTCTTCCGGCGGGAGGGCAGCGGCGAGGATGAGCCGGCCGCCTGGCTCATCGTCGACTGGAAGACGGGCCGTCACCACGTGCCGGTGGACCAACTCAGTGTCTACGTCCACGTCTGGGCTGCCTCACTCGGCATCCCGGCCGAGGCGGTCAGGGCCGCCTACGCCTACGTCGACTACCCCGGTGGCAAGGTCGATGAACTGAGCGGCCAGGAGCTGCTGAGCATGGAGACGCTCACCCGCACGCTCAGTCTTGCGCACGCTCCTGGGCGCTGAGCGGGACCACGGCGGCCAGGTCCGTGGTGGGGGTCTGGTCCGCCGCCAGGTCGGTGCGCGCCGAGACAGCGGCGTCGCCGGTGACCTCGGCGTCGGTGCCTGAGTGATCGGCCTGGCGTTCGACCATCGTGATCTCGCTCGTGGCCTCGTCAGGGCCGGCGCTCGTCCGAGTTCCCGGAACGGGGGCCAGACGCGGCTCGTGGGGCTCGACCAGCGGCTCGTCGCCGACCTGGTCGAGCAGGTCGGCCAGCATCGAGACTGCGTCGTCGATGATCTCCTGGTCCTGGGAACGCACCCCGTGCAGCAGCCACTTGGCCAGGCTCATCTCGCTGACCAGCTCGGCTCGGTCACGCAGGTGCTTGTCCACGCCCTCGGTCCGGGCCAGGTCGTAGGCCGCCTCGATCGAGTCCAGACAGTCCACCGGAGCGGTCGAGTAGATCCAGGCCAGGTCCTCGGCCGGGTCGCCAACGTGGATCTGTGACAGGCCCTGCAGCGCCACGACACCGCCACCGGCCGTCAGCACATTCTCCTCGGCCAGGTCCCCGTGGACGACCGTGGGGCGGAAGCGCCACAGCGCGGTGTCGTCCAGGACCTGCTCCCATCGAGACAGCAGGGAGGCGGGCACCTTGCCGGTGGCGGCGACGTCGTCGAGCAGGGTAAGCCAGTTCGTGCGGACCTCGTCGGCGTCGTAGACGGGCAGACCGGCCTCGGAGACAACCGTGGTGGACAGCTCGTGGAGCTCTCCCAGTGCTCGGCCTAGCCCTGCTGACAGGCCGGGGCCGGGCCGAAGGGAGGCGATGCTGATGGGCTTTCCCTCGATGTGCGAGCGCACCTGGACGTGGAGACCCTCGCGTCGCAGTGAGCCTGCGGGGCGGGAGACGTCGAAGGAGACCAGGCCGTCGTCATGGCTGCGGGCGATGCGGCGCAGAACCTCGGCCTCGGCGTCGAGCGAGGCTCCGGCCGCGTCCGAGCGCGCCTGGAGCACCTCCCAGTGACGGCCGCGGGAGTCGATGACGCCGACGGTGCGCAGGGAGGCCGAGGCCTCTTGCGGCAGGGCGAGGCGGGCCGGATCGAGCCCAGGAACGGCGACGGCGGCCATGGCTGCCAGCGTGAGGGCCGAGGGCTCCCGCTCCGGCGTGGTCGAGGTGTGGCTGTGTGACGTGCCTGCGGCAGGCTCATCCACGCGCTCAGCCTCGGTCGCGGGGGCTGGGGCGTCCTGTGGGACCGGGGCATCCTGTCCGGCATCCGGCGTGGCCTCGGTTGCGGGCCGGGTCGGGTCAGTTGGCGTGGTCGACATGCTCCCACCGTAGGCGAGGACTCCCAGGGGGTGGCGGTGACGCGCTGACCGCCACCGTGGCAGAGCCCGTGAGGGCCGTGGCGGGGCGCCAGAGAGACCGGGCGCGAATCTCGACGGAGATTGTCCGCGCAAAGCCCCACGAAGAGGAGTGAGCCATGTCATAGTGTGGATGTGCCCTCCTCAAGGATGAGCGGGGCACACCTTCCCCTATCCCTCATCTGCGCACAGAGGTGCCTCATGCACGCGATGTGTCGGCGCCCTTGCCGTGCCTGCCAGTGCGCCAGGGCGCCGAGGCTCGGGTGTCTGTTCCGGCGGGTTTCGCACTGGCTTGGGCAGGTGGCGGCCTCGCCGTCCACGCGTGCTGGCTGGGCGCTGGTGCTTGGGCTCGTCATGGGCGTGGGGGTGCAGGCTGCGGCGCTGCCATGGGCTGCGACGGCGGCGGTTTGCGTGGCCTCGATGGTGGTGGTCGTCCTGGCGCTGCGCCACGGTGTGGAGGTGCGCCGCAGACGTCAGGTGGAGAGCTGGCCTGAGGCTGTTGACCTGCTGGGTGCGGCCTTGAGTCAGGGAGTGGGCCTGCCGGAGGCCCTGTCCGGGCTCGCCGAGGCGGGACCGCCAGCCCTGCGCCCTGCATTTAGGGCCTTCGCGCTCAGCTACACCCTGTCCGGGATCCTCGACGAAGCACTGGATCGTCTCGATGGCGAGCTGGATGACTGGGTGGGGGAGCACCTCATGGCGCTGGTGCGACTGGCTCAGGAGACGGGCACGGCTGGGCTGGCGACGGCGTTGCATGAGCTCTCGGCGACGCTGCGGGTGGAGCGCGCCTCGCGCCGGTTGATGGTCAGCTCACTGGCCTGGGGTGCCCGTGGGTCCTGTCTCCTGGCGTTCGTGCCGTGGTTGGTCATCGGTGCCCTGCACTGTTCGGTGGTGCACCTCACGCCCCACGCCTCCAGTACGCGGCAGCTGCTGGCTGGGGCCTGCCTGTCAGGCGCGGCGGGGATCCTGGCCTGTGTGGCGGGTGGGTTGCCGCAGGGAGCGAGGAGGCCGTGATCTGGCTGGTGCTCGCCGTCCTGCTTCTGGCGGGAGTGGGCGCCTGGGGGTACTGGCGCGAGCGACGCCGCAACGTCCTGTTGCGCCGGACCTTGCCGTATCTCTCGCGTCCGCCGGTCCGGTCTCGCCAGTGGCGGCCGTGGCTCGTGGTGTCCGGGTGGGCGTGGGCTGCCACCGGCCCCATGGCGCGGGTCCTGGGGCTGCGTACCGGCCTGCCGGGATGGGTGCGAAGGCGGCAGATCGAGGCGAGCCTGCCTGAGGCGCTGGATGTCCTTGCCCTGGCTGTTGATACGGGGTGGCAGCCGGTGCAGGGTGCGGAACGTCTGATGGTCTCCACCTTCAATGCTGCGTTCGCGCACGAGCTGGCCGGGATCCTGCCTCCCGATGGGGCTCCGCTGATACCGGAGCTGGTGTCGAGGCTCGGCGCTGAGCCGGGAGCGTCGGCCCAGGTGCTACGGCTTCAGCGGGCCTTTGTCAGCGCGCCTGAAGGGGGAGAGGTCCTGTCCGGGCTCTTGCGTGCCCAGGCCGCAGACCTGCGTGAGCGGCGTCGTCAGCAGTTGGCGCGACGTGTTGGGTGCAGGCTGGCGTTCCAGGCGGCGCTGGTTCTCCTGATCCAGGTTCCCGTCATGGTGGTGGCGTTCGCGGTGCTGGTGCGCGCCCTCCTGGAACCAGGGTCCTGGTGGGCTGGGTGATTGGCGCGATGAGGTGACTGCGTGAGGGGAGGGAGAGGAGGGGCGGAGCTGCCTCAGGCCCGGCGGAGGCTGAGGTCGGCGTGGTCGCGGCGGTGCAGGCGTGCGCGCAGGTCCTGGCTGTGGTGGCGGGCCAGCTGAGCGATGTAGGCGCGCTTGACGGTCGCCAGGATGTTGACGCCGACGAAGACGTAGAAGACGTTGGCGATGGCGCTGGGCCAGGCCCCGGTGTGTGCGCAGTTGATGAGCAGCAGCACGGAGGCGGAGAGGTTGAGGGCCTGATACTTCAGGGAGTCTCCGGCGATGCGGCCCTTGGAGACCAGGAAGTAGGCGAGGAGGAACTCGGCGGCGCCGATCCATCCGCCGATGGCGATGAGGGTGGGAATCACGTCAGTCATGCAATGATCTTGTCCTGTCCTGGACTACAGTTCAATCTAAGGTATCTGCATCCGGCATGAAGAAAAGCTGAAGTAGGGCGCTCATGGATCTGTCTGCACACCGCCTGGCCCTCCTGCTGGCCGTCCACCGTGCCGGAGGCATCGTGGCTGCCGCAGAATCACAACGTTTGTCTCCTTCCGCCGTCAGTCAGCAAATCAAGCTGCTGGAGAAGGAGGTCGGAACGCATGTGCTCGATCGCACACCCTCCGGCTCGGTTCTGACGGAGGCGGGCCGCATCCTCGCCGACACGGCTGAGCGCATCGAGGATGAGCTGACCTCAGCGCGCCGGGAGCTTGCGGAGCTGGATGACTCCACCCCGACCGGGCGTGTGCGCATCGGGTCCTTTGCCACGGCGATCCGCGCGCTGCTGCTGCCCATGCTTGATCATGCGGCCGTCAGCCACCCGGGCCTGCACCTGACGATCGAGGAGACTGAGGAGCGCGCTGGTCTGGCGCGGCTGCGGCGCGGTGAGCTGGACCTGGTCCTGCTGGAGCGTGACGTGCACTCGTTGACGACGGCGCCGCGTGCCATGGCGGACGTGCCGCTGCTGGATGAGTCCTGGCTCATCGTGGTTCCGCCCGAGCAGCCGGCTCCCTCGACGCTCGCGGACCTGGTGCGGGCGACCTGGATCGACCTGGATCCCAACACGGCCGGTGCCGAGGCCTTGGTACGCCTGTCACGCCAGCTGGGCACGCCCCTGACCACGCACCACGTCGGCTACGACTACGACGTCGTCCTGGCGATGGTGAGCTTCGGACTGGGCTACGCCCTCCTGCCTGAGCTCGCAGTCGTCTCCGGGCAGGTTCCTGAGGGAGTGAGTGTGGTGCGTCTGCCTGGGCTGGGTACGCGTCAGCTCGTCGTGCGCCACCGAGCCACCCGCACGGACCCGAGCTCTGCGACCCGCGCGGTGCTTGACCTCCTGCTGGCTCAGGCGCAGGCGATGGAGCTGGGGTAGGCGGCGGCCGAGGTCCTGGAGGGCGAGGCGGGTGCGCCCTGCCGTAGACTCGCCTCCGTGGCCACTGACTTTCCTGCAGAAATCGAGCGACTCCGACACACTCACGCCTCCATCGAGGCGGTGACTGACCCGCAGGCGCTGCGTGCGCGCATCGCTGAGCTCAGCGAGCAGGCGGCTGCACCGGACCTGTGGGACGATCCTGACGCCGCTCAGGTGGTGACCTCGAACCTCTCTCACGCCCAGGCAGACCTCAAGCGTGTGGAGGACCTCGGCTCACGTATTGATGACCTGGAGGCCATGGTGGAGATGGCCGGTGAGGAAGAGGGGGACGACGCCGCCGAGCTGCTGGCGGAGGCAGAGTCGGACCTGGCCTCGATCTCCAAGGACCTGTCCGAGCTGGAGATCCGCACGCTGCTGAGCGGCGAGTACGACCAGCGCGACGCCGTCGTCACCATCCGCTCGGGCGCGGGCGGCGTGGACGCGGCGGACTTTGCCGAGATGCTGCTGCGCATGTACCTGCGCTGGGCTGAGCGCCACGGCTACGCCACCAAGGTGCTGGACACCTCCTACGCCGAGGAGGCGGGCTTGAAGTCGGTGACCTTCGAGGTTCACGCGCCCTACGCCTACGGCACGCTGAGCGTGGAGGGCGGTACCCACCGCCTGGTGCGCATCAGCCCCTTCGACAACCAGGGGCGTCGTCAGACCTCCTTCGCCGCCGTCGAGGTCATCCCGCTCATCGAGTCCACGGACCACATCGAGGTCCCTGAGACTGACATCCGTATTGACGTCTTCCGCTCCTCCGGCCCTGGCGGCCAGTCCGTCAACACCACCGACTCGGCCGTGCGCATCACGCACCTTCCCACCGGCCTCGTGGTCTCCATGCAGGACGAGAAGTCCCAGATCCAGAACCGCGCCGCCGCGATGCGCGTGCTGCAGTCGCGCCTGCTGCTGCTCAAGCAGCAGGAGGAGGACGCCAAGAAGAAGGAGCTGGCCGGGGACGTCAAGGCCTCATGGGGTGACCAGATGCGCTCCTACGTCCTCAACCCCTACCAGATGGTCAAGGACCTGCGCACCAGCTACGAGGTCGGTAACCCCGACTCGGTCTTCGACGGCGACATCGACGGCTTCATTGACGCCGGCATCCGTTGGCGCAAGCAGCAGGAGCAGGCCGAGGAGGACTGAGCCTGCCGGATCAGCCTTCCGCGGTTGCCCGCTCTGAGATGACGACGGCGCCGCCCACCTTCACTGTGGTGGGCGGCGCCGTCGTCATCACCGGCATCCCTTGGCCGGGTCGCGCGTGCTCGGCCTGCGGCCTGCAACGCGACTCAATCGCCTCGGATACTAGAGCAAGCCAAGCTCGGCATCCCTCGGCTCAATCGCGCGTGAGCTTCCTGTAGGTGACTCGGTGCGGGCGGGCGGCGTCGGCACCCAGGCGCGCGACCTTGTTCTCCTCGTAGGAGGCGAAGTTGCCCTCGAACCAGTACCAGGAGGCCGGGTTCTCCTCGGTCCCCTCCCAGGCCAGGATGTGGGTGGCCACGCGATCGAGGAACCAACGGTCGTGGGTGATGACCACGGCGCAGCCGGGGAACTCCAGCAGCGCGTTCTCCAGGCTGGACAGGGTCTCCACGTCCAGGTCGTTGGTGGGCTCGTCCAGGAGGATGAGGTTGCCGCCCTGCTTGAGGGTCAGCGCCAGGTTGAGGCGGTTGCGCTCACCACCGGAGAGCACCCCGGCCGGCTTCTGCTGGTCAGCGCCCTTGAAACCGAAGGAGGCCACGTAGGCACGCGAGGGCATCTCCACGTTGCCGACCTGGATGTAGTCCAGGCCGTCGGAGACGACCTCCCACAGGGTCTTCTTCGGGTCAATACCGGCGCGGTTCTGGTCCACGTAGGACAGCTTGACCGTCTGACCGATCTTGAGGTCCCCGCCGTCCAGCGGCTCCAGGCCCACGATGGTCTTGAACAGGGTGGTCTTACCCACGCCGTTGGGACCGACGATGCCCACGATGCCGTTGCGCGGCAGCGTGAAGGACAGGTCATCAATGAGCGTGCGCCCGTCGAAGCCCTTGGTGATGTGGCTGGCCTCAAGGACCACGTTGCCCAGGCGCGGACCCGGCGGGATCTGGATCTCCTCGAAGTCGAGCTTGCGCGTGCGCTCGGCCTCGGCAGCCATTTCCTCATAGCGGGCCAGACGGGCCTTGGACTTGGCCTGGCGCCCCTTGGCGGACGAGCGCACCCACTCCAGCTCCTCCTTGAGTCGCTTGGCGAGCTTGGCGTCCTTCTTGCCCTGGACCTCCAGGCGCTTCTCCTTGGTCTCCAGGTAGGTGGAGTAGTTGCCCTCGTAGGGGTAGAGGTGACCGCGGTCGACCTCCGCGATCCACTCGGCCACGTGGTCGAGGAAGTAGCGGTCGTGGGTGACGGCGATGACGGCACCCTTGTAGGTGGACAGGTGCTGCTCCAGCCACAGCACGCTCTCGGCGTCCAGGTGGTTGGTGGGCTCGTCCAGCAGCAGCAGGTCAGGTGCCTCCAGCAGCAGCTTGCACAGGGCCACGCGGCGGCGCTCACCACCGGACAGGTGCTTGACCTCGGCGTCCGGCGGCGGGCAGCGCAGGGCGTCCATGGCCTGCTCGAGCTGGGAGTCCAGGTCCCAGGCGTTCGCGGCGTCGATCTCGGTCTGGAGCTTGCCCATCTCCTCCATGAGAGCGTCGAAGTCCGCGTCAGGATCGGCCATCTGGGCGGAGATCTCGTTGAAGCGGTCCAGCTTGCCCTTGATCTCGGCCACGCCCTCCTCGACGTTGCCCAGCACCGTCTTGTCCTCGTTGAGCGGAGGCTCCTGCATGAGGATGCCGACCGTGTAGCCCGGGGTCAGACGAGCCTCGCCGTTGGAGGGCTGGTCCAAGCCGGCCATGATCTTGAGGATGGAGGACTTACCGGCGCCGTTGGGACCGACCATGCCGATCTTGGCGCCGGGCAGGAAGGACATGGAGACGTCGTCGAGGATGACCTTGTCTCCGTGGGCCTTGCGGGCCCGGATCATCTGGTAGATGTACTCAGCCACGGGGGAGGTACGCCTTTCGTGTGGTGGTAAGGGTCGAGTCGCCGGGGCTCCTCGCGCGCAGTCCGACGGCGCAGCGTGCCTGGCGTCCTCGGGTGCGGTTCCGGCGCCTAGCCTACGTGAGGCACGGCCTCGCCGTCGGCCGGCCGGCTCAGTGGCTGGTGCCGGTGGTGCCTTCAGGGCCAGCGTCGTCGTCCATGCGGATCTCCCAGCGGCCGTGGCCTGCCTGGCCATGCGCCTGCTGACCAGGCGAGGGCGTGCGGATCATGCCCTCCTGGGCGATGGTCGAGACGAGCTGCCCGGCAGCGTTGAAGACCTCCGCCCTGGCCATGGCGCGCCCGCCCTGCGAGGTCGGGGAGTCCTGGACGAAGAGCAGCCAGTCATTGACATCGACGTCGCGGTGGAACCACTGGGCGTGGTCGAGCGTGGCCAGGCTCATCCCGGGGGTCTGCCAGCACAGCCCCTGGCTGCGTAGTGCGGGCTCCAGCATGATCTGGTCACACATATAGGCCAGCAGTGCCCGGTGCACGGTCTGGGACGCCTGGGCGGGTACGACGCCGCGGGCACGTGCCCACAGGTGCTGGCGCCCCACGCGCTCGGCGGCAGGACGCAGGTAGAGGTTTCCCTCCACGTGCCGCAGGTCGAAGGCAGCGGTGCGTCCCAGGAACTTGGCCACCGGGTGGTTGATGGTCCGGAAGATCTCCAGGGCGCTGCGCAGCTCCTCGGGCGCGGGGACCTGGGGCGCGTCCAGCTGGACCTCAGCGCCGGGCTGGGTCTCCTGGAAGGAGGTGATCATGGACAAGATCGCCTTGCCGTGCTGGAGGGCAGTGGCGCGCCGCTGGGTGAAGGAACGGCCGTCGCGCAGCCGCTCCACCTCGAAGCGGATCGCCTCGTCCGGCAGGCCGCCTCGCATGAAGGAGGCGTGGACGGAGTGAGGTAGCCGGGGCCCGTCCTCGTCCTCCACCACGGTGGCCGCCGCGGCGAGCAGCCCTTGGGCCACCACCTGGCCGCCATAGACCCGCCCCGACAGCTGGGGCAGGCTGTGACCGGAGAAGACGTCCCAGGGCTCATCCGTGGTGAGGGAGCCGGCCCTTGTCACGGGCGCGTCCTTGCCGCGGGGGACCGGGCTCAGCGCCAGGACGCGGGTGACCGAGCCCAGCGGCTCCTCCGACGCCGGTGGAACCGGGTAGGGCTGCGTGGCGGACTGGGCCTGGGGCGTGGGCCGCGTACCGGCCGTCACAGGCCCAGCTCCTCCAGGATCGGCAGCTCGGCACGGACGGCCTGACGGGCCTGCTCGGCCGTTGCAGCCGCCACGGCGAGGGAGGCGATGCGCTGGCACTCAGCCAGGGTGACCGACTTCAGCACGGCGTCCACGTCCGGCAGGGCGCGGGCCGTCATGGACAGGCTCGCAACCCCCAGGCCCACCAGGACGACGGCGAGCGCCGGGTCCGCGGCTGCCTCACCACACACGCCCACGGGGCGGCCGTGGGGCTCGGCTCCCTGGCAGGCGGTGGCGATCAGGCGCAGGACGGCGGGCTGCCAGGCGGTGGACAGGTCTGCCAGCGAGGACAGCAGCCGGTCGGCAGCCATGACGTACTGGGTGAGGTCGTTGGTGCCCACCGAGGCGAAGTCGGCGTGCTCGAACATCTTGTCCGCCATGAGGGCGGCCGAGGGGACCTCGATCATCATGCCGGCCGTCTTCAGCCCGTAGGAACGGGCCTTGTCCGTGAAGGCCTTGGCCTCCTCGACGGTGGAGATCATGGGAGCCATGACCCACACCTTCGCCTCCGTCAGGGCCTCAGCCTTGGCCAGGGCCTCCAGCTGGTGGTCGAGGACCTCGGGGTCGCGTCGGGTCGTGCGGTAGGCGCGCACGCCCAGTGCCGGGTTGGCCTCGGTGGCGTCGGTGAGGAAGGGCAGGGGCTTGTCCGCGCCCGCGTCCAGGGTGCGCACCACGACCTTCTTGCCAGGGAAGGCCTCCAGCACGCTGCGGTAGGCCTCGACCTGCGCGTCAACCGTGGGCTCCTCGGGCTGGTCCAGGAAGCAGAACTCGGTGCGGAACAGACCGATGCCCATCGCACCGGCCTCGGCAGCGGCACGGGCGCCGGCGCCGTCTCCGACGTTGGCGAGCAGCTGGACCTCATGGCCGTCCTTGGTGGCGCCGTCGCCCTTGAACTCGCGCACCCGGCTGGCCAGCTCTCGGGCGTGGTCGATCTCGGCCTGGCTGGGGGAGCGTGTGATCGTGCCCTTGGTGCCGTCAACCAGGATGGTCTCGCCCTCGATCAGGGCCTGGGTCACCTGGGCGCCGGTTCCCACGATCGCGGGGATGCCCAGCGCGCGGGCGAGGATGGCGGTGTGGGAGGTGGGGCCGCCCTCGGAAGTAATGAAGGCCACGACCTTCTCGGGGTCGAGCAGCGCGGTGTCGGCCGGAGCCAGGTCCTCGGCAACCAGGACAAAGTGCTCAGCCATCTGCGGGATGCCGGGCATGGGGGAGTCGGTGAGGACCGCGACGATGCGGTCGCGCACGTCAGCGACGTCGCGCGTGCGCTCAGCCATGTAGCCGCCCAGGGACTCCAGCATGTCTGAGAGCGTGCCCGCGGCCTCCCACACGGCGCGCTCAGGCACCAGGCGACGCTCACGGATGATCGCCTGGGCGGTGGAGGTCAGCGTCGGGTCGGCGGCCATCTGTGCCGTCATCTCCAGCAGGGTGCGCCCCTCGCCCTTGGCCTGGGCGGCTGAGGCCTCCAGGTTGCCCTTGACAGTCTGGGCCGCCTCAGCGACCCGGTCACACTCGTGCTCGGTGGGACGACTGGGGTCCAGGGTCTCGATGGCAGGCTCCTCGATACCGAGCGCCATGTGGGCGACGGGCCCGGCTACCAGGCCCGGGCTTACGCCGATTCCGGTTAGTGCGGTGGGGGTGGCGTCTGGCGTAGGCATAGGGGGTGCTCCTCAGCGGTACCGGAGAGGTGGACACTCTCATTGTGCCCCGGACGGGCGGTTACATGCGCCATTCCGCCCTCGGGTGAATGGGGAGAAGGCAGATCTGAGATAAAGTGAGAACGGACACTACGCAGTGGAAGGGGAACAGGATGAGCAGCGCTCAGCAGATCGTCGAGGGACTGGGTGGACGCGAGAACATCACGGACCTGGAGCCGTGTATCACGCGGCTGCGCGTCGAGGTCGTCGACCAGGACAAGGTTGATGAGGAGGCGCTGCGCGCGACCGGCGCCTTCGGTGTGGTGCGCTCGGGCCGAGTGGTGCAGGTCGTCGTCGGCCCGACGGCGGACGAGCTTGCCGCTGAGATCGCCGCGCTCGACTGAGCCGACCGGATGCGTTGACCACGGCGTGCGATGGCTGTTGCAAGTCAGGAGGACGCCGTGACACTCGAATCATCTTGGCGCCGCGCCACCTTCAGGGTTGGCGCGGCGCTAGAGTGTGTGAAACGCTTGCAGCAAGGTGCAAGGAACCCCTCCCGACGGTGCGCCGTGGCACCGACGAACCGCTCCTCGGGCGTTCCGGCTCCTTCACCCCGCTGGTCCACCTGCGCCGTCGGCGCCTGAGCACAAGGCAGTTCCTGTCATGACTGACGCTTCCCCCGCTTCTGCCCCCGCCTCCGAGCGGCTCCGACAGCTTGCCGAGGCCCACGGGGTGACGACCCGGCACTGGGACTTTCACGGCAACCCGGCCTCGCCGTCTCGCCAGACCCTCGTGGCGGTTCTCGCCGCGCTCGGGGTAGCCGCAGCCACGGACGAGGAGATCGAGGCCTCGCTGCGTGAGGCCGAGACCGCCCCCTGGCGTCAGGTCCTGCCGGCCACGGTGGTGGCTCGGGCCGGAGCCCAGACCCCCGTGGTCGTCCACCTGCCCGACGGCGCCCCGTTACGTGTCCAGGTCCGTCTGGAGGACGGAGGGGTGCGTGAGCTCAGTCAGGCCGATGACTGGACGCCGGCCCGCGAGGTTGACGGCGTCATGACCGGCCAGGCCACCGTCTTAGTCCCTGCGGACCTGCCGCTGGGGTGGCACGAGCTCGTGGCCGAGATCGGTCAGAGCTGGGCAGGACCGGCCCGCACCGCCACCGCGGCGCTGGCGGTCACGCCGGACCGCCTGGAGCTGCCCGCGGCGCTGGGAGGCCGGGGCTGGGGCGCGATGGCTCAGCTCTACTCCACGCGTTCACGTGGTTCGTGGGGCGTCGGGGACCTCGATGACCTGACGGAGATGCTCAGCTTCCTGGGCGACGAGGGTGCTGACTTCCTGCTCATCAACCCGCTGCACGCCGCCGAGCCGACCGTGCCGATGACGCCCTCGCCCTACCTGCCGGTCACGCGTCGTTTCGTCAACCCGATCTACATCCGTCCCGAGAACATCCTGGAGGTTTCCCGGCTCTCCGGGCCACGGCGCTCGCTGGTCCAGTGGGCGGCCGAGGAGGTCCATCCCGCCAACCTGTCAGCCGCTCCGATCGACCGCGACGCCGCGTGGAAGGCCAAGAGCGAGGCGCTGGAGGTGATCTTCGCCGCCGGCCGCTCACGCGCGCGCCAGCGGGACTTCGAGCGCTTCCGCGCCGAGCAGGGGCAGGGGCTGGAGCGCTTTGCCCTGTGGAGCGCGCTGACGGAGAAGTACGGGCCGATGCGGCAGTGGCCCGAGCACCTGCGTGAGGCTGACTCCGCCTTCGTGGCCAACGAGGCGCGCACGCTGACCGAGCGCATCGACTTCTTCGCCTGGCTGCAGTGGATCGTGGACGAGCAGCTGTGCCGGGCCCAGGCGCAGGCCAAGGCCTCGGGGATGGCGCTGGGCGTCATGGAGGACCTGGCCGTGGGAGTCCACCCGCGCGGCGCGGACGTGTGGACCACGCCTCAGGCCTTTGCCTCCGGTATGGCTGTGGGGGCGCCCCCGGACATGTACAACCAGCTGGGGCAGAACTGGTCCCAGCCGCCATGGAGCCCGGTCTACCTGGCCGAGCACGCCTATCAGCCGTTGCGGGACATGGCCCGCACGGTGCTGCGCCACGCCGGTGCGCTGCGCGTGGACCACATCATCGGTCTGTTCCGCCTGTGGTGGATCCCTGAGGGGATGGGCGCTGACCAAGGCGCCTACGTGCGCTACGACCACGAGGCCATGGTCGGGATCGTCATGCTGGAGGCCTACCGCGCGGGTGCCGTCATCATTGGCGAGGACCTGGGAACGGTGGAGCCGTGGGTGCGTGACTATCTGGCCAGCCGCGGGATCCTGGGCACGGCTGTGCTCTGGTTTGAGAACCAGGACGACGGCTGGCCCAAGCAGCCCGAGGCCTACCGGCACCTGTCTCTGGCGACCGTGACGACTCACGACCTGCCTCCCACGGCCGGCTACCTGGCTGACGAGCACGTGGCCCTGCGTGAGAGCCTTGGCCTGCTGACGGAGCCGGTGGACCAGGTCCGCGCTCAGGCACGCCTGGAGCGCGAGCGCATGCTCGCCCGCCTGCGGGAGCACGGCCTGCTGGGGGAGCAGCCCTCCGAGCGCGAGATCGTCGAGGCCCTGCACCGCTATGTCGCGCGCACGCCGGCGGCGCTCATCGCGGTGGCGCTGGTGGACGGGGTCGGGGACCGACGCGCCCAGAACCAGCCCGGGACGGACCAGGAGTACCCCAACTGGAAGCAGCCCTTGTGCGACGGCTCAGGCGACGTCGTGCTCGTGGACGACCTTCCTGCCAATGCGCGCCTGGCCAGTCTCTTGGCGACGGTCCGCCAGAGCCTGGGGCGCTGAACCTGGGCACTGATCCTGCGGCTGCCTGCGCCCGCCTGGGCGCAGGCAGGTCGACGCGAGGAGGCCCTCAGCCAGAAACGGTCTGGCTGAGGGCCTCCTGGCGCGAGTAGCTCGGGATCAGGCCCAGCTGAAGGCCTCGTCCCCGGCAGCGAGCTGCGTGCCGGCCTCTGTGAGCCTCAGCGCGCTGTCCTGAGCCTCCAGGGCGATGACGGGAACGATGGGGTTGAGGCCCTTGGCCTCGACCTCGGCGGGGTTCCAGGTCACCATCGGTGCTCCGGCCTCCACCTGGTCACCCTCGGTGGCGTGGAGGATGAATCCCTCGCCAGCCAGGCTCACGGTGTCCAGCCCGAGGTGGGTGAGCACTCCGCGTCCCGCAGAGTCGACGACGATAAAGGCGTGCGGGTGGACCTTGGCGACGGTGCCGCTGATGGGGGCGACCGCCGTGACCTCACCCTCGCGGGCGGGGTCGATGGCCAGTCCCGGGCCGACGAACTGCCCGGCGAAGACCGGGTCCGGCACGTCCTGGACCGCGACGACCTTCCCGGCCAGGGGAGCCAGGACGGACAGGCTCATCGCAGGTCCTCGATGTCCTCGGCGATGGTGTCAGCGTTGGGGCCGACGATGACCTGGACGGTGTCGCCCATGGTGACCACGCCGTGGGCGCCGGCCTCCTTGAGAGCGGCCTCGTCGATGACCGAGCCGTCCTCCAGCTCGCAGCGCAGACGGGTGATACAGGGCTCGATCTCGACGATGTTGTCGAATCCGCCGAGAGCGTCAACGATCTTCTGGGCCTGAGACATGGGGTCCTCCTGAGGTTGGTGCCACTAAGGGCAGATGCGGTGGACGGACAGGTTGGGCGCGGGCGCCGTCGCCCGGTACCGGACGAGTGGTCCATACCAGTTGTCATGGTACCGGCTGCCACGCGGTTGTCCAGTCCTGACTGTGACCAGCGCGGGCCGTGGCTTAGCGGGGCCGTGGGGCGATTGCAGCGCCCTCGGGCCGGCGACGCCGCGGGCCGGGGGCAGCCACCGGCACCCACAGGGTGTAACGGTCTGCCCGGTACAGGGACCGGGAGTAGTCCACCGCCAGGTGCTCGTGGAAGGTCCGGCGGGTGATGTCCAGGGCGGGGGAGCGCTCAGGCACGCCCAGCAGGGCCGCCTCCTCTGAGGTGACGGTGTGGCCCTCGATCACGTCCTCACCCCACTGGGGCGGTGTGCCGGCGCGGGTCAGCTCGTTGTAGACCGAGAAGGTCAGGGGCCCGGAGAGGAGGTCGGGGAGGATCGAGGCGGGGATCCAGTTCTCCTCGATCGCCATCGGGGCCGCGTCCGCCGTCAGCAGCCGGCGCAGGTGGTGGACCATCGCGCCAGGCTCCAGCTCCAGGGCCTTGGCGACCGATGCGGGGGCGGGCACCGTCTCCGCCGTGAGGAAGACGGCGCCTGGCTCCATCCCCCGGCGCTGCATCTCCTCACGAAAGGAGGTCAGGCGCAGCTGCAGGTCCATCTTGGGCGGGGCGACGAAGGTGCCCTTGCCCTGGTGGCGCTCCAGGACGCCGTCGGCCACGAGGGCGTCAACGGCCTGCCGTACGGTCATGCGGGAGACCGTGAAGGTCTCGCACAGCTCGCGCTCGGAGGGGATCGCGTCTCCGGGGCGCAGGCCGTCGGCGATGAGGGCGAGAAGGTGGTCGCGCACGACGACGTGCTTGGCTCGCGTCTTTGCGGAGCCGGGGGGCGTGAGGGGCAGCATAGGTGACTCGTGACGTGGAGGGACAGGGTGGACAAGACCATTGTGCCCCGATTCATGCCGCGCAGGTAAACCTCTGGAGCGGTAATTTTCCGAGTCCTTGGCGTGACGCGGAAAAACGCGGTACTTGACATGGGTGAGGTGGCGGGCTTTGCTGGTGCCACTGGTCCAGACCTGTGCGTCGCAGCCCAGCCGGACCATGGCTGCCCACCTGGGCAGCACCCACGCGGCACCGCTGCCGCTTCCCTCCCGAACACTGGAGAACAACGTGTCTGACAAGAAGAAGTCGGGCGGCGCCTTTGCCGTCGCCCAGCGGCTCGGGCGCTCTCTTATGCTCCCGATCGCGACGCTGCCTGCCGCAGGCCTCCTCCTGCGCCTGGGACAGGCCGACATGCTGGGAGCCGATGGGCTCGCCAAGCACCTGAGCTGGATGCAGCCGGTGGCGGACGTGCTGGCAGCGGCCGGTAACGCGGTCTTCAACAACCTCGCGCTCATCTTCGCCGTCGGCGTCGCCGTGGGCTTCGCCAAGAAGTCTGATGGCTCGACCGGTGTGGCCGGACTGTTCGGTTACCTGGTCTTCCAGGGCGTGCTGTGGGTGCTGGCCCCGCTGATCCTGGGCAAGCCGGCCGCTCCGACGGCCGACCAGCTGGACTGCCTGCACAACTTCGATCCGGCCGTTGACTCGATCGGCCAGGTGGGCCCCTGGAACCAGGGCGTGAGCGTGTGCGGTCTGGCCACCCAGCAGCCGATCAACTACGGCGTCCTCGGCGGTATCGTCATGGGTATCACCGCCGCCCTGCTGTGGCAGAAGTACTACCGCATCAAGCTGCCTGACTGGCTGGCCTTCTTCGGCGGGCGCCGCTTCGTTCCGATCGTCACCTCGGTGGCTGCCGTGGTCATCGCCCTGGTCATGGGCCTGATCTATCCCGCCTTCAACTGGCTCATCAACGAGCAGCTTGGTGGCTGGCTCATGACGGCCGGCACCGAGGGCGGCATCGGCGCCATGCTGGCGGCCTTCGTCTTCGGCACGGCCAACCGCCTGCTCATCCCCTTCGGCCTGCACCACCTGCTCAACTCCATTCCGTGGTTCCAGCTGGGTCAGTGCGAGACGGCTGACGGCGGAGTCGCTCACGGTGACCTCACCTGCTTCTTCTCCGGTGTCAACGGCTCCAACGCCTGGACCGGCTCCTTCATGACCGGCTTCTTCCCGATCATGATGTTCGCCCTGCCGGCCGCCGCCCTGGCCATCTGGCACACCGCCAAGCCGGCCAAGCGCAAGGCCACCGGTGCCCTCATGGTCTCGGTCGCCCTGACTGCCTTCATCACGGGTATCACCGAGCCCTTGGAGTACGCCTTCGCCTACGTGGCGTTCCCGATCTACGCGGTCCACGCCGTGCTCACGGGTACCTCGTTGGCCCTGGTCAACGCCCTGGGCATCAAGGACGGCTTCTCCTTCTCCGCCGGTGCGATCGACTACGTGCTGAACTTTGGCAAGTCGGCTGAGCTGTCCGGCGGCGCCGTGGGTGGCCCGCTCCTGCTGGTGGTCATCGGCCTGGTCTACGCCGTCATCTACTACTTCCTCTTCCGGTTCCTCATCACGAAGTTCGACTTCAAGACCCCGGGCCGCGAGGACGACGACGTCGACTCCTTCAAGGCTGCCCAGGCGGCTGCGGCTGAGTCGACCGGCAAGAACGCCGAGGCTGCGCGCAAGCGCTGAGCCACCGCCGCTCTCCTGCACGACGACGGCGCCGCTCTCCTTCCCCACGGAAGGCGGGCGGCGCCGTCGTTCATACACGCCTCAGGCAGGGCCTCCTGGCGTCTCAACCGTGGTTTCCTGTGCTGGACCGTCGGCTACGAGGCGCCGAGGGGCCGGTGGTGCACAGGAAACGACGATTGAGATGGTGCGCGGTGCGTATCAGCCCTGCAGCTCGCGAGCCTGGACCGCCACCACGCGGCGGGTGTCGTCCAGGTTCTCGCTCACGATGCGACGGAAGGCGTCCGGGGCGTCAGCGTGGGAGGCCAGCCACGCCTCCAGCGCCCCCACCGGGTCCACGCCCTCGAGCCCCACGGTGGCCACCGACCACAGCCGCGACAGGAGGTTCTCAGCCATGTGGAAGGTCCGCGAGGCCCAGATGGCGTCCGCCTCGCGCACGTACTCGCTCACGAAGGGCACGAGCAGCTCAGGGTGACGCTCGACGGCGGCAAAGCCCAGCAGGGTCTTGACCTGGGTCTCGTTGGGCATGGCGGAGCTCTCCACGAGCTCGCGCCAGGTCGCGGCCTTGGCCTCGGGCGTGGGCAGGGCCGCGCGGGCCTGGGCGGCGCGCTCACGGCCCGTGGTCGTACGGTCACGCTGCTCCTCGGCAGCGATCTCGGCCTCGCCGGCCTGGCCCGCCGCGACGAGGCCGATGAGCAGCTCCCAGCGCAGGTCCTGGTCCACCGTCAGGCCCTCAAGGACCTCGGAGCCGTCCAGCCACGCGGCCACCGTCGCGGTCTGCTCAGGCGTGACGGCGTGGGCGGCCACGGCGCGCACCAGCTGCAGCTGCTTGTCGCCGTCCGGCTCGGCAGCACGCGCCAGCCCCAGCAGCGACTGCGCGGCGCCGGGGGCCGCGGCCTTGCGGGAGGCTGGCGGCAGGTAGAAGGACAGGCAGGTCGTGATCCGCGCGAGCAGGCCCTGGACCACCGAGGAGTGGGTCTCGACCTCAAGCGCCTTCAGCGCCGCGGCAAGGTAGCGCGAGGCCGGCATCTCGGCGTCGCGCACCATGTCCCAGGCCGAGGCGAGCACGATCGAGCGGGGCAGGGAGTCGGTGAAGGACGCAATACCAGCCAGCCCGGCCTCCAGGGAGGCCTCGTCCAGGCGCACCTTGGCGTAGGTGAGGTCGTCGTCGTTGAGGACGAGCACGTCGGCACGAGTGGTACCAACCAGCTCGGAGACCTCGGTGCGAGCCCCCTCCACGTCCAGCTCCACGCGCCCGGTGCGAGCAAGCGCCCCGTCGGCCAGGCTGTAGCTGCCGATCGCCACCCGGTGCGGGCGCAGGCTCGCCGGAGAACCCTGCGGGATCTCCTGGAGGACGGCGGCGGAGGTGATGACGCCGTCGGCATCGGTGTCCAGCTCCATGCGCAGGGTGGTGACCCCGGCCTCCTGCAGCCAGACCTTGGTCCAGGCCCCCAGGTCACGCCCGGAGGTCTTCTCCAGTTCGGCCAGCAGGTCAGCCAGCGTGGCGTTGGAGTAGGCGTGGGCGGCCAGGTAGGAGGCGATGCCCTTGAAGAAGGCCTCGCGGCCCACGTAGGCCACCAGCGCCGTGAGCACCGAGGCGCCCTTGGCGTAGGTGATGCCGTCGAAGTTGACCTCGACGTCGTGCAGGTCCTTGATCTCAGCGGCGATGGGGTGGGTGGAGGAGAGCTGGTCCTGGTTGTAGGCCCAGGTCTTCTCCAGCGCCTGGAAGGTGGTCCAGGCATCGGTGAAGCGCGTGGTCTCCGCGGTGGCCAGGGTGGAGGTGTACTCGGCGAAGGACTCATTGAGCCACAGGTCGTTCCACCACTTCATCGTTACCATGTCCCCGAACCACATGTGGGCCAGCTCGTGGAGGATGGTGACGGCGCGGCGCTCGACGCGGGCCTCGACGGGCCGTGAGCGGAAGATGTAGTCGTCGCGGTGGGTCACGCAACCAGCGTTTTCCATCGCTCCTGCGTTGAACTCAGGTACGAAAACCTGGTCGTACTTGGTGAAGGCGTAGGGGGTGCCGAACAGCTCCTCGTAGAAGGCGAAGCCGCCCTTGGTGATGTCCAGGATCTCCTCGGCGTCCATGTACTGCGCCAGCGAGGCGCGGCAGTAGGTGCCCAGCGGGATCTCGCGGCCGTCAACGCTGGTGTAGGAGCCGGTCACTCCCTCATACGGGCCGGCCACGATCGCGGTGATGTAGGAGCTGATGCGCTCGGTGGGGGAGAAGGCGAAGACCTGCGTGCCCTCGTGGGCGCCCGAGGTGGGTGCGGGCGTGGGGGAGTTGGAGAAGACCGTCCAGCCGGCCGGGGCCGTGACGGTGAAGGTGAAGGAGGCCTTGAGGTCAGGCTGCTCGAAGACGGTGAAGACCCGGCGCGAGTCCGGCACCTCGAACTGGGAGTAGAGGTAGGTCTCGCCGTCAGCGGGGTCGGTGAAGCGGTGAAGGCCCTCGCCGGTGTGCATGTAAGCGCAGTCAGCGACGACCGTCAGCTCGTTGTCAGCCTTGAGGTCACCCAGGACGATCCGCGAGTCCACGTAGACCTCGGCCGGGTCCAGGTCCTTGCCGTTGAGCACGATCGAGTGGACGGTGGGGGCGATGAGGTCGATGAAGGTGGTGGCCCCGGGCGTCGCGCTGAAGCGCACGGTGGTGGCCGAGTGGAAGGTCTCCTCGCCGCGGGTCAGGTCCAGGGCGATGTCGTAGCTGGCGACTGAGAGGAGCTCGGCGCGCTTGGCCGCCTCCTCGCGGGTCAGGTTCTGACCGGGCATGGGGTCTCCTTCGTCTGGGTCTGCTGGTGGTGCGCGTCTTGTGACCGGCGCGCCCCGCCGCAGGAGTAGCCCGACGGCGGAGCGGCACCGCCGGCCATCCTCTCACCGCCCGGTGCGTGACCCAAGCCGCACCGTGCCCCGGCCTCGGCTAGCCTCGGTGGCAGCGACCCGCGAGAGGAGCAGGTATGAGGATCGTGGCAGCGCCGGACTCCTTCAAGGAGTCCATGACCGCGCGCCAGGCGGCCCTGGCGATGGAGCGGGGAGCGCACGCGGTGCTGCCCGAGGCTGAGGTCGCCAGCGTCCCGATGTCCGACGGCGGAGAGGGCTTCGTTGAGGCTGTCGCCTCAGCCTGGGGCGCCCGGCTGGTCGAGGTGGACACGGTCGATGCCCTGGGGCGCCCGATACGGGTGCGCTACGGCCTCGATGCCGGCCGCGCGGTGATGGACGTGGCCAGCTGTGCCGGGCTGGAGCTCGTGGCGCCGGCGGATCGTGACGTCATGGCCTCCACGACGGCGGGGCTGGGGCTCGTCATCCGTCACGCGCTGTCCCGCGGCGCGCGCCACCTGCTGCTGGGGATCGGTGGCTCGGCCACCAATGACTGCGGCATGGGCATGCTCGCGGCGCTGGGAGCCCGGCTGGAGGACTCCGGCGGACGTGAGGTGGCTCCCGCCTGCCCCTCGCAGCTGGCACGCGTGGTGAGGATCGACGTATCTGGGCTGGACCCGGCGCTCGCGGACACCGATCTGGAAGTGGCCTGCGACGTGACCAACCCGCTCACCGGTCCGTATGGAGCCACGGCTGTCTTTGGGCCGCAGAAGGGGGTGCGTGCTGATCAGGTGGGGCAGTTGGACGCCCTGCTGGGACACCTGGCGCAGGTCAGTGGGCACCAGGCTGTGGCTCAGGAGGCCGGGGCCGGCGCAGCGGGTGGCCTGGGTTTCGCGCTGCGGGCCTTTCTGGGGGTGCGCCTTGTGCCGGGCACGGAGCTGGTGGCTCGCGCCGTCGGCCTGGAGGAGGCTGTCAAGGGCGCTGACCTCGTGCTCACGGGTGAGGGCTCGGTGGACGCCCAGACGGCCGCAGGTAAGACCCCGGCCGGCGTGGCGGTGCTGGCTCGCCGAGCCGGCGTGCCGTGCGTGGTCTTTGCCGGCAGGATCGGCCCGGGGGCGAGCGCGCTGGAGGAGCTGGGCGCGCGAGTGGTGCCGATCGTGGACGAGGAGGTCGCGGTCGAGCAGGCGCTGCGAGAGGGGCCGCGCAACCTCGCGCGGGCGGTGGCGCGGTACCTGGAAGGCACTGCGCAGAGTTGACGGCGAAGGGCGGCCCGAGTGGCGCCGTCGCGCTCCTCAGGCCGCCCTCGTCCCGTTCTCAGTCCTGGGCGCTGTAGCTCACCAGATGCTGACTCGCTCCTTGGGGTCAAGCCACAGGCCATCACCCTCGACCACGCCGAAGGCCTCGTAGAAGGCCTCGACGTTGCGCACGATCCCGTTGCAGCGGAACTCCGCCGGGGAGTGCGGGTCGATCGTCAGGAGCAGCTCGGCCTGCTCATCGCGGTTCTTGCCTCGCCAGATCCGGGCCCAGGAGTAGAAGAAACGCTCCAGCGCGCTGAGCCCGTCGATGACCGGTGCCTCGCCCACCGAGCTGACGCCCTCGCGTGCCAGCGCCAGGCGGTAGGCCTTGAGCGCGATACCCAGCCCACCCAGGTCACCGATGTTCTCCCCGATGGTCAGCGCGCCGTTGACGTGCGGCACCTCGGCCACCGGCGTGCCCTCACGCTCGGCCCGGGCCACGAGCGAGGCGGGCTGGAAGGCGTCGTACTGGGCGATGAGTGCCTTGGTGCGCTCAGCGAAGGCCTCACGGTCCTCGTCGGTCCACCAGTCCACCACCTTTCCGGTGCCGTCGAAGGTCGAGCCCTGGTCATCGAAGCCGTGCCCGATCTCGTGCCCGATCACCGCGCCGATGCCGGCGTAGTTCACGGCGGCGTCGGCCTGCGGGTCGAAGAAGGGAGGCTGGAGGATGGCGGCGGGGAAGACGATCTCGTTCATCGTCGGGTTGTAGTAGGCGTTGACCGTCTGCGGGGTCATGTGCCACTCGTCGCGGTCCACCGGGCCAGCGAGCTTGCGCAGCGCTCGGGCCAGGTCGAAGTCCTCCACGCTGCGCACGCTGGCCAGCAGGTCCCCGGGCGTGATGACGACGGCGGAGTAGTCGCGCCAGGTGGTCGGGTAACCGATCTTCGGGGTGAACTGGGCCAGCTTGTCCAGCGCGCGCTCGCGCGTGGCCGGCCCCATCCACTCCAGCGAGGAGATGGACTGGCGGTAGGCCTCGATAAGGTCGGCGACCAGCGTCTCCATGGCCTCCTTGTGCGAGGGCGGGAAGTGCCGCTCAACGTAGATCTCGCCCAGCGCCTCGCCCAGGCACGCCTCGACCAGGCCGACGCCCCGCTTCCAGCGGGGGCGCAGCTCGTCCACACCCTGCAGGCGCTGGGAGTAGAAGGAGAAGTTCTCGTTGACGAAGGAGGAGGACAGCAGCGTCGCGCGGCCGTGAACCACGTGCCAGGCCGCCCACAGCCTCAGGTCCTCCAGGTCGGTCGCGCGCCACACGCTGGCGGCGTGGGCGAGGTAGTCAGGCTGCTCGACGATGGCGTGTGCAAGGAAGTCGCCCATCTGCGCGCCCGCGGCACGGGCTGCTGCCTCGATGCCCTCGCGCCAGGCCTGCCAGGGGAAGCCTGCTCCAGCCTGGACGATCTCCTGCCAGGAGCGTGGGTTGTTCATCTTCTCGATGTCGCGGCAGGCCACGCGGTCCCAGTGCCCCTTGGCCAGCGCGGTCTCCACGGCCATGACGCGCGCTACAGCGCGTGCGGCGGCTGCCTCGTCCTCGGCGATCCCGGCCAGGCGCAGCATCGTGGCGATGTGTGCCACGTAGGCCTGGCGGACCTCGGCCTGGGCCTCCTCGCGGTAGTAGGACTCGTCAGGCAGGCCGATACCGGCCTGGCCCACCCAGGTGGTGTAGCGCTCGGGGGCGTTGAGGTCGTTCTCCACGTCCACGCCGACCACGCCGCTAAACCCGGTGGGGATCAAGGAACCGAGCAACCGCGCCAGCTCCTCCTTGGTGGTGGCGGCCAGGACCGGGGCAAGCTCTGCCTCCAAGGGCTGGGCGCCGAGGGACTCGATGTGCTCGGCATCCATGAAGGTGGCGTACAGGCCGGCGATCTTGCCTGCTGGCGTGGTTAGATCGGGCTGGGAGGCGGCCAGCTCCTCCAGGATCGCGTGGCAGGCCTCTTCGGAGGCGTCACGCAGGTCGTAGAAGGAACCGGCGCTCGGGCGGTCTGCAGGGATCGGGGCGGTGGCCAGCCAAGTGCCGTTGACGTGGCGGAAGAGGTCGTCCTGGACGCGGACGGAGGTGTCAGCGGCGGCGGTGTCCAGCACGCCGGCCAGGATCGGGGAGGCGTCGGTCGGTGTGGTCTCAGTCATGGTGACAACCTAGTGGTCGCCGCGTCCCGTGCTCGATCGTGCTCACGGTCGGCGGTGACTGTTCGCGTGAGGCACAATTGCGCCCATGCGTATTCACATTGGAACGGACCATGCTGGATTTGAGCTCAAGGGTGTGCTCGTCAGCCACCTCACTGAGCAGGGTCACGAGGTTGTGGACCACGGCTGCTACGTCTACGACCGCCTCGATGACTACCCTGAGTTCTGCTTTGCCGCAGCCGAGGCCGTCGTCGCTGACCCCGGCTCGCTCGGCATCGTGCTGGGCGGATCGGGCAACGGTGAGCAGATCGCCGCCAACAAGGTCGACGGCGTGCGCGCGGCACTGGTCTGGAACGTCGAGACCGCCAGGCTCGCCCGCCAGCACAACAACGCCAACGTGGCGGGCCTGGGCGCGCGTCAGCACTCCACCGAGGAAGCCATCGAGATCCTCGACGCCTTCGTGGCCGAGCCCTTCTCTGGCGAGGAGCGTCACCAGGGCCGCATTGACCAGGTCCTGGACTACGAGCGCGCCCACCACAGCGCCTGAGCCAGGCCGGGTACCGTCTGGCCCATGCCTGAAGGTCATACGATCCACCGGCTCGCCGCCGCCCTCAGCGAGCTCTTTGGCGGCCAGCGCCTGCACGTGTCCTCCCCACAGGGGCGTTTTGCTGCCGGCGCCGCGCGCCTGGACGGCCAGGTACTGGTGGGGGCCGAGGCCCACGGCAAGCACCTCTTCGTTGCCTTCGCTCCGCAGGCTGATATTCCCTTCGAGCTGCCCGGCGCGGGCAGCGTTCGTGCTGGATCGGGTCAGGCGCGCCCTCGCAGGCTGACTGAGAGCGCTGACTGCCCGCCAGCCGACGGGCCGGCGCCGGTGACATGGCTGCGGATTCACCTGGGCCTGTACGGCTCGTGGACCTTCGACGGCGACTCCACCTTCACCGCGCCCCGCGCCATCGGGGCACCCCGCCGGCGGGTGGGGGAGCGTGGTGAGCACGCGCTGGCCCACGGCGGCGGCTCGGCCCTGTCAGGTCTGTCTGGCGGGCAGGACGACGGCGCGCACCTCCCTCCGGCGCTCTCGCCCGGCCAGTGGCAGGCGCCCGAGCCCCGAGGTGCGGTGCGAGTACGCCTGGAAGGTGATCACGGCGTCGCCGACCTGACCGGACCGGCGGCATGCGAGATCCTCGATACCTGCGAGGTGGCGCAGGTCCGCCGTCGCCTTGGCCCTGATCCGCTGAGGCCCGACGGCGACCCGCAGGTCTTCGTGGACGCCGTGCGCCGTCGTCGTAAGGCGGTCGGCGAGCTGCTCATGGACCAGTCGGTCATCTCCGGAGTCGGCAACATCTACCGTGCCGAGTCCCTGCTGCGCAGGGGCGTGAGCCCCTTCGTGCCCGGCAACCGGGTGAGCGAGAAACGTCTGCACGGGCTGTGGGAGGACCTGGTCCCGCTCATGGAGTACGGCGTGGCCACAGGCTTCATCACCACCGTGGAGCCCGAGGACGTGCCCGAGCCGGTGCCGGCCGGGGACGAGGAAGCGGCCCGCTGGTACGTCTACCACCGCACGGGCCGGCCCTGTCTACGTTGTGGCACGCCCGTGAGCGAGAGGGAGGTCGCCGGACGGCGCCTGTTCTGGTGCCCCCGCTGCCAGGCTCGCTGAGCTGCCGGGCTCGCTGAGCTGCCGGGTCTGCTGAGCCGGGAGGGTCTGGCTGCTGCCTGGGCGGCGAGTGGGTAGCGTGAGGCCTATGAGCACCACCTCGCGCCTGATCACCGGCCCCTGGACCACCTCCGTCGCGGGACTGTTCTGCCGCGACCTGCACCTACGGGTGCCGCTGGATCGCTCTGGAGCCGGGGACACCCTGCCTGACGGCAGCGGCGAGATCACCGTCTACGCCCGTGAGGTCGCCCGGCGCTCGGCCCTGGAGGCAGCCCCGAGTGAGCTGCCGGCGCTCGTCTTCCTCCAGGGAGGACCGGGCTGCGAGTCACCGCGCCCGGGCGGTGACGGCGGGGCGGGCTGGCTGAGCGCGGTGCTCGAGCACTACCGCGTCATCCTGCTTGACCAGCGAGGCACAGGTGCCTCCACGCCGATCGACCGGCCCGATGCCGGGGGAGATGCCCGAGGCACAGCACGCCTGCTCACTCATTTCCGCGCTGACGAGATCGTCGAGGACTGCGAAGACCTGCGCCGGGCGATGGGGATCGAGCGATGGAGCCTGCTGGGCCAGTCCTTCGGGGGCTTCTGCACGATCCGCTACGCCAGTGCTCATCCCGACAGCCTGGAGACCATCTACCTCACAGGAGGCCTGCCCGCCGTCGGGCGCTCGATCGACGAGGTCTACGCCCTCACCTACGAGGCGATGCGGGCCAAGTCCGAGGAGCACTACGCGCGCTGCCCCGGTGACCGTCAGGCGATGGCGCGCCTGGCCGAGCTGGCGGGGCGCGGCGAGCTGACGACGTCGAGCGGGGAGGTGGTGGGACCGGAGCGGCTGCGGTCGCTGGGCTCGCTGCTGGGGGCCAGCGGCGGTACGGACACGCTGCACTACCTGCTGGAGCGGGACCCGGAGAGCTGGGCCTTGCGCTACGGCCTCGGCCAGCTGCTGGCTTTCGGCGGGCGCTTTCCGCTCTACGCCGTCATCCACGAGTCCTGCTGGGCCGATGGCGGCGTGACGGGCTGGGCCGCGGCGCGTGTGCGTCCGGCGGTCTTCGATGACGATCCGACGCTGCTGACCGGTGAGCACGTGCGCCCGGAGTTCTTCACCGAGGACGCCACGTTGCGGCCCTGGCGTGAGGTCGCTGAGCTCGTGGCGCACCAGGAGTGGCCGGCGCTCTACGACCCGGCGAGCCTGGCCAGCGGAGGCGTGCGCGGGGCGGCGGCGGTGTATGCCAGGGACGTGTACGTGCCGATGCAGACCTCGCTCGCCACGGCGGCGCTGGTGCCCGGCCTGCGCACCTGGGTGACCAGCGAGTACGAGCACAACGGCTCGCGCGCCAGCGGGGGAGAGGTCTTCCGTCGCCTGCGGGACCTGGCCGGCGGCGTCGTCGTGCGCTGAGCGCCCCTGGGGGCGAGGGAGTCTCAGATATAGATCGTGGGGTCGAGCATGAGCTCGGGATCGGTGCGTGGGTCGCGCACGCGCGCGGGCACGCCCACGCCCACGTGCTCAGCCGGCAGGTTCTTCACCAGCACCGCGTTCGCCCCGATCTTGGCGCCGTCCTCGACCGTGACAGGGCCGAGCACCTTCGCGCCGGCCCCGATCTGGACGTTGTTGCCGATCGTGGGGTGCCGCTTGCCGGGGTTGGTGGAGACACCGCCCAGGGTGACGCCGTGGTACATGAGGACGTCGTCACCCACCTCGGCGGTCTCCCCGATGACCACACCCATGCCGTGGTCAATGAAGAACCTCTGGCCGATCGTGGCGCCGGGGTGGATCTCGATACCGGTGAGGTTGCGGGCCGTCTGGGAGATCGCCCGCGCAGCGAAGGCATGCCCGGATCCCCACAGGTGATGGGCCAGGCGATAGGCCCATACCGCGTGTACACCTGGGTAGAGCAGGGCGACCTCCAGGTTGGAACGGGCCGCCGGGTCCTGACGCCGTGCGGCGGCCAGGTCCTCCTTGGCCGTGCGGAGGAGAGAACGGTGGGTGGATCGCATAGGTAGTCCTGGTCGTGGAAGAAGCTGGTCACTAGACGAACGCCGACGGCGGCTCCCCTGTTCCCAGGGGAGCCGCCGTCGTATGACGGGACAGCTCGGGAGTGCTCACCCCGCAGCGGGACCGCGCCTTGGCCGGCAGGTCTTAGCTGAGGTAGTCGGCGTACAGCGGGGTGGACAGGTAGCGCTCGCCGGTATCAGGAAGCACCGTCACGATGGTCTTGCCCTCCAGCTCCGGGCGCTGGGAGAGCAGGTCCGCGGCGGCCAGGGCGGCACCGGAGGAGATGCCGACCAGCAGGCCCTCCTCCTTGGCGGCGCGGCGGGCGTAGGTCAGCGCGTCCTCGGAGGAGATGTGCAGCAGCTCGTCCCAGATGCCCTGGTCGAGGACCTCCGGGACCATGTTCGGGCCCAGGCCCTGGATCTTGTGCGGGGCAGCGTGGCCCTCGCTCAGCAGCGGGGACTCGGCAGGCTCGACGCCGTAGATCTTGACGCCGGGAACCCTCTCGCGCAGCACGGTGCCCACGCCGGTCAGCGTGCCGCCGGTGCCGATTCCGGCGACGAAGGCGTCCACCGTGCCGGCCTGCTCCAGGATCTCCAGGGCCGTGGTCTCGCGGTGGACCTTGGGGTTGGCCGGGTTGGTGAACTGGGAGGCGAGGATCGAGTTCTCGGTGGCTGCCTGGATCTCCTGGGCCTTCTTGACCGCTCCGGCGACCCCGCCCTCGGAGGTGAGCACCAGCTCGGCACCGAAGGCGCGCATGATGGCGCGGCGCTCCTTGCTCATGGTCTCAGGCATGGTGATGACCACGCGGTAGCCGAGGGCAGCGCCCACCATCGCCAGTCCCACGCCCGTGTTGCCACTGGTGGCCTCGACGATCGTGCCACCGGGCTTGAGCGCCCCGGCGGTCTCGGCCGCGCGCACGATCGACAGGGCGATGCGGTCCTTGACCGAGCTGGCGGGCTCGAAGGCCTCGACCTTGGCCAGGACGGTGGCGGGGCCGGAGATGACGCGGTTGATCTTGACCAGCGGGGTGTTGCCGACGGCCTCGGTGATGTTGGACAGGTAAGCCATGATGCTTCTTCCTTGTGATGTCCCGGGTACTCATGTCCCGGCAGATGGGTCAGTCAGAGGTGCGAGTGTGGGGCAGGGGTGCTGCTGATACAGGGGTGGGCTGATGCCCTGAGCGCCGGGCAAGTACGCGTCATCGCGCGCACTCAAGCTCGTGGCCTGGCGCCCTACCGACACTGGCAGCAGGAGAGGGACATCGCACACATGACGCCGTTGGCCATCATGGGGGTCCTCCTCTCCTGAGGCGTGGCTCGGTGCTGTGCCAAGCCTGACTGGTTGAGGTGACAATAACCCTCGCGGTAGGAGGGACGTCAAGGCGTCCGCATAGTGACCTGCGCCGGTCGCGGGGTGCTAGCGCTCAGACGGGCAGCTCGACGACGGCGCTTCCGGCCGGCTCGGGAACCGCCTCGCCCTGGGTAAGGGAGGCGAGCAGCTCAGCCAGGGGTGCAGGGTCGGGTGAGTCGGTGGCCAGCAGGACGACGGCGTGGGTCGGCCCCCAGATCGTCTCCTTGACGCTGAGGTCTGGATGGGCACGCAGGTCCGCCTCCAGGCGGCCGGCGTCGGTGACGGGCACGCGTACGTCCCACAGGTAACGGGTGGCGAGGCGGACCTGGGACGCCGCTGCCAGACCCTGGGCAGCGGCGTCGGAGTAGGCGCGGACCAGCCCTCCGGTTCCCAGCAGCGTGCCCCCGAAGTAGCGGGTGACCACGACGGTGGTGTTCGTCAGTCCCGTTCCCCGCAGGACCTCCAGCATCGGCTGACCGGCGGTGCCGGAGGGCTCGCCGTCGTCCGACGAGCGCTCGATGGGCAGGGCGCCGGGGACCGAGACGATGAAGGCCGAGCAGTGGTGCCGGGCCGTGGGGTGGGCTGCGCGTACCGAGGCGATGAAGGCCCGGGCCTCCTCCTCAGAGTCGGTGCGGGCTGCGCGAGCCAGGAAGTGGGAGCGCTTGACCTCCAGATCAGTCTCCGGGTGAGGCTGGCGGGCCAGTGTCAGCATGGCAGGGGGAGTGGAGGCGGCGCTGGAGGGAGATGCGGAGGGCATGACAGGATCCTCCCAGACGCCGCGTGTGGCTCAGATGCCAGGCGGCTGACGGCGCAAGGGACTGATCTCACATGCCGAAGCGGGGTAGCGGGGTGGAAGCCGCTCCATGGAAGTCGTTATGGTGTCCCTCGGTCCAGTTTTCGATGGATCGTGCGATCCCCAGACTTTGGAAGGAGCGGGCTCATGGCAGTGCCGAAGCGGAAGATGTCCCGCAGCAACACCCGCAACCGCCGCTCGCAGTGGAAGGCTGAGCTCACCGAGCTCAACACCATCCGCGTCGCGGGCCGCGAGATCACCGTGCCCCGCCGCCTGGCGAAGGCCTACAAGACCGGTCTCCTGGAGCACTGAGTCTTGACTGACTCAGCCGCCTAGCGGCTTGAGTCTCGGGGCTGGAACCAGCCCTGCGCGCGAGTGTAGTTCAATGGTAGAACGGCAGCCTTCCAAGCTGCACACGCGGGTTCGATTCCCGTCACTCGCTCCATGACTTTCCGTTGAAACGGCGCCGATTCCTCACCCGAGGCAGCGGCGCCGTCTCGCTGGAAACGTGCACGCGTGGTCCAAAATGGTCTAGCGGTGACGCAGCGGGAGAGGACTCCCCATGGCACCCCGCGCCGCCCGCTCGGCCTTCGGCACCATCACCGGCCTGCCCTCAGGCCGCTTTCGGGTGCGCTACACCGGCCCTGACGGGGCCAAGCACTCAGCCCCCACCACCTTCGACACACGCGCCCAGGCAGAAGCCTGGCTGATCGGCGTACAGGCTGACGTGCTGCGCGGCACCTGGACAGCCCCCACCCTCATAGCCCCCACCACGCTGGCCGAGTACGTCCCCACCTTCCTAACCCAACGCGCCGCCGAACTGCGCCCCTCGACCCTGGGCCTGTACGACCGCCTGGCACGCTCCTTCATCCTCACCCCCGTTGGGACCGGGACTAACACGGTTGACCTGTCCACGGTGCCCCTGGCTCAGATCACCACCCCACTCGTACGCGACTGGCACACCGCCCTGTGTGAGCAACTCGACCACTCAACCACCACACGCACCACCACTGCCGCCGTACGCGCCACGCGCCGCACCCACCCTGCCCGCGCCTGGGCCAAGGCCAGTGGGATCGACGTCCCAGCCACCGGACGCCTGCCCCGCACGGTCCTGGCCGCCTGGCAGGCCGCCGGACGTCCTCAGCCGGCCCCGCACCTCCGGGAGGACACCGGACGCCGCCCAGGCCGCTGCCAAGCCTCACAGGCCTACAGGCTGCTGCGAACCGTCCTCAACCAGGCCGTAGAGGACGGGCTAATCGACCACAACCCCGCCCGCGTACGAGGCGCAGGAACCTCACACGCCCCCGAACGCAAGCCACTGACCCCCGCCGAAGTCTCAGCCCTGGCAGCCGCCATGCCGCCACACCTACGCGCCGCCACACTGCTAGCCGCCTACTCAGGACTACGCCCCGGCGAGGTGTTCGCCCTACGCCGCCGAGACATCGACCTCAGCGACCCAACCAACCCCACCGTCACAGTCGAACGCACACAAACCAGCACACGAAACCGCCAACCCACCATCGGCGCCCCCAAGACCGCCGCCGGACGGCGCACCGTCACCATCCCGGCAACCGTCGCCCGCGCCCTGGCCCACCACCTCGACACCTACACCGCCCCCGGCCCCGACGCCCTGGCATTCACGACCACCACAGGAGGCCCCATGCTCGCATCCCACCGCTCGCGCGCCATGGCCACCGCCCGCGCCACCATCGGACGCAACGACGTGACATGGCACCACCTGCGCCACACCGGCGCCACCCTGGCCGCCATCAGCGGCGCCACCATGGCCGAACTACAGGCACGCATCGGCCACGCCTCACCACGCGCCGCCGCCATCTACCAACACGCCATCGCGGGCCGAGACGCACAGATCGCCGCCGCCCTGGACACCTACGCCGCCACACCCACCAACGTTGTGCCACTCCGCCGCCTCAGCGCCTAACCACCACCTGCACCCCGAACGCCGGGCATGCGTGCTGTGCTCGACACCTACCCGGCACTGCCCACCCATCTAGGAGAACACTCATGGCCACCCACTCCCACCGTCCTACGGTTCTCGTGCACCGCCCGCTGAACGAGCCACAGGGCCCCAACGGACGCCCCGACGCCCCACCCCTGCCCCCTGCCTGGGACAGCCTGATCAGGGTCTACCTAGCCGAGTGCGCCCAGACCGGCACCAAACCCACCACCCTGACCGCCCGACGCGGCCACCTGAGACGCCTCGCCCTGGACCACCCCCACCACACACCCGGCACCATCACAGCCCCCGACCTGCTGACATGGCTAGACAGCCTCGACCTAGCCCACGCTACCCGCCGCGGCATCCGCTACACCGTGCGAGGCTTCTTCGCCTGGGCCCAGGCAAGGGGCTACGTCTCAACCAGCCCAGCCAGACACCTGCCCCCGATCCCACGCATCGCCCCACCAGAGGGCCAGGACGTGCCAGGACTAGACGACCCCCATGCTCAGGACCGCGCCCCCGTGCGCCGAACCGGCCCGGTCGCCGCGCCCATCCCACCCATGTGGGAGGAAGCGATTACCGGATTCATGGCATTCGAACGCATCCAAGGACGCGCCACCACATCCCGAAAAAAGAACCGCGAACAACTCGCACACCTCGCCCGCACCATCCCCAACGCCGAGTACGGCCCGTGGTCCGTGACCACCCCCACCCTGCTTCAGTGGTACACAGACCGCGAGATCGCCCTAGAAACACGCCACTCCCTACGCACCACCCTGCGAGCCTTCTACGCGTGGGGAGTCGCCGCCGGACACCTCACCACCTCACCGGCCGACGTGATCCCACCCGTACGCCGCCCCGGACCCAACCCGCACCCGCTACCCGACGACCTCCTAGGCCAGGCACTGGCCGCCGCTGACGCACGGCAGACCCTGATACTGCGCTGCGCAGCCGAGGCAGGCCTACGCCGCGCCGAGATCGCCGCCATCCACGCCCGCGACCTCCTACAGACCTCAGGCGGCACAGTCCTAGCCGTCCACGGCAAAGGCTCCAAACAACGACTAGTACCCCTCGCCCCCGGCCTGGCCGCACTCCTGACCGACGCCACCAACGCCGACCCGCACGGCTACGCCCTACCCAACGGACAAGGCTCACACCTCAGCGCCGAACGCGTGGCAGACAGCGTGCGCCACCTGATCCCCTCGCCCTACACCCTGCACGCCCTACGCCACCGCTTCGCCACCACCGCCTACGACGCCACACGCGACCTGTTCTCCGTCCAACGACTCCTAGGCCACGCAAGCCCCACCACCACACAACGCTACGTAGCAACCGACGCCGACCAACTGCGCGCCGTCGTCGCCGCCGTGGCACAACGCAGCGAGTACGCAGCCCTGCCCCACCCCATCCCAGGGCCTGAACGTGGGAGAAATCGGGCCAAATGAGGACCACACGGCAAATCTGCTTGCCCTAGGTAAACGTCCGCGCCATGCTCTCACCCATGACACGCAGCCACCGCCGACCACGGCCCAACCCATCGCACGCACCCCGTGCACTGGGCCTCCGCCTGGCACGGCTGCACCCACTGATCACCTCCCACCCCGACGTTGCCGCCCTCATCGACGAACTGGCCAACGATCGCCGCCCTCGTAGCCAGTGGCGCCTCAACGTGGATGGCACCGTGTTGCGCGTGTGCACTGCGCTCAACGACGCGGCTACCTCGTTGCGCGTTTCTGGGCTGTCGCCTCATGCCATCCTCGCTGCTGAACGCTCTGCGGCCTGGCTGGCCTTCGAACTGTCGTACCTGCATACTCCACGGGGCGAATGGTCAGCTACCCGGCGTGCAGGGCGAGCCGCACGGATTCGGCGGGTGCACGGTGTACTCCGGCGGATTGTGATGCCCGAATCAACTGCCTTACAGCGCCTTCCCATCGTGGAAAGATGGGAGGATGAATGGGACGACGTAAGCGGGCACACCGCCGGGCGTCTACTGCGTCCCCTTGAATGGCTCCGTTTCCAGGTCCACCCACATCCACGTTGCTCAATGCGTGCTTTTGCTCGTTACGAAGAATTGAAGCATCGGTGCAGAGACTTTTATGCCTACTACGCCGAGCGCGCCCTACACGACACGGCTACGTTCTCGTCGTTACCTGAGTTCGTGCCCGGACTCGATGACGTACCCGCGCCAACATGGCGCCGGGCATCTAGCACTGACGCGTGGCCGCCGCCGTGGCGGCCCGTCCTAGTCAGCCTGACGCGCGCGGTCCTGACCGCTGCCCCTCCTACCGTGGCCCCTGTGCCGGTGGGTGAGGGGAGTTGCGCCCGTTTCACCCTGGCCGCCTGAAACCCAGTTAGGCGACCCCTCAACCACATACCACCGGCATAGGCGCCCGGCGGCCTCTCAGTACACCCGTACCCCTGAGAGGACACCCAAGCCATGCCTACCCCTAACCCTCTGCGCCCGATCGGCACCCCGACCGTCACCCTGCCGCTACTGCTGACCCGCTCCGACGTGGCAGGAATCTGCCGCGTTCACCCGATCACGGTCACGCGCTGGCTCAGTGACGGCTCCCTACCCGTCCTTCGCATCGGCACCCGCCCGCGCGTCCCGGCGGCTGCCGTGCTGGACTACGCCACACGTGGCATGTCCGCTGACTGCCGTCGCACTTTCCTCACCGTGGCTGATCCGGCCACAGTTGACGTACCGGCCATGCTGCGTCCTAACGAGGTCGCTCAGTGCCTGGCTGTCAGCCTGTCCACGGTCAACCGGCTGATCCGTGATGGCGAGTTGCCACGTGTGGGCACGGTGCGCTCGTGCCAGGTTCCCGCGACCGCCGTAGCCGCGTGGATCGACGCCAACACCACCCCCGCACGCGTCCCGCTGAGCCTGCGAGGCTAAGCCATGTCGGGCCACCTCACAGTTGACGGTGCCCGCCCACACGTCGCCACAGTTAGCGCAGCCATCGCCTCATGCCGATACCCCCTGACACCATCGGCCAGGCTCGTGGCCTACCTGCTGGCTGCTGACGACTACGGCAAAGGCACCGCCCCCGGACGCGACAATCTCAGCGGATGGGGACACCTGCCGCTGACCACCGTGCGCCGTGCCCTGTGCGACCTACGCACCCCACCTGCTGGCACGGACCCGCTTGTGACGACATCACGCGCCCGGGCAGGGGAGGGGTGGCGTACCCGCTACGCCTTCACACCCTCATGGGCTAAGCACGCTCAGACCTACGAGCGCACCCAGCCGCTCACTGTCACGGGCGAGCGCCCAGCGGTCACGGACTGGGTAGCCTGCACGGTTCTGGCTAGTCAGCCTGTCAGCGTCCGGCTCGTGTCCTTCGTTCTTGCCTTGGCCTCGACCGACGGTCTGACCGTGACAGCCACGAGGGCGGAACTGGCAGCCTGGACAGGGCTCAACCGAAAGAGCCTGGCCGCCACGCTCGCCACGCTAGACACCCTCGGCGTAGCGCAGCCACAGGCTACGGGGAACGGCTACAGCCTTGCGACCCTGGCCACCTACAGGCAGGCCCTGGCCCGCATGGTCGCAGACCTGGACGCCCAAGGCCAGGCCCTAAGCCCTGAGACGGCCTGCGTCTGGGCAGAGGGCAAGCCCCGCAACGACGCCGCTCCTGCGAGGGCGCTGGCCCGGTGGCTGACCGCAACAGGCGCCCAGGGCAGCCCGGGCGACGTTGTGGCTGCCTTCCTCACGCACATGGAGACCGAGGCAGCACCCTCCCAGCGGGGGAGACGGGCGACCTACTACAGGTTGGAGTTCCTGGCCTCGCAGGTGCGAGACCGAACGGGGGTCCGAACGGGTCCAATTCAGGGCGCGGAACGGGGGTCTGAACGGGGGTCTGAACGGGTCCAATTCGCGACCAACCTGCCAGGTCTGAACGGGGGTCTGAACGGGGGTCTGAACGGGTCCAAAACCGGGCGCGGAACGGGTGTAGAAATGTGCCCCCTCCCTAATACCCTTCCCTTCCCTACCCCTGACGGTTGGCCCGTCGGTGACCTGCCCGGGGAGGTTGTGCTAGCGGTGCGCGGCCCACTAGGTCCATTTGTCCGAGATACCCGCTTACCTCTCGATCCGGACACGCTGGCCCGTTGGGTCTTGGTCTACGCCGAGCGGGCCGGGCAGTCACGGGAATGGGCACTAGACCGGGTTCGTTCCCTCGCTGCCGAACCGTTGACCGGGGCGCGCGAGCCGTCCGCTGAACTATGGCACCGGCTCATGGCTCACCTGCCAGGCGGTGATGCCTGATGACTGCCCTCGTTTTTTCTGAGCTTGATCCCACTGGAACACCCCGCGCCAGCGTGTTTTCTCCCCCAGAGGAGGGAAGAAAAAACGACCGAACGCGAGAAGTATCGGATCAGAGAGACGAAAAATGCCCAGGTTCGTCCCTGACGGGCAGTGCGTGTTTAGCCGAGGGGTGTTCCAAGCCTGTGCAGGGCCGTGGTCTGTGCGCTGCCCACTACCGGCGTGCTCGCGGCCTTCATCCGGGCACCCTCGACGGCTACGCCGCTGCCCAGGAGTCAGGACGGTGGGTAGGTGACGAACTCGCGGGCTACGGCTGCGCTCACGTGCGCGTGCTCCATGCTCGTGGCTTCGCCTCGCTGTATGCCTGCACGATGCCCGGCTGCCACTCCCAGGCAGCCGAGTGGGCACTACGCCCTGACGCCGCCCACGCCCGTCGTGACGACACCGGCACGTGGTCGCCCGATCCCTGGGACTACACACCCATGTGCGCCGCGTGTCACCGGCAGATGGACGCCGTCACCCGTGCCGCTCGCAAGAGCCGTGCCACGCCGTTACCCGCCCCGTGGTCCTGGCCCTCCGTCCCCACCTTCGCCCCCGTGCGCCGCTGGCAGGCAGCACAGGCCCCGCTACCAGCGCCCGCCCCGCCCACCGGGCAGACCCCGCCCATGCTCGACCTAGGAGAACTCTCATGACCGCCCGCTCCCACCGCCGCGCCTTCGGCACCATCAGCCGCCTACCGTCGGGGCGATTCCGTGCCCGCTACACGGGTGCCGACGGGGCCAAGCACTCAGCCCCCACCACCTTCGACACACGCGCACGGGCCGAGGCATGGCTAGTGACCGCACGCGCTGAGGTGATACGAGGCCGAATGCCCGTTCCTGAGACTGCCAGCCTCACCCTGGCCACCTACCTCCCGGCCTTTCTAACCCACCGTTCCGCTGAACTGCGCCCCTCGACCCTGGGCCTGTACGACCGCCTGGCAGGCTGCTTCATCCTCACCCCTGTGGGGACCGGGGCCAACATGGTGGACCTGTCCACGGTGCCCCTGGCTCAGATCACCACCCCGCTCGTACGCGACTGGCACACCGCTCTGCTGACACAGTTCGCCCAGATCACCCCACAGTCAACCACTCGCCGCGTTCACCCCGCCCGCGCATGGGCGAAGGCCAACGGGATCGACGTACCGGCCACCGGACGCCTGCCCCGCGCGGTCCTCGACGCCTGGCAGGCTGCTGGACGCCCCGACCCTGCCAGGCGGACACCCAACGTTCACACCGGGCATGGGCGCACCCAGGCAGCCCAGGCATACAGGCTGCTGCGAACCGTGCTTAGTCGGGCTGTGGAGGACGGGCTGATCGACCGTAACCCGGCCTGCCTACGCGGGGCAGCCACCGCCCCGGCGTCTGAGCGCAAGCCGCTCACCCCTGCACAGGTCTCAGCTCTGGCCGCTGCGATGCCGCCACATCTTCGGGCCGCCGCCTTGCTGGCTGCATACTCAGGCCTGCGCCCCGGCGAGGTGTTCGCCCTACGCCGCCGAGACATCGACCTCAGCGACCCAACCAACCCCACCGTCACCGTGGAACGCACGCAGACACGAACTCGCGCAGGCCAGAGCGCGTTCGGGCCGCCTAAGACCGCCGCCGGGCGGCGCACGGTCGCCATTCCGGCCACCGTCGCCCGCGCCCTGGCCGATCACCTGGCCGCCTACACCGCCCAAGGGGCCAACGCACTTGTGTTCACTACCCCCGCCGGAGGCGTCGTATCCGCTTCCTACCGCTCTCGTGCCATGGTCACCGCCCGCGCCATCATCGGGCGCACTGACCTGCGATGGCACGACCTGCGCCACACCGGCGCCACCCTGGCCGCTGCGAGCGGCGCAACCATGGCTGAGTTACAGGCTCACATCGGTCACACCTCGACGCAGGCCGCCGCAATCTATCAGCACGCCCTAGCGGGCCGAGACGCACAGATTGCCGCTGCCCTGGACGCCTTCGCCGCTGCCCCGTCCAACGTCATCCCCTTGCGAGCACGCACAGCCTGACCCGCTTGCCGTGCCCTGCCGCCGTCTGTCCGGTGGGAGGGCACGGCATTATCTGTTATCGCATTCAAAAAGTCGAAACCCTCGCAATAAACTTGCAGCCCAAAAATGGCCAAAAAACGTGTTTTCGTGGTCTAACGTGGTCCAGGGGTTGCGAATTTGAGACTCGAACGGCTAACCTCAGACAAACAACGACAGTGAATAAACGCTGCAATATCGCCGAATTCCAACGGATTCGAGGTGTCGCCCCGACGCCTTCCAAGCTGCACACGCGGGTTCGATTCCCGTCACTCGCTCCACTAGAACGTCACTCTGGATACAAGGATTTCTGGCTCTTCAGAGTTGAGTGTGGGCGCGCCGGTGATGGGGGGTAGCTGGGGATAGACG
>OKJI01000016.1_pt1 | contig 45324 bp, 40 predicted proteins | sample 1614861 | NCBI WGS metagenome assembly OKJI01 (sample SAMN04436974, study PRJEB24849) | human gut metagenome | biome: human gut; feature: NICU; material: stool | host: Homo sapiens | place: USA: Saint Louis, MO | collected 2010-03-24
CAGACCCCACCGGCCCCGCCGGCGCAGCAGGACGAGGCCGGGCTGCACGGCGACGGCGCAGGGGCGTGGGCCAAGGCTGAGGAGGCGTTGGGGCAGCAGGACTACCTGCGGGCTGCCTACTACTACCAACGTGCTGCGCTGATCGCCCGCGACGCTGGATTCCTGGAGCGAGCCGGGGCGGCGTACGCCGAGGCCGCGCAGAGCCTCAACGCCGCTGGCGAGGGACTGGCGAGCTCCCTGTTCGCCAAGGCGGTGCCGTTGCTGCGTGCGGGCCAGGCTCCGGCGGACATAGTGGCAGCGGTGCTGGAGGCCTGGGCGCCGGTGGCCTGCGCGCGTGGGGAGGCGGACGCCGTCCTCACTCACCTGTGCCAGATGCTGGAGGAGCTGGCGCGCCGCGAGGACCAGGCGGATCAGACGCGCCTGCGTGCCCGGCTGCAGGACACACTGGCCCGGACGCTGTTCGCCCAGGAGCAGGATCTGGAAGAGGCCTACAAGCTGGCGACCCAGGCTGGCGAGGACTTTGCGGGTTCGGGCTTGGTCAAGGACGTCGCTCACGCCTTCTGGCTGGCCGGACGGATCGCGGTGGCTCTCGGGCGTGACGAGGACGCTGTCTACGCGCTGGAGAGCGCCTTCGAGGGCTTCACGATCGCCAGGTGCCTGACCGAGCGCTCCCAGATCGGGGAGGAGCTGCTGGCGCTGCTGCGCTCAACGGGTCGCACGGACCGGGCCGAGGAGCTGATCAAGGCCCTGTAGCGCGCAGCGACGCGACCAAGGACGAACCAGGGGCGGGCCTGCACGGCAAGTGCTGGCCCGCCCCTGGTACGCCCGAGGCTCAGATTCCCTGGGTGTTGTAGGACTCGGAGATGAAGTTCATCGCCTGGAAGACCCGGTAGCAGTAGACGAAGGGACCCACGATGATGAGCGAGCCCAGCACCATCCACAGCCAGAAGTCGGCGGAGGAGAGCATCCCGGGACGGCCGCGGCGGGCGGCCTCGGCACCGATGCGTCCGCAGATGTTGTGAGACCACACGAAGTAGCCGATACCAAGTGTCAGCGGGGCGACGATGAGAGCCAGCAGGAGGTAGTGCATCGTCTTGCGCCCGTCATAGCGGGAGGCGATGGCGTTGATCGTTGAGGAGATCTCGCTCCAGCGGTACAGGCTGTACAGGCCGAAGGTGAAGAAGGAGGCAATGAGGTAGCCGATCAGCGAGCGCGAGGTGGTGAAGCTGTTGGCTGCCGTGGGCATGGCCGGGGCTGACTGGCCGTAGGCGCCAGCCTGGCTGGGGGCCGGAGGCGCTGTGGTCACGAGTTCCCCGGTGGGGGCGACGGCCGCGCCGGCCATCGTGCCGGCCGCTTCAGCACTGGTCAGACCAGCGGCAGCCGAGGACAGGGGATCGGGATGCGGCGGCGTCGGCTGAGAGGCACCGGCAGCCGGGGCCGCCGGCAGGCTGATCTGCCCTGTGGCTACCAGCCACGAGACGAGCGCACCGGCCAGCGCGAAGAACATGAAGACCATGGAGATCTTCCCCGTCGTGTAGTACGGCCACACAAGAGAGCTGAGTTGCTCGAAGGGGCCGGTGGTGTACCAGACCCCGCCGGCGCCGATGGCCCTGATGATCCAGTTCAGCACGCGGAAGACGACCTGCCACATCAGCAGCGGCACCACGATGAAGGCCACGGGCAGGGCGAGCGTACTCAGCGCCGCCTTGACAGACGTCTGCCGGGAGGGAACCGCAACGGCCGTAGCAGCCATGTAGACCGCCACGGCGCCACCAGCGAGTGCACCGACCAGGCAGACCAGGTTGATGATCATCAGCATCATCCCGGTCGCAAAGCCCCAGTAGTCGAAGTCGCCCAGCGTGTACCGCAGTATCCGCAGGTTCAGGAAGGTCATCAGCACGGTGCTCATACCTCCGACCAGCCCGACAGCGGCTGCGAGGGCCTGCGGCAGGTGCGTCTGCGGGCTGGCCAGCATCGTCTGGAACCCGGTACGGACCTGGTCGAGGGAGATCCGGGGCTCAAAGAAGGAACGCACAGCGCTCACCGCTGCGGCACCAGTGACGCCAGCCGTACGGGTACCTGCGCCTTGGCCGGGTGCGGGAGCTGCCTGCGCGCTGGAACCACCAGGCTGAGGAGGCGCCGTCGGCACAGGCGGTACCGCAGCCACGGCAGCGCTTGGAGCAGAGGTCAGCGGTGGCAGGGGCGCGCTTGCCTGCGGGGCGGGCGCAGCTGAGAGCGGACTCGGCGGCGGGGGAACCGGCTGGCTGTAGGCCTGTGATGCTGATGGCTGCGTGGCCGGCGGTGCAGGGACCGGCGTCGTCCAGGAGACGGGAGCCGGGGCGGTGCCCGCAGCCGCCTCGCTGCTGGGAGCTGACGGCGGTGCTGGCGCGACAGTGCGGACGGCGGCGTCGTAGTCGGCCTGGGTGGGCTCGCGGCCCGTGACCTGGCGGAAGGCCTGCGCCCACTGCTCGGGCAGGGTGAGGGGGTTGATCGACATCAGCGGTAACCACTCAATCGTGTTGTTGGGAGGTGATGGGCCCGGGCAGGGACAGGGCAAGAGGCATCGGGTGCCACACCAAGGGGATCGTGGGGAGTGGGGAAGACAGCGTCAGCGGCTGCAGTGCCATGCTAGCCGCCGTCGTCATGAGGGAGAAACAACGAGGAGGGCGTCTCCCGCAGTGGGAGACGCCCTCGTGACTGACTGCGGACTCGGTGAGCCGGTCAGGTTCCTCAGATGGAGGCGACGCGCTTGGCCAGCTTGGACTTGCGGTTGGCGGCCTGGTTCCGGTGGATGATGCCCTTGGAAGCGGCCTTGTCCAGCTTGCGAGCAGCCTTCTTCAGACCCTCCTCAGCAGCAGCCTTGTCTCCAGCCTCAACGGCCTCGCGCACGCGGCGCACGTAGGTCTTGAGCTCGGACTTGACAGACTGGTTGCGCAGGCGGGCCTTCTCGTTGGTCTTGATGCGCTTGATCTGGGACTTGATGTTCGCCACTGTGAAAGTTGCCTTCTCGAAGAGTGAATGGTCAATGGCCGGAGAGAGGGTTCGCGTCAGCAGACCAAGAGGTGGTGGAAGCACCCGGCGAGTCCGCCCGCTGGACCCCACAGTCGGCCAGGCCAGAGGTCCAAGGCGTGACTTTACCAGCCGGGCTGCTGGATTTCCCTCACGCAGGCCTGCGTGAGGCGTGAGGTGCGTCAACCTGCCAGACGCTCGCTCAGACAGGCCGCCCGCTCAGCGTCCTGCCCAGTGGGCACGCAGCGCGGCGACCACGCCGTTGAAGGTACCCCGGTCCATCGTCGCGCCTTCGCGCCGGACGGCGTCAGGATCCACCACGAGCAGCCGGTCCAGCCTCACCTCGCTGGGACGCCCCTGGCGGTCCCAGGCCCCGGATCCGACGTCGTGCCAGTAGCGGCCCCAGCGGGCCTCCTGCTCGGCGTCGCGGTCATGGTCCTTGCTCGTCATCTGTGCCACCACGAGCCGGCCGTGCTCACGCGCCAGGACCAGGACCGGGCGGTCCTTGCCCCGTGAGGCGTCCTCCTCGTAAGGAACCCAGGTCCATACGACCTCGCCGGGGTCAGCGTCCCCGTCCGGGTCAGGGGCGTAGACGAAGTCCGGCAGCCCCAAGCTGGCGACGTCGTAAGGCAGAACCGAGGTCGAGGCCGGCGTGGTGGGAGAAGCCGAGCGGGGACGGGTGGTGGTACGGGCGGAGGCGGCACCACCGCGCGGCACCGGCCGCTGACCACGCGGGGCTCCGGTGCCCTGCTCCGTCCGTGACTCTGTCCGCGTCTCCTCCCGCGGCGCCGCGTGGGAGAGGAGGCGTGCCAGGGCCCCCAGGACCTGACCGAGCCTCATCGCGTGGCCGCCTTCATGGCGCTCACCAGCTCGATCAGCTCCGCCCGCAGCGCCTCCAGCTCCGTGGCGCGCTCAGGTGAGCCTGCCGGCGCCGACATCAGGGCGGGGGCGTGGGCCTCGACCACCTTGACCACTGCGGAACCAGAGATCGCGCCGTCCGCCCCGGCCGCGATCGCCTCAGCGACCTGCTCGGGCGTCGAGATCCCGAAGCCCAGCATGACCGGCGCGGCGGCGTCGGCCCGCAGCCTTGCCACCGCCTCAGCCAGCCCGATCGTGGACGAGGCGGTCTCGGTCCCAGTCACTCCGGCCCGTGAGACGGCGTAGACGTAGCCGTGTGAGGCCGCGGCCACGCCGGCCAGCGTGTCAGGGCTGGCCGAGGGCGGGGCGATATAGACCGCGTCGATCCCAGCAGCCTCAGCGGCCTGGGAGAACGCGTCGCCCTCGCGCACCGGGACGTCCGGCAGCAGGACCGAGTCGATGCCGGCCTGCGCGCACTCACGGTAGAAGGTCTCCAGGCCGACGGCGAAGGGCACGTTGCCGTAGATGAGCATGCCGATGGGCAGCTCAGGGTGACGCTCACGCACCCTGGCCACAACCTCCAGCGCCGAGCGGAATCCGACTCCCGCCTCCAGCGCCCGGATGTGGGCGCGCTGGATCGTGGGGCCGTCAGCCACCGGGTCCGAGAAGGGCACGCCCAGCTCCAGAGCGTCCGCTCCGCCCTCGATCAGGGCCTCGATGACGGCCTCGCTCAGACCGGCGTCGGGGTCGCCCACCATGACGAAGGGGACGAAACCGCCCTCGCCGGCATCCGCCAGGCGCTGGAACATCTGAGGGTAACGGGACATCTCAGGCCTCCTCGTTGGTCGTGGTCGGCGCAGCCTCAGTCGCACTGGCTGCCTCGCGTCGGGCCAGCCCCACGTACTCGGTGCGCTTGCCCATCTCCTCCACCATCGCAGCGGCCCGGGCCACCGCGCCGTCGCAGGTAAAGGAGCCGCCCAGGCGCATCCGGATCTGCTCCAGGTCCTTGTCCCCGCGCCCGGACAGGCACACCAGCAGGTGCGGGGTCGGGGCGTCAGCCGGGGTCTGGCGCGCGATTTTGAGCGCCTGGGCCAGCGCGTGGGCGCTCTCCAGGGCCGGGATGATGCCCTCCCACCGGGAGAGCTGGACAAAGGCGTCCACCGCCTCCTCGTCCGTGACCCCCACGTAGCGGGCGCGCCCGGAGTCTGACAGCCACGCGTGCTCCGGTCCCACGCCCGGGTAGTCCAGACCAGCCGAGACGGAGAAGGACTCCTCGACCTGCCCCTCGTCAGTGCGCATGAGGTAGGAACGGGCCCCGTGCAGGATCCCGACTTTCCCGGCGTTGATCGGGGCGCCGTGGCGCCCTGAGTCCAGGCCCTCGCCAGCCGGCTCGACCCCGATGAGGCCCACGCCGTCGTCGCCAACGAACTCGCTGAACATACCGATCGCGTTCGAGCCCCCGCCCACGCAGGCGATGACCTCGTCAGGCAGTCGTCCCGTCATGGCCAGGATCTGCGCGCGGGCCTCGCGCGAGATCACTCGGTGGTACTCGTGGACGATCGTGGGGAAGGGATGGGCCCCGGCGGCCGTGCCCAGCAGATAGTGGGTGTCCTTGAACGAGGCCGTCCAGTCACGCAGCGCCTCGTTGACGGCGTCCTTGAGCGTGCCCGCCCCCGAGGCCACCGGAACCACCCGGGCCCCCATGAGCTCCATACGCTCGACGTTGGCGGCCTGACGCACCACGTCGGTCGCGCCCATGTAGATCGTGCAGTCCAGCCCCAGCAGCGCGCACACCATCGCGGTGGCCGTGCCGTGCTGGCCCGCGCCGGTCTCGGCGATGATGCGGCTCTTGCCCATGCGCTTGGCCAGCAGGGCCTGACCAAGCACCTGGTTGCCCTTGTGCGCCCCGCCGTGGACCAGGTCCTCTCGCTTGAGGAAGATCCGGGCGTTGCCCTCGCGCGGAAGGTGACGCAGCTCGGTGACCGGGGTGGGGCGGCCCAGGTAGCGGCGCATGAGCTCATCGAGCTCGGCGTGGAAGGTCGGGTCAGCCTGGGCCTCGATAAAGGCGTCCTCCAGCTGGTCCAGGGCCGGGATGAGCAGCTCTGGCACGTACTGCCCGCCGTAGGGGCCGAAGTAGGCGGGCAGTCGCGGGTGGGTGTGGCCCTCGTGCTCGCGCGGTGCCGGCTGGGTGGCCGACGACGACGCCGCGCCGTGCGTGGGCTGGCTCGCCTCCGGGGCGGGCTGGGGGGCGTCAGCGTCCTGGCCGGTGCGCCCAGCAACCGGGACCGCCGTCGCCAGGACCTCAGCGACCACGGCCGGGTCAGGGGAGGAGGAGACCGAGGAGCCAATGAGCAGGGCGTCAACGAGCCCGGCCAGGCGGCGTACGTCGTCGGCAGTCTCCACCCCGGACTCACCCACGAGCACCACGCCAGCAGGAGCCAGCGGAGCCATCTGCTCGGTCCTGGCGATATCCGTGGCCAGGGTGCGCAGGTCACGGTTGTTGATCCCCACCACCGTGGCGCCCAGCGCTGCGGCCCGGTGCATCTCCTCAGGCGTGGAGACCTCAGTGAGCACGTCCATGCCCAACTCAGCGGCCAGGGACGCCAGGTCACGGTAGACGTCGTCGGGCACCACCGAGAGCATGAGCAGGATCGCGTCCGCGCCCAGGCTGCGGGCCGCGAGCACCTGGACGGGGTCGACGATGAAGTCCTTGCACAGCACCGGCACGTCCACCACCGCGCGCACCGCCGCGAGGTCCTCGAAGGAGCCTGCGAAGCGGTCAGGCTCGGTGAGCACCGAGACAGCGGCAGCCCAGGGCACGTAAGCGCTGGCCAGAGCCGCCGGGTCGTAGTCGTGGCGGATGGTCCCGCGTGAGGGAGAGGCCGACTTGCACTCCAGGATGAGCGCGGGCTGAGGACTGGCCGAGTCTCCTGAGCGGGTGCGCAGGGCCTTGGCGAAGGAGCGCTGCGAGCGAGGCAGCTGCTCGGCACGCAGGTGACCGAAGCGTGCGCGCAGCTCGGCCAGGCGGGATCGCCGACCGTCCACGATCGAGTCCAGGACCGTGCCGGTGCGCACGAGGCGCTCGTCGACCGGCCGCAGCTCGGGGCGAGGGTCGTTGCCAGTGGTCGAGGTAGTCATCAGGCCTCCTGGGTGGAATCGGTGTGCGTCAGCGCGTCAGCGTTGCGGGTCATGGACTCCAGGTGCTCGGCGACCTTGCCGCTGGCCAGCTGCTCCAGAGCAGCCTGGGTGCCTTCGCGCAGCGTCTCCACGCGCCCGGCCAGGTAGAGCAGCGCGCCAGCGTTGACGGCGATGGCGTCACGGTGACCGGCCTGCCCGCCTCCGGCGAAGACCTCGCGCAGGATCGCCGCGTTCTGGCTGGTGGCGCCGCCCAGCATCTCGGACAGCTCGTGAGTGCGCACACCCAGGTCCTCGGGCGTGACCTCGAAGGAGCGCACGCCCTGCGGGCTCACCTCGCGCACGGTGGTGGTGCCGTGGACGGTGATCTCGTCCAGGCCCAGGCCGTTGATGACCAGGGCGCGCTCGCGGCCCAGCGCGTGGAGGGTGTGGGCGATCATGTCCAGCTTGCTTACGTCAGCCACACCCATGACCTGGTAGCTCAGGTGGGCGGGGTTGATGAGGGGGCCGAGCACGTTGAAGATCGTCGGGGTCTTCAGCGCCCCGCGCACCGGCGCCACGAAACGCATGGCCGGGTGGTAGGCCTGGGCGAAGAGGAAGGTGAATCCGTCGCGCTTCAGGACGTCAGAGGCCTGCTCGGGGCTCAGGTCGAGAGGCAGGCCGAGCCCGGCGATGACGTCAGCGGCACCCGTCTTGGAGGACACGGCCCGGTTGCCGTGCTTGGCCACGGCCAGACCCATGGAGGCGGCCACGATGCCGGCTCCGGTGGAGATATTGATGGTGCCTACGCCGTCCCCGCCGGTGCCCACGATGTCGAACAAGGGCACGTCCAGCTCGGGGAAGGGACGGGCGGCAGCGCGGAAGGCCGCGGCGGCCCCGGCGACCTCGGCCACGTCCTCGCCGCGTGCGTGGAGGCCGGCCAGCAGCGCGGCGGTCTCGGTCTGGCTCAAGGCCCCAGCCGACAGCGCGGCGAAGACGGTGTACGCCTCCTCGTAGGACAGGCGCTTGCCCTGGATGACGCCGCGCAGCAGGACGCGGGCGGCCTCGGCCTGCTCAGGTTCCAGGGCGTTGTTCTCAGCGGGTGCGGGTGTGGTGGACATGTGATCTCCAGTCAGGTGTGTGTCAGTTGGTGGGAGGGACGCGGGGCAGTGGCGGGCGCTGGGCCCGTGCGCCGCCTACCGGGCGCGAGCCAGGTCAGCGGTCAGGGCCCGCAGGATGGCGGGTCCGGCCGGGGTCAGCACGGACTCGGGGTGGAACTGCAGCCCGACGACGGGGCGGCTGGCGTGGCGTGCCGCCATGACGACGCCGGCGCCAACCGGGTCAGTGGCCGCCGTCGCGGCGAGGCTGACGAGTGTGGGCGGCAGGTCGCGGGTCCCCAGGGAGTGGTAGCGGGCGACGTCGAGCGGCCCACCCTCCAAGGGGGCGAAGGCGGGGTCGGTGAGCCCGGCCGGCGTGACCTCCACGCGCACCGAGCGGCCGTGGACGGGGCCGACCCGGCCCACGTGAGCGCCGCAGCCCTCGACGATGGCCTGGAAGCCGAGGCAGATGCCGACGGTAGGCACGTCCTCGCTCAGCGCGCAGGCGACCAGCTCCATGAGGCAGCCGGCCTCACGGGGGTGACCGGGCCCGGGGGACAGGCACAGCACCGGGCGCTGGCCGGCCTCGGCCTCGGCGGGGGTCGGTGACAGGGCGGCGCGCACACGGTCAGCCGGCACCGTGTTGCGGTAGACCTCGATCTCGGCACCGAGCGTGGCGAAGAGGTCGACGAGGTTGTAGACGAAGGAGTCGCGGTTGTCGAGCAGGACGACGCGCATCTCAGGCCTCCTCGGTGGTGGTCGGGGCGGTGAGGGTGGCGGGGGTCTGGGAGTCGATGACGAGCCTCGCCCCGGCGGCCGCGGCCACGGCATGAAGCACCGCCGAGGCCTTGTGCACGGTCTCGGCAGCCTCCTTGGCCGGCACCGAGTCCGCCACGACTCCCGCACCGGCCTGGACCAGGGCCTGGCCTCCGGTCACGAAGGCGGAACGGATGACGATGCAGGTGTCCAGCTCGCCGTCGCCGCGGAAGTACCCCACGGTGCCGCCGTAGGAGCCTCGACGCACGCCCTCGGTGGTGCGGATGAGCTCGGCCGCGCTCAGCTTGGGGGCTCCGGTGAGTGTGCCCATGGTCATCGAGGCGCGGAAGGCGTCCAGCGCGTCCAGCTTCGGGTCCAGGGTGCCGGTGACCTCCGAGACCAGGTGCATGACCCGGGAGTAACGGTCCACACGCAGCAGGTCCACCACCCGGCGGGTCCCGGGAACGCTCACCCGGGCGACGTCGTTGCGAGCCAGGTCCACGAGCATGACGTGCTCGGCGACCTCCTTGGCGTCCGTGCGCAGCTCCAGCTCCAGGCGGGTGTCGCGCTCGTGGTCGATGCCGCCGTCGGCGGTGAGCCCGCGTGGGCGGGTGCCGGCGATGGGGCGGATGGAGACCTCACCGGTCTTGGCCGAGTGGAGCAGCGCGGACTCGGGCGAGGCCCCGAAGAGCTCGAAGTCGGGGGTGCCCAGGTAGAACATGTACGGGCTCGGGTTGGTGCCGCGCAGCTCGTGGTAAGCGGCCAGCGCGTCCGGGCAGGGCATGGTGAAGCCGCGCGAGGGCACCACCTGGTAGACGTCTCCGGCAGCGATGGCCTCCTTCATCGTCTCGACTCCTGCCGCGAAGTCAGCGTCGGACTGGGTGGGCACGGCGTGGACCACGGGGGAGACCGTCGTCTGGCTCGTTGTGCGCTGCTCGTGCTCGTCCGCCAGCGTGGTCTCGTCGACGGCGTCGATCGCTGCCGCCAGCGCGCTGAGGCGACCCTCCAGGTCAGTCGGGTCCACGCTGGCTCCCACGAGGGTGGCCTCACGCGTGGGGTGGTCGATGACGAGGATGATCCGGGCATCGTAGAAGACGTAGTCGGGGCAGGTGTTGGCCCCGGGGGCCACTGCGGGAAGCGTCTCGAAGGTGGCCAGGTAGTCGAAGGCGACGACCCCGGCCTCCAGCGGCAGGTGCGGGTGGTCGACCTCGACCCCGGCCAGCACCCGCAGCGGCTCGATCGAGGAGGTCGCCCGCAGCCGCTCGCGCTCCTCGGTCTGCTCGTGCGCCGTCGGGGCGGGAAAGGTGAGGCTGAGGCAGTCCGCACGGGCGTCGTCAGTGACGTAGGCGGCCAGGTGCTCACGCAGCCGGGCCACGGCCGCCTCGCCGTCGGCCTGGGCCTGCGCCAGGGCCTGGATGCTGACGCTCTGGCCCTGGCAGGTCAGGCGTGCGGAGGCCTCCAGCACGGCGATGGTGGTGCGTGAGACCTTGGTGGCGATGTCGACCGACTCCAGCAGGACGGTGTCAACCGGACAGGCGTGGTCGCCGGAGTCCGCGGTGGTGGCGACCAGGCCCTGGGCGGCCAGGTGCTCCAGGAGGAGGCCGCCGTCGGCGTGGTAGCGCACGGACCGGGTGCGGACGGTCGGTGGGGGTGTTGTCATGAGGATTCCTCTGCTTGTGCCACCGGCATCGCCTCCAAGACGAAGAGCCCGCCGGGTGGCGAGCTCTGTCTGTCGTGTTCCGTGTACGCGAAGGAGTGGCTCGCCCTTAGGGGAGCCACCACCACTGACGGTTGCGGAGTACGGTCACGGCACTGAGGCTAGAGCGAAGGGGCGGGCTCGGACAAGTTGGCGTCAGCATCGTGAGACTCTGCGGGGGCCAGGCCGGGCGTCGAGTGTGCAGGTGCGGCGGCCGGTGTGCAGTCCCCAGGTGCACACTCGGGCTCGCGGCTGCACACTGGCGAGGAGGCGGAACGTCGTCGTAGCGAGATGATGAGCGCGGCCAGGGCGACGACGACGGCGACCGCCCACCACCCGCCGGCCTCCATCCACGTGGCAAAGACCGCCAGGCCGACGGTGGAGTAGATCGCCGCCCAGATCGCGCAGCCCACGCTCACTGCCGGTAGGTACAGGCGCAGCGGCATACGGCTGACACCCGCCGAGAGCTGGACCAGGCTCTGGGTGCCGACGGTGAGGAAGGACAGCGGGACCGCCAGGACGCCCCAGCGCTCCGCCAGGTGCTGGGCGCGGGCGTAGGCCGCCGAGGTCAGCACCCCGGCCCACCGGGTACGGCCGGTGCCGGCGGCCACGGCGCGGCCGATCCAGTAGGTGCCGTTGGCTCTACCCATGACGCTGACCCACAGGAAGAGGAAGGCCCACCCCCAGGGCAGAGCGAGGATGCGGTCGATCATGGGCCGATCATCGCATACCGGTGAGGTGAGGCTTGCCTGGCTGACTCGCGGGCTGGTCGGGGGAGGAACGTCCGGTAAGTAATGACTCACACCCGCCGGGCGCGGCGCTGAGGCCTGCGCGTGGGAGACTTGCCCCAGAGTCCGCCACACCGACAGCACCGGCCTGCCTCCTGGCACGCCCAGGCGCTGTCCCGTCCTGGAAGAGCACACGTGTCACCGATCCCCACGCCCGAGCAGATCGCGAGCATCCAGCCCGCCTCAACCCCGCCCGAGCTGCTGCGGAACTTCTCGATCATCGCCCACATTGACCACGGCAAGTCCACCCTGGCCGACCGCATGCTGCAGGCCACCGGCGTGGTCCAGCCCCGCGACATGCGCGCCCAGTACCTGGACCGCATGGACATTGAGCGCGAGCGTGGCATCACCATCAAGTCCCAGGCCGTGCGCATGCCCTGGACCGTCGAGGGGCCCGAGGGCGCGCGCACCTACGCCCTCAACATGATCGACACCCCCGGCCACGTCGACTTCTCCTACGAGGTCAACCGGTCCCTGGCCGCCTGCGAGGGCGCGGTGCTGCTGGTCGACGCCGCCCAGGGGGTCCAGGCCCAGACCCTGGCCAACCTCTACATGGCCATCGAGGGCGACCTCACCATCATCCCGGTGCTCAACAAGATCGACCTGCCGGCCGCCGAGCCCGAGCGCCACGCCGAGGAGATCGCCTCGATCATCGGCTGCGACCCGTCCGACGTCCTCAAGGTCTCGGGCAAGACGGGCGAGGGCGTGCCTGAGCTGCTCGACCGGATCGTGCAGGCCGTGCCCGCGCCGGTGGGGGACCCCGACGCCGCTGCCCGCGCCATGATCTTCGACTCCGTCTATGACACCTACCGCGGCGTGGTCACCTACGTGCGCGTGGTCGACGGTGCCCTCAAGCCTCGTGAGCGCATCGAGATGCTCTCCACCCGTGCCGACCACGACCTGCTGGAGATCGGCGTCATCAGCCCCGAGCCCGTTCCCACCCAGGGACTGGGCGCCGGGGAGGTGGGCTACCTCATCACGGGCGTGAAGGACGTGCGCCAGTCGCGCGTGGGTGACACGGTCACCACGGCGGCTCGTCCGGCCGCCGAGCCCCTGGCCGGTTACCAGGACCCCAAGCCCATGGTCTTCTCCGGCCTGTTCCCGGTGGACGGCTCAGACTTCCCGGCGCTGCGTGACGCCCTGGACAAGCTCAAGCTCAACGACGCGGCGCTCACCTACGAGCCGGAGACCTCGGTGGCCCTCGGCTTCGGCTTCCGCTGCGGCTACCTCGGCCTGCTCCACCTGGAGATCATCGCGGAGCGCCTGGAGCGCGAGTTCGGGCTGGACATCATCTCCACCGCGCCCTCCGTGGTCTACCAGGTCACCACCGAGGACCGCGTGGTCCACACGGTGACCAACCCGAGCGAGTTCCCCGAGGGCAAGATCCTGGACGTGCGCGAGCCGGTGGTCTCGGCCACGATCCTGACCCCCAGCGAGTTCGTGGGCACGGTCATGGAGTTGTGCCAGTCGCGGCGCGGGACCATGAAGGGGATGGACTACCTGTCCGAGACGCGGGTAGAGATGCGCTACACCCTGCCGCTGGCTGAGATCGTCTTCGACTTCTTCGACGCTCTGAAGTCGCGCACCCGCGGCTACGCCTCCCTGGACTACGAGCCCGACGGCGAGCAGAGCGCGGACCTGGTCAAGGTGGACATCCTCCTCAACGGGGACAAGGTGGACGCCTTCAGCGCGATCGTCCACAAGGACTCGGCCTACTCCTACGGCGTCATGCTCACCAAGCGGCTCAAGGAGCTCATCCCTCGCCAGCAGTTCGAGGTCCCCGTCCAGGCCGCCGTGGGCTCGCGCATCATCGCGCGCGAGACCATCCGTGCCCTGCGCAAGGACATGCTCGCCAAGTGCTACGGCGGTGACATCTCCCGTAAGCGCAAGCTGCTGGAGAAGCAGAAGGAGGGCAAGAAGCGCATGAAGGCCATCGGCCGCGTGGAGGTTCCCCAGGAGGCCTTCATCGCCGCGCTGGGCGCAGACACCCCCACCGGCAAGGACAAGTAGCTCCATGGCGCAGGTCCACCCTCCCCGTTCCCACGCGATCCGTTCGCGGGTACGGTCCTTCTCCCGTGCCGGGGGACGCCTGACCGACTCCCAGGTCCAGGCGATGGCTGAGCACGGCGAGCACTACGTCATCCAGGTCCCTCGGGCGGACGCGATCCGTACCGTGGCCGCGGACTTCCGGCTCGATCCGCAGGAGGTCTTCGGTCACGTGGGCCAGGTGCGTCCTGTGGTGGTCGAGGTCGGCAGCGGCGGTGGGGAGGCCCTGCTCGCTCACGCGGCTGCCAACCCTGGCACCGACCACCTGGCGGTGGAGGTGTGGGAGACCTCGATCGCCAAGATTGTGCGTGACGCGGCCAAGGCCGGACTGGACAACGTCCGCGTGGTCCCGGCCGACGCCTCTCAGCTCCTGGCCACGGCGCTGCCGGTGGGCTGCGCCAGCGAGGTCTGGGTCTTCTTCCCCGATCCCTGGCGCAAGCCGCGTCACCGCAAGCGCCGGCTGGTCACGGCGCACTTCGCTGACTCGGTCGCCCGCGTGCTGCGCGGCGGCGGGGTGTGGAGGCTCGCCACTGACTGGGCCGACTACGCCTGGCAGATGCGTGACGTCTTGGAGGACGTCTCGGCGCTGCCGGAGGGCCTGGAGGCGGATATGACCGAGCCCTACTTCCGTTATGACGGCGCCGGTCGCCTCAGCGAGCTCGGGGCGGACACCTGGGAGCAGGACAGCCTGGGCAATGGACCGGACCCCGGATCGCCCTCGGGCACCGTGGGCGGGTGGTCGCCTCGTTTTGAGGGGCGTGTCCTGACCCGTTTCGAGCAGCGGGGTATCGAGGCCGGACGCACCATCCGGGACCTGACGGCGGTGCGGACCGAGACCACCTGGAAACCCGAGCGCAGCGAGGCGATGCTCGTTGCCCTGGACCGCCGAGCCGGTACCCGGCGCGAGGCAAGAAGCGGAAGGAGCCTGGCATGAGCCAGCCACAGCGTCGGCGGCACCTGCCGCGTCGGGCCTGGATCGGCGTCGTCGTCCTGGGCTTCCTCGCCTTCTGCTCGATCCTGCGTGCCCCGATCGGCGTCATCCCGCCTCTGCTGAGCCAGATCGGCGCGGACCTGGACATGGACGACGTCGCACTGGGCGCCCTGACCAGCGTGCCGATCCTGTGCTTCGGGATCATGACGCCGCTGGCCTCCGTCCTGCTGCGACGGATCGGGGCGAATGCCGGCGGCCTGTGGGCGCTGGTGCTCATGAGCGCGGGATCCCTGCTGCGCTCGGGGGGAACCACCTGGGCGGCCTTTGCCGGCACGGTCATCATCGGCGCCGGTATCACCATCGGCAACCTCGTGGCCCCGATGGTCATCGGGCGCGACTTCTGGCACCGCACCTCGCTGCTGACCGGCATGTATTCGGCCATGACCAACCTCGTGGTCACCGCGGGCACGGCCCTTGCGGTGCCGACGGCGCAGCTGACCGGGTGGCGGGGTGCGGCGGCGCTGTGGGGAGCGGTGCCGACTCTCATCGCCCTGGCGCTGTGGCTGTGGGTCTACCCGGCAGGCCTGGGCCACCCGCGCGAGAGCCTCATGCAGCGCTCCGGCATGGTCCACTGGGTGACCGAGTCCGGGCAGGCCGGGACCGAGCGGGTGCGTGTGGCGGTGTGGAAACGGCCCCTGACCTGGGTGATGGCGGCTGCCTTCGCCACCCACACCTTCTCCTACTACGCCATCTCGGGATGGCTTCCCACGGCATTGCACGACCTGACGGGGATGACGGAGGCGGGCGCGGGGCTGGCTGCCTCGGTCTTCTCCCTGACCGGGATCGTGGGGCCGCTGCTCGTGCCCGTCATGTTCGAGACCCTGCACTGGTCCGGGGCTCGTGTGCTGGGAGTGCTCTCAGGCTGCTGGCTGGTGCTGCCGGTGTGCCTGGTGACGGTGCCCAGCGCCTGGCTCGCGGCCTGCCTGGTCTCCGGAATCGCGCAGGGCGCCTTCTTCGCCGCGCTGTTCACCCTGGTCATCCGCCGCTCGGTGGACATGGATGAGAACCGCGCGACCTCCGCCTTCCTGCAGACCTGGGGCTACACCGTGGCTGCTGCGGGTCCGGTGGTCCTGGGCTGGCTGCGCACGATGACGGGCGGGTGGATCGGCCCCTTCCTCGTCATCCTCGTCATCCTCATCGTCATGACCGTGTGCGGGCAGCTGACCGCCACGCCGCCACGCTGGCTGCAGTCGCGTCCCGGACCGCAGGCGGCCGGCGTCGCCGACCCCTCGTGAGCCCGCGTCAGCCTGAGGGGCAGCCGCTGCCAGGGACGGGGGAGCTGCCCGAGCAGGTCATCGCGCGCCGTCGGGGCAGGGGCGGGGAGCAGGAGCCCGTGCCCTTCTCCGTCTACCTCCACGTGCCCTACTGCCGGGTTCGGTGCGGCTACTGCGACTTCAACACCTATACCAACCTCGAGATGGGTGGTGGCGCCTCAGCGGCTGACTACGTGACCACCCTGGCTGGCGAGCTGAGGCTGGCGGCAGCGGCGATGGAGCGCGCCGGCCTGCCTCGGCGTATGGCTCAGACCGTGTTCCTGGGCGGCGGCACTCCCACGATGCTTCCGGCAGCAGACCTGGCGGCCATGCTGGAGCTGGTGCGCACCACCTGGGGGCTGGCCGAGGGCGCCGAGGTGACGACCGAGGCCAACCCGGAGACCGTGGACGAGCGCTACCTGGCCACGCTCGCCGAGGCTGGTTTCACGCGGGTCTCCTTCGGCATGCAGTCGGCGGTGCCCCGGGTGCTGGCTACCTTGGAGCGTAGCCACACCCCTCAGCGCGTGCCGCAGGTCGTGGCCTGGGCCCGGCGATCAGGCCTGGAGACCAGCCTGGACCTCATCTACGGCACGCCAGGAGAGTCGGTCCAGGACTGGGCACGCAGCCTGGAGGCCGCCGTCGAGATCGGCCCGGACCACCTCAGCGCCTACGCCCTGGTGATTGAGGAGGGCACGCGCATGTGGACCCAGGTGCGTCGCGGCGAGCTGGAGATGCCGGCGGACGACGACGAGGCCACCAAGTACGAGATGGCGGACGCAGTCCTGGCCGAGGCCGGCTACGAGTGGTACGAGATCTCCAACTGGGCCCGACCTGGCCATGAGTGCCGCCACAACGAGGCCTACTGGCGTGACTGGGACTGGTACGGAGCCGGGCCGGGTGCGCACTCGCACTTCGGGGACGTGCGCATGTGGGACACCAAGGCGCCCGTGGCGTGGGCGGCTCAGGTGCGTGCTGGCCGGTTGCCCGTGGCGGGCCACGAGGTCATTGACGACGGCGCCCGCGAGCTGGAGCGGGTCATGCTCGGTATCCGTCTGCGCGAGGGACTGGACCTGGCGGGTCTGGCCCGGCCCGGCGAGGAGACGACGGCGGACGGCACCCCTCGCCGGCTCGTACCGGTGGTGGGGGCGCTGATGAGTCAGGGGCTGCTGGAACCGGCAGCCGCCCTGCGCGGCCGCGCGGTGCTGACCCTGCGTGGCCGGCTCATGGCGGACACTGTGACCGGCCGGCTGACGGACTGACGCCAGGCGGACGTGGCGGAGGGCGGACTCGTCCTGAGCGAGGAGGGAAGAATCCTCCAGGCGGGGGAGGTGCGGCCTCCTACCGTGCGGCAGGATCAGAGTCATGAATGAAACCCCTGCCTTTCAGCCCTATCCGAGCCAGACCTACGCGCAGGCCGATCGTCTGACCGTGGGGCAGGCGCTGACCTGGTCATGGAGGCGCATCGCAGACAACCCGGCCCCGCTGCTGGTGGGCTTTGCGATCTGGACGGTACTGACTGGGGTGGGGGCGTCCGTCTCTTACCTGGGCACGGATTCTGACTCAGGCGGAATCATCACTGCCATCGCGATGATCCTGTCCCCGATCCCCTTTGCGCACGTCGGTCTGCTCACCGCTGCCGGTCGCAAGGCCCAGATCCGTGACTTCTTTACCTTCCCGAACCTGTGGCCGATGGTGCTGGCCGGGATCCTGACCGGGATCCTGCAGACGATCGGCTTCGTCCTGCTCATCATTCCCGGCGTCATCCTGGTCTACCTGTGGTACTTCACCCAGCTGGCAGGGGTGGACCGCGGACTGGGAGCCACGGACGCCATGCGCGAGTCGTGGCGGATCCTGTATGACAACGCCAGTGCCCTGGTGCCTTTTGCTCTCATGGGGGTCCTGCTCGGCTTCGCTGGCCTGGTGACCGTGCTGGGCTGGGTGCTCACGACGCCGCTCGTGGTGCTCATGTCCGCCTACGCCTACGTCACGGCCACGGGCCGCACTGTGGTTGGCTAACAGACCCCGAGAGGATCGTGCGTCCGACTGATGGGGCGTCCCGGGATCCGGGACGCCCCTTGTCGTACAGTGGACCAGTCGTCGTCGGTACCTGGCTCCCTGAGTCCGTGGTGCCGTGCTGTCCAACCCGATCGAGGAGCCCTCGTGCACCTGCAGTGGTGGTCCATCCTGCCCTTCGCGGCGATGCTTGCGAGCATCGCTGTCCTTCCGCTCGTCCCTGCGACCTCGCACTGGTGGGAGAAGCGCTCCAGCCAGCTCACCGTCGCCCTGGTCCTGGGGCTGCCGGTGGCCGTGTGGATGTGGGTGGCCGGGGGATGGCAGGTCGTCTTCGCCTCAGTGGTGGAGTACGTGCAGTTCATCATGCTGCTGCTCGCCCTCTTCGTGGTCTCCGGCGGCATCTTCCTCAAGGGTGACATCCAGGCCACCCCGCGCACCAACACCGTCTTCCTAGCCATCGGCGGTGTGTTGGCGAGCTTCGTGGGAACCACGGGCGCGGCCATGCTGCTCATCCGCCCGCTGCTCAACACCAACGCTGAGCGGCGTTACCGCATGCACACCGTGCTCTTCACGATCTTCGTCGTGGCCAACTGCGGTGGCCTGCTGACGCCACTGGGCGACCCGCCGCTCTTCCTGGGCTTCCTGCGTGGCGTCCCCTTCACTTGGACCTTCCACCTGGTGCCGGAGTGGGCCTTTGTCAACGGCGTGCTCCTGGTTAGCTACTACGCCCTGGACCGGTGGTTCTACGCCCAGGAGCCGGCCTCCGCCGTGCGCGAGGACCGCAGCGAGGTTGAGCCCCTGGGACTGCGCGGAGCCAGCAACCTCATCTGGTTCGCCATCATCATCGCGGCCGTGGCCTTTGCTCCCTCGATCGACGCCGAGGCGATCGAGGCGGGACACGCCAGCCTGACCGACTGGATCCCCACCCGCGAGATCATCATGGCGGTGGCGGCCTTCGGCTCCTACAAGTTCGGTAACCGCCGGGTGCGCTTTGAGGACAACCAGTTCGAGTGGGGTCCGATCGCCGAGGTAGCGACCCTGTTCATCGGTATCTTCCTGACGATGATCCCGGCGCTGCACTACCTGGACGAGATCGCTGGCAAGCTGCCTCTCAACGAGATCACCTTCTTTATCTTCACCGGTGGGCTCTCCTCGATGCTGGACAACGCTCCCACCTACGTCACCTTCTTCGAGATGGCCGGCCAGGTCTCTCACCCCGGTGGGGCGACGGTGGCAGGAGTGCCCGAGCTCTACCTCGTCTCGATCTCGCTGGGCGCGGTGCTGTGCGGCGCGATCACCTATATCGGCAACGGCCCCAACTTCATGGTCAAGTCCGTGGCTGAGAGCCGTGGGGTGGAGATGCCGAGCTTTGGCGCCTACGTGGCCAAGTCCTTCACCCACCTGGTGCCGGTGCTGGCGGCAATGGTCTGCCTGTTCATCGCTCAGCCGGTGTGGGCCAAGGCTCTGGGCGGGGTGATCGTCCTCGCCCTCCTGGCCAATGACGCACGACTCATTGTCCAGGCTCGCCGCCTGGATCTCCAGGACGCCTGAGCCCGGAGCGCGCTCCGCTTGGAGCCGATTCCCCCTGGTGGAGCTCGGGCCCCGGTCGCGGCGTGCTGCGTCACCGGGACGGCGTGACGTCCTGCCGGGACGGCGTGCACTGGTGCGGGGCCAGTGAGTCTCCTACCGCGTGCCGGGAGCGGTGACGAAGTCGATGAGCTCCTCCATACGGCCCAACAGGGCTGGCTCCAGGTCCTTGTAGCTGCGCACGGTGGCGAGGATCCGCTGCCATCCCTGGGCGATATCGGCCTGGCAGGCGTGTGGCCAGCCCAGGGCCTCCAAGGTGCCGTGCTTGATGTCCGTGCCGCGGGGAACCGCTGGCCAGGCCCGCAGCCCCACCCGCTCAGGCTTGACCGCCTGCCACACGTCCACGTACGGATGCCCGAGCACGAGCACGTTCTCACCGCCTGGCATGGCGCGCACGCGCTCGGCGATGCGTGACTCCTTCGACCCGGCCACGAGGTGGTCGACGAGCACCCCGGCACGGCGCGTGGGACTGGGGGCGAAGTCGGCCATGACCTCCTCCAGGTTGTCCACACCGTCGAGCATGAGGACCACAACACCCTCGTGACGCAGGTCGTCCCCCCAGACCTTCTCCACCAGCTCGGCGTCGTGCTTGCCCTCCACCCAGATCCGTGAGGCCCGCGCGACCTTGGCTGCCTCGCCCTCCACCGCGTAGGAGCCGGAGGCCGTGAGCTTGCGGCCGCTGGCACTGACCGGGCCGGTGGGCTGGCGACGGCGGGGTGCCGGTGGGTCGAGGATGACCGGGCGGCCCTCGATCCAGAAACCGGCCCCGAGGGGGAAGCCGCGGCGCACGCCGTGGCGGTCCTCCAGGACCACGATGTGGCGGCCACCCGACTTCTCCACGGCGACGGCTGCCCCGACGAAGCCTGTCTGCCGGTCCTCGACGACGAGCCCAGCGGTGACCGGCACGTGCACCGAGGCCGGACGCACCGCATGCGGTCCCACACGGTGCGGGTCGGCAGCCAGGACGTCACCGCCGTAGCGGTCCGACGTCGTCGGCCGGGCTGGCACAGCAGCTGAACGACGGCGCTGAGCCTCGGCCTCGGTGAGCCTCCCAGCGGCCCGTGCCTCCTGCTGCTGACGAGCTGCCTGCTCGCGCAAGGCGGTGCGGCGTGCCGCGGTGGATCCCGGGACGGTACGGCGTGGGGGAGTGGTCACCCGGGGCACGGTAGGCCAACCTCTCGCTGGGCGAACGTCAGACCCGCCGAGCACGGCGTAGGATGGCACTCGCACCTGGCGAGTGCTAATTCGGCTCATACGCAGTCGGCTAGCCGGTGCCGGCAGCAGCAGACCTGTGGCGTCGTCAGACGCATGGCGAGAGGGAGGGATCAGATGGCCGATGATCGGCGGCTCAAGGTCCTGTCCGCCATCGTCACCGACTACGTGCGGACCCGCGAGCCGGTGGGCTCGCGGGCGATCGTGGAGCGCTACCAGCTGGGGGTCTCCCCGGCCACCATCCGCAACGACATGGCGGCCCTGGAGGACGAGGGCTACATCCACCAGCCCCACACCAGTGCGGGCCGCGTGCCCACGCAGAAGGGCTACCGGCTCTTCGTGGACGAGGTCGCTCGCATCAAGCCCCTGTCCGCCCCCGAGCGCGCTGCGATCACAGCGCTGCTGACCGGCGAGGTGGACCTGGACCAGGTGGTGGCGCGCTCGGTGCGGGTACTGGCTCAGCTCACCGGGCAGCTGGCCGTTGTGGAGTACCCGAGCCTGCGTCGCACGGCCCTGCGCCACCTAGAGCTCGTGGTGCTCGCCCCCACGCGCGTGCTGCTCGTCATCATCACGGACACCGGGCGCGTGGAGCAGCGCACCGTGTCCACCCCGGCCACCGAGGTGCTGGACCCGGTGGCCGTGGAGCACCTGCGCGTGCGGCTCAACGCCGCGCTGGCCGGGCTGCGGGCCGAGTCCGTGATCCCGGTGCTCACGGCCCTGAAGGAGCAGGCCAGTGAGGACGAGCGGGCGCTGCTGACGGCAGTGACCAGCGCGCTCATCGAGGCCCTGCGCCCGGACGCTGAGGAGCGCCTGGCGATCGCCGGCACGGCGAACCTGGCCCGCTCGACCCCGGACTTCTCCTGCCTCGGGCCGCTCCTGGACGCGATCGAGGAGCAGGTGGTGCTGCTGCGGCTGTTCACGGACACCAGCGACGTCCTGCCTGCGGGCGGGGCTGAGGGCATGCGCGTGAGCATCGGCTCAGAGAACCACGACGACGCCCTGGCCGAGGCCAGCGTCGTCACCGCCGCCTACGGCGCGGGGACGGGCGACGCCGTCGCCCACCTGGGCGTCGTGGGCCCCACCCGCATGGACTACCCCGCCACCATGACCGCTGTGCGCGCGGTCGCTCGCTACCTCTCCCGGTTCCTGGCGGGACCGGATCAGGCAGCCTGAGCGGCCGGCGTCGGAGATAACACGTAAAGGACACGTTCTCAGGTGAGTGACTACTACGAGCTGCTCGGCGTGAGCCGCCAGGCCAGTGCCGAGGAGATCAAGAAGGCGTACCGCAAGAAGGCGCGCCAGCTCCACCCCGACGTCGCCGGTCCCGGCCACGAGGAGGAGTTCAAGGAGGTCCAGGTGGCCTACTCCGTCCTGTCGGATGAGGAGAAGCGCCAGACCTACGACCTCGGTGGTGAGGACGCGCTGCACGGCGGCGGTGGCTTCCCTCCGGGCTTCAGCGGTGACTTCTCAGACCTGGGAGGGATCTTCCAGACCTTCTTCGGCGGAGGCGGCTCGCGCGGGCCGGCCTCGCGTGCGCGCCGAGGCCAGGACGGGCTCGTGGCGGTGCAGGTGAGCCTTGCCGACGTCGCCTTCGGCGCGACCAAGACTGTTCCGATCGACACCTACGTCACCTGCACCACCTGCGGCGGCAGCTGCTGCGCGCCGGGGACCGAGCCGGTGACCTGCTCCCAGTGCAACGGCCAGGGTTCGGTCCAGCGCGTTCAGCGCTCCTTCCTGGGCAGCGTCATGACCTCCTCGCCCTGCCCCACCTGCCAGGGATTCGGCACCGTCATCGTCACGCCCTGCAAGGACTGCGACGGCGAGGGCCGTAAGCACGTGCGCAAGGACATCGAGGTCAACGTCCCGGCCGGTGTGTCCACCGGCACCCGCATCCGCATGTCCGGGCGCGGTGAGGCGGGCGTGGCCGGAGGACCTGCGGGCGACCTCTACGTGGTGGTGGAGGAGCAGCCCCACCCCACGTTGGAGCGCCAGGGAGACGACCTGCGCACTGAGCTGCGCGTACCGATGACCGCGGCCGCGCTGGGGGCCTCCTTCCCTGTGGAGACCCTCGACGGCGAGCGCAGCGTCTCGGTGCGCCCGGGCACCCAGTCCGGCGACGACATCCGCCTGGACGGTCTGGGCGTGGGGAGGCTACGCCGCTCCGGGCGCGGCAACCTGTACGTCACGGTGGTGGTGGAGACCCCGACCAAGCTCTCGGAGCGTCAGGAGGAGCTGCTCAAGGAGCTCGCGGCACTGCGTGGCGAGGACGGCTTCGCCCCGGCGGAGGAGGAAGGCTTCTTCGACCGGCTCAAGGGTTCCAAGACCAAGGGCAAGAACCGCCGCAAGCGCTGAGCTCGCGGCCTGGCCAGCGGGACGCCGGCTCAGGCTCCGGGCCAGTAGACGGAGTCCGGCGTGGGCCGGGCGCCGAAGATCGCGGTGCCCACGCGCACGCAGGTCGCGCCCTCGGCGATGGCCAGCTCGAAGTCGCCGCTCATGCCCATGGACAGCAGACCGTCGCCCACGGTGCCGGCCTCGCGTCCGGCGTCGCGCAGGCGGCGCATGAGGCGGAAGCACTCGCGCACCCGCTCACGGTCATCGGTGTGGGCGGCCAGCGTCATAAGACCACGCACGCGCAGTGAGGAGTAGACCGGTAGCGCGGCCAGGAACGCGGTCACCGCGTCCGGCTCCAGGCCAAACTTGGACTCCTCACCGGAGGAGTTGACCTGGACGTAGACGTCCAGGCTACGACCGGCGGCCTGGAGCCTGCGGTCCAGGGCCTCGGCCACGTGGAGGGAGTCCAGCGCCTGGAACTCGTGGGCGAAGGCGACCACGTCCTTGGCCTTGTTGGTCTGTAGGTGGCCGATGAGCGCCCAGTGGATGCCGAGGTCTGCCATCTCGGTGCTCTTGCGCTTGGCCTCCTGGACCTTGTTCTCGCCCATCTCGGTGACTCCTGCGGCGAAGGCGGCGCGCAGCCGGTCCTCGGGGACCGTCTTGGTGACCGGCAGCAGGCGGACCTCGCTGGGAGAGCGGCCGGCGGCCGCAGCGGCGGCGTCGATGCGGGTGCGGATCGCGGCGAGGTTCGCGGAGATTTGGGCGACCTCCTGCGGGTCCGGGACAACGGGGGAGTCAGGCGTCATGCCTCCTGACGGTACACCGGTGTCACGGTAGGTCCCGCTAGGCTGTCCAACGTGACTGCCCCTGTCTTCCTCTTCACTGACACCACCCTCGAAGGCGCCGGAGCGGCGGCGGGTGCGGGCGGCGTCGTCGTCCTGACCGGCGCCGAGGCCCGGCACGCCGTGACCGTGCGCCGGCTGCGCGCGGGGGAGCGGGTGGACCTGGCCGATGGAGCAGGCCTGCGCCTGGTCTGCGAGGTCACCGCCGCCGAGGGCAAGGACCGACTGGCGGTGCGGGTACTGGAGCGCATCGAGGAGCCGGCACCCTCTCACGCCCTGGTCCTGATCCAGGCCCTGGCCAAGGGCGGGCGGGACGAGCAGGCGGTGGAGACCGCTACGGAGGTGGGGGCCGACGTCGTCATTCCCTGGCAGGCAGGCCGGTCCGTTGCCCAGTGGAAGGGGCCGAAGGTCGCCAAGGGGCGTGAGCGCTGGCAGGCCACGGCGAGCGAGGCGGCCAAGCAGGCGCGGCGCGCTCGGGTTCCGCAGGTCGCTGAGCCGATGACGACGGCGCAGCTGGCGGCCTGGGTACGTGAGACCACCCAGGCTGGGGGTACCGTCCTGGTGCTCCACGAGGAGGCCACCGCACCTGTCGGCGGGGTGAGGCTGCCTGACGGCGGGGCGATCGCCGTCGTCGTCGGTCCGGAGGGCGGCATCAGCGCTGAGGAGACGGCTGCGCTCGAGGCGGCCGGGGCCACCACGGTGAGGCTGGGGCCGCACGTCCTGCGTACCGCGAGCGCCGGGCCGGTGGCCCTGTCCGTGCTGGCTCAGCGCGCCGGGCTGTGGGGCTGAGCTCGTCGCATCTCGATGGAAGACTGACATCGGAGCGCGGCGCTGAGCTCTGGCAGCCGGTTCTTGTTACCTGAGCTGAGGGACGGAAAACGCCGGTTCCTTTCTGGAGAGCTTTGACAATCATGTATTGGTGACTTCAAGAAAGCAGACCGGTAGCGACTGGGATGTGCGCGTCTTCGCGCAGATGCTCGAGAAGCTGCCGGAGCACGTGCCAGTCTCTGACGCGATGGAGGCTGCCAGCCCGCAGGAAAAGGACCGGTGGTGGAGCTCTCAGCGGGAGCATGTGGTGGCATGGTTTCGGCCGCAGGCGACACGGGGCTCTGGTGCCTTCGTACGTCTCGAGCCCAACCTGTCAGCAGCGAAGACCTATCAGCGCTTCAGCTGTGCCGAGGGACTGATCTCGCTGGCCGAGGCGGTAGGGGTTGATCCGTAGGTGGTGGAACGGGCTGCCCAGGAGGCACTCGCCGTGGACCGTCGCTCAAGATGCGGTGTCGTGCGCAGAGATATTCCATGGAGCCTGATAGCGGAGGCCGCTTTTAGGCTCTCGTAAGGTCCTGAAGGTGAGGATGGTTCGAAGTACCTCGCACGGTGCGGCGCAGAGTTTGTGTCGGTGGTCGGTGAGAGACTGCGCGAGCACCAGGGTGGTGACGATCCCGACGACGAGAATGAGGTCCCATGACCACTCAGACAGAGCGCGCTGAGCTGCACCGAGCCATCTGGCAGGTCGCCAACGACTTGCGTGGCAGCGTTGACGGCTGGGACTTCAAGGCCTATGTGCTGGGCTTCCTCTTCTACCGCTTCATCTCCGAGAACCTTACGGACTACCTCAACGAGGGGGAGCGCGAGGCCGGCTACGAGGACTTTGACTACCGCTACATGTCTCGGGCCGAGGCGGAGCTGGCGCGCGACGGCATCATCAACGAAAAGGGCTTCTACATTGCGCCCGAGGACCTGTTTGCGAACGTCCGCGAGCGGGCGCCACACGATGAGAACCTTAATGAGACGCTCTCGCGAGTCTTTAAGAACATCGAGGCCTCGGCCTTTGGCACGGGCTCTGAGTCTGACCTGCGTGGCCTGTTCGACGACGTCGATGTCAACTCCACCAAGCTCGGGCGCACGGTCGCTCAGCGTAACGAGAAGCTGGTGAAGATCCTCAACGCCATCGGGGACCTCAATCTCTCCTACGGGGACTCCAGCATCGACGCCTTTGGCGATGCCTACGAGTTCCTCATGACCATGTATGCCTCGTCGGCTGGAAAGTCTGGAGGTGAGTTCTTTACTCCCCAGGAGGTGAGTGAAGTCCTGGCCCGGATCACCGTCATGGGGAAGACCCGGGTCAACGGCGTGTACGACCCGTGCTGCGGTTCTGGCTCGCTGCTGCTCAAGTTTGCGAAGGTGCTGGGCAAGGAGAATGTGGAACGGGGATTCTTCGGTCAGGAGATCAACCTGACCACGTACAACCTGTGCCGGATCAACATGTTCCTGCACGACGTGAACTTCTCGCACTTCTCCATTGCCAACGGAGACACTCTGACCGAGCCTGCTCACTGGGACCTGGAACCCTTCGAGGCGATCGTCTCTAATCCGCCGTACTCCACCAAGTGGGTGGGCAAGGACGATCCTGCGCTCATCAATGACCCGCGCTTCTCGCCGGCTGGTGTCCTGGCCCCCAAGTCGAAGGCGGATCTGGCCTTCACGATGCACATGCTGTCCTGGCTCGCTGTTGACGGGACGGCAGCGATCGTTGAGTTTCCTGGTGTGCTCTACCGAGGCGGGGCCGAGGCGAAGATTCGTCAGTACCTGGTGGAGAACAACTACGTGGACGCTGTGATCCAGCTGCCGCCGGACCTGTTCTTTGGGACGACGATCGCGACCTGCATCATCGTGCTCAAGAAGTCCAAGACAGACAACAAGGTGCTCTTTGTTGACGCTTCCAAAGAGTTCTCCCGCGAGGGCAACAAGAACCGGTTGATGCCTGCGAACCAGGAGATGATTCTTAAGACTCTCCAGGCCCGGCAGGACGTCGAGCATGTGGCGACGCTTGTTGATGCGGCCCAGCTGGAGGAGAACGGCTACAACCTGTCGGTGTCCTCCTATGTGGAGGCAGAGGACACTCGCGAAGAGATCGACATCACCGAGCTCAACGCGGAGATTCAGCGGATCGTGGCTCGTCAGGCTGAGCTGCGCACCAGCATCGACGAGATCGTTGCGGACCTTGAAGGGAGCAGCGCATGAGCCGCATTGACGACATGATCCGGCAGATGTGCCCGGACGGTGTTGATTACCAGGAGCTTGGCCGTGTAGCTGTTCTCCGACGTGGGACGGCCATCACTAAGAAAGATGTGGAAGAAGGTGACATCCCCGTCATTGCTGGGGGCACCAAACCCGCGTATTTTGTTGCGACTTCTAATCGATCTGGCGTGACGATCGTCGTCGCGGGATCAGGCGCGTATGCTGGACATGTTAGCTACTGGGATATTCCCATTTTTGTTTCAGATGCCTTTTCCATTCAGTGTAGCGAGGATGTGCTGATCCCTCGCTTCTGTTATCATTTCCTCAAATCTAAGCAAGAAGTCATTCATGCATTGAAGCGTGGAGGTGGGGTTCCGCGCGTCTATGCGAAAGATGTCGCAAAAATCTTAGTCCCTGTAGTTCCTGTTGAAATCCAGCAAGAAATTGTGCGAGTATTGGACCAGTTCACACAGCTGGAGGCGGAGCTGGAGGCCCGTCGGAAGCAGTATGCCTATTACCGAGAGTCTCTAATTCCATCTCCTTCCGGGGGGAGCCGTCATGTTCGATGGCGTGAACTTCGTGATCTCGGATCCTTCTATCGCGGTAAACGATTTACTAAAAATGATTATTCTGATCAGGGGATTCCATGTATTCACTATGGTGAAATCTATACTCGTTATGGAGTGTGGGTTGATCGTGCTGAGTCTTACCTTGATAGCATGCTGAAGGATAGGCTTAGATTTGCATTGCCTGGAGACGTTATCATCACGGATGTGGGTGAAACTGTAGAAGATGTCGGTTCTAGCCTTGCTTGGTTAGGGAGCATGCCTGTTGCAATTCATGATCATTGTTTTGCGTACAGAAGCGAATTTGATGCTCGTTTCCTTTCTCATTTGATGGGCACTTCGTGGTTTCGTCACAATCGAGCGAAATATGTTGCGAGAACGAAAGTGAAGACTTTGCTCATTGATTCGTTCGCGAGGATCAAAGTTCCTGATATCCCTTTTGAGGAACAGCGTCGCATTGCTGATGCTCTCGACCGCTTTGACACACTGGTGAACGATCTCTCCTCCGGTCTTCCCGCTGAGATCACTGCCCGCCGCAAGCAGTACGAGTACTACCGCGACCGCTTGCTCACCTTCCCTGAAATGAGGTCCTGACATTGCCTGGTAAGCACATCGAGCTGTTTCTTGTCGATGGTGAGTCCGGGGGTATCACAACAGCTGATGTTTCTGGTTGGACTGGCCATTTGCTCACCGGCCCTCGGGCAGCGCTTAAACGGCTTCTCGCCCGCGAAGATGCCAATACGAACGGCGTGTACCTTCTACTCGGCGATGATCCAAGTGCGTTAGAAAACACGCGCTGCTACATCGGGCGCACTGAGAACTTCGCCCAACGTTTTGTCGATCACGACCGCAAGAAGAACTGGTGGGACCGTGCGGTCCTCATCTCCTCGCGCGAGGACTCGTTCAATGAAGGGTACTGGGGGTACCTGGAGTCCCGTCTTATTGAGATCGCTCAAGCAACCGAGCGATCTACTCTCGACGACAACAAACAGACCCCGCAGCCCCGCAAGCTTTCTGAGGCTCAACGCTCAGATGCCGAGGCGTTCCTCGTCCAGGTTCGGTCCGTCCTCCCGGTTCTCGGCGTGTCAGTCCTGCGTTCTAGCCGGAGCAAGCCAGAGATCGAACGTCCTGACGCTGTTCCCGATGAGTCACCAGTATTCGTCCTTACTCACAGCAAGAAGCATGTCGAGGCCTCGGCGCAAGTCATTGGTGGTGAGTTCGTCATGCTCGAAGGCTCGACAGTCGTAGCTACCTGGAATAATCGAGGCAATAGCGACTCCACACGGCGGGCCTATGAGTCCTACCGTGCTCGTCACACCAAGCTCATTGAGGATGGCTCCATCACTATCCGAGACGGCATCGGCGTCGTCACTCGCGACATCCCCTTCACCTCGCCCTCCACAGCCGGAGCGATCGCCCTCGGGCGCTCCTGCAACGGACGACAGGCCTGGCGCTGGGGTGACAACACCTACGCGGACTGGGAGGAACGAGATCTTCCTACGTCGCCGGCGTCACCGGATCGAGCTGAGCCAGAACAGCGACCTCTCTAGGCCAGTTTCAGCTGCCCTCGCTCTTTTTCACCCCTAACGCCGGAGGACCTGCCCATGACCATCCGCTCAGCACCTGCCGTCGGTATCGAACCGCTCATCCTTACTGATGAGTCAACCGTCGTCGGCAGCTACGAGGCTCCCGATAAGCCGGAGCGTGGCTACGAGTCCGAGGCCCAGCTTGAAGCCGCCTTCATCGCGCAGCTACAGGCTCAGGCCTACGAGTACGTGCGCTTCACGTCCGAGGCTGAGCTCCTCGCCAACCTCCGCACCCAGCTCGAGGCCCTCAACGACTACCAGTTCAGCGATGCCGAGTGGAAACGCTTCCTCGCCGAATCCATCTCCACACGCTCCGGCGGCGTCGATGAGATCGTCGAGAAGACCCGCCGGATCCAAGAAGACCACGTCCAGGTCCTCATCCGAGACAACGGCGAGTCCAAGAACATCCGCCTCATCGACAAGCAACGCATCCACAACAACCGGCTGCAGGTTACCAACCAGTACGTCGTCGAGGATGGTGCTCACCACAACCGTTACGACGTCACCATCCTCGTCAACGGACTACCCCTCGTCCACATCGAGCTCAAGCGCCGCGGCGTCGCCATCCGCGAGGCCTTCAACCAGATCAACCGTTACCAGCGAGACTCCTTCTGGGCCGGAGCAGGCCTGTTCGGCTACGTCCAGATCTTCATCATCTCCAACGGTACCCACACGAAGTACTACGCCAACACCACCCGCTTCGACCACATCACCGAGTCCACCCGCGGCCGGCGAGAGTCCAAGGCCGCCAACTCTGACTCCTTCGAGTTCACCTCCTGGTGGACTGACTCTGACAACCAGCCCATCTCTGACCTCATCGACTTCGCCCGTACCTTCCTCGCCAAGCACACACTGCTCGCCGTCCTCACCCGCTACTGCGTCTTCACCACGCAGCACAAGCTCATGGTCATGCGCCCGTACCAGATCGCCGCCACCGAAGCGATCCTGCGCAAGATCAAGACCTCCAGCCTCAACAAGCAGGTCGGCACCATCGCCGCCGGCGGCTACATCTGGCACACCACCGGCTCCGGCAAGACCCTTACCTCCTTCAAGACCGCCAAGCTTGCTGCCGGCATGGAAGGCATCGACAAGGTCATCTTCGTCGTGGACCGCAAGGACCTCGACCACCAGACCATCAAGGAGTACAACCGCTTCGCTGAAGGCACCGTCTCAGCCAACCAGTCCACCACGAAGCTGACGGCACAGATCAACGACCCCACCGTCCCGATCATCGTCACCACGATCCAGAAGCTGTCCAACTTCGTCGGCCGTCACCGTCAGCACGCCGTCTACGACGGGCACGTCGTCCTCATCTTCGACGAGTGCCACCGCAGCCAGTTCGGTGACATGCACACGGCGATCACCAAGGCCTTCCGCAACTACCATCTCTTCGGCTTCACCGGCACGCCGATCTTCGCGGCCAACGCCGGTACAGGCGGCAACGCCATGCTGCGTACCACGCCACAGGCCTTTGGTAGCCAGCTCCACAGCTACACGATCGTCAACGCCATCGCGGACAAGAACGTCCTGCCCTTCCGCATCGACTACATCGACACCGTCCATATGCGCACCGACGTCGCTGACGCCGAGGTCAGCGCCGTCGACAGCGAACGAGCCCTCCTCGCGCCCCAGCGGCTCAGCCAGATCGTGACCTACATCCGCGAGCACTTCGACGCCAAGACCAAGCGCTCCAGCTCCTACGCACTCGGTCAGAAGCGTGTTCGCGGCTTCAACTCCCTCTTTGCCACCGCCTCGATCCCCGCGGCACGTGCCTACTACGAGGAGTTCCGGCGTCAGCAGGAAGGTCTCCCGAGCGACCAACGGCTCACCATCGGCATCGTCTACTCCTATGCAGCCAACGCCGACGCTCCAGGGGAGACCCTCGCAGACGAGACAGTTGACCCGACGGCGTTGTCCGTCGATGACCGGAACTTCCTGGACCGTGCGATCAAGGACTACAACCAGCAGTTCGGTACCGCCTACGACACCTCGGCCGAAGGCTTCGAGGGCTACTACGAAGACCTGTCACGGCGCCTGACCGACCGCAGCATCGACCTGGTTATCGTGGTCAACATGTTCCTCACGGGCTTTGACTCCAAGACCCTCAACACGCTCTGGGTGGACAAGTCCCTGCGGGCCCACGGCCTCATCCAGGCCTACTCGCGAACCAACCGAATCCTCAACTCCGTCAAGACCTACGGCAACATCGTCTGCTTCCGCGATCTGCAGGAAGCCACCGATGAGGCCATCGCGCTGTTCGGAAACAAGGACGCCGGCGGGATCGTCCTGCTCAAGCCCTACCAGGAGTACCTCCAGGAGTACCTGAGCAAAATCGCCGAGCTACGAAGCGCCTTCGAGCCAGGGGAGAGAATCGACTCCGAGCTCGCTCAGAAGGACTTCATTCAGGCATTCGGAGCCATTCTGCGGCTGCGAAACATCCTCACCAGCTTCGACGACTTCGCTGCCGACGACGTGCTCAGCGAGGCCGACTTCGCCGACTACCGCTCCACCTACGTCGACCTCTACGACGAGCTACGCCACCGCTCGGCATCAGAGAAGGAGGACATCAACGACGACCTCGTCTTCGAGATCGAGCTCGTCAAGCAGGTCGAGGTCGGGGTCGACTACATCCTCATGCTCGTCGAGCAGCACCGGGCGGGCAAGGCAGACGGCGAGGACCGCGAGGTCCCAGTCGAGATCACCCGTGCCATCGCCTCCAGCCCCACCCTGCACTCCAAGCGTGACCTCATCGAGGACTTCGTCCGCTCAGTCTCAGCCAAGGGCGACGTCAGCGAGCAGTGGCGGGCATTCATTACCGATCGGCGCGAGGCTGAGCTCACAGACATGATCGGCGCAGAGAACCTCCAGGAGCCGGGCACGAGGAACCTTGTCGCCGCCGCCATGCGCGACGGCGTCGTCCCCACGGACGGCACGGCCATGAACAACGTGCTGCCCCGCATGTCCCGCTTCCACCGCCCGGTGGCCGGAGAGGACTCCCGCGAGGTCAAGAAGGCGCGCGTCTTGGCGGCGCTGGCTGCGTATGTCGAGCGCTTCCGAGGCCTGGGGGAGGAGTGAGGGCGCGGCGCTATGTGCACCTGGGGCGAAGGGCAGTCGAGGCGAGCGTGGCCTCGCGCTGCCTCTAGAGCCCAAACAGGTCCCGCCAGCTAAAGGTGCTGCGGCGGTAGACGGCGTTGCGCACCGCGCGCTTGGGGTCCTTGACGTATCCCATGCCCTTGCGGCCGTAACCGGGGATGACGGCCTTCTTGACCGCACGCTTGGCGCGCCCGGTGGTGCGGGCCTTGATCGAGCGAGTCAGTGAGGGACGACGCATACCGAACTTCATGACCAGTCCTTCGCGAGTGATGTCCGGGCGGGGAGAGTCCCGGTAACTACCAGGCTAGTCGTGCTGGCTGGCCTCAAGAAGCAACAAGGATTGCACATTCTCTAGTTTTGTCCTGGGTATCGTGAACAGGGGGAGGGCTGTCTCCACGAAGAACTATGACTGAGACCATCGTATTTCTTAAGGATGCGTCTGAATCACTTAGCTGAGGATGGAATTCGCCGCGACCTTCCACAGGTCAAGCTCATTCCAGGCGGGCGGAGCGCCGACGTGGTTGATCGGAACAGCAGGGATAGTGTGCGGGTATGTAGCTAATAGTGTGGGAAGTGTATTGAGACCGTCGAGATTAAATGCGCGTAGCAGATACTGAATCATCGTCAGTTGACCGAAGCAGCGATTCATGACACCGCGGGCTGCGTCGAGAGAGGCGTCCTGTCCTACTCGGGGCATACGAGGCTTGAGTGCATACACTCGATTAAACATGCGCGCATGGTGTGCTGCATAATTGCGGACAATATTCAAAGACTTCATCCAAGAGCCAAGCTGGGCGGCATTGAGCTGTGCATGCACAGCAATGTTCTCGCGTACTTCATCGGGTGCGAGACGATACAGGTGAGTGAGTGACCCAAAATCCATGATTTCGACGGCAGCCCACACAGGTAGCTGGCTGTCGTAATATTTCTTGTAGTGTGACACAAATATCTCTCGCGAGGACGAGAGCTCATGGTGATACCTGTTTAACCACTTGTTGTACTCTGGCGAAGGCTCGTTGCTCGTTCTGTGGCGGGCGAGCGGTCCCAGTCGGGATGGATCCATGTGGATGAGAGGGGCAATGCGTCCCAATTCGTGGCCGAGAAGTGCGCGGAATGTCAGTTCTACAGCGCTTAGTACTTCAAAGACGCTCGTTCGCAGCTGTAGGTCAAATTCGTAGAGGGCGAGTACCTGGTCAAAAGAGGACCCTGGAAGAAAGGAGTCCAGACGTCGTTCGGTTATTGATCCGATCTGTCGAAGCGGATACCAGTATCCGGAGAGACGGTAGTAGTTGATATGCTCAAGGCAATGCTCGGCCTCGGCTTGGTCGTGGATGAGCAGGCCTCTGGAACGTAATAAGTCAACCTGTTCAGCGTAGGTTAAGAAAGTCTTGGGAGTGGGCATCGATGTGTACCCCCTTGATTTCATGGCCGGGAAAAATGAGGACCGGCCCTGGACCCCGAAGGGCGGAACCGGTCGTGATGAACATAGTGTACCAGGTTGACAGGTTGCTCCCGGTGTGAGGTTCCCGGCCACGCCTGGACGAGAGACGTCACGTGTTCGCTTTTTACCGCTGCAGATCTGCTGCGAGTAGCGTGACGGTCGATTATGACGAGGGAGGGCCCTCATGCTCAACCAGCCACTGGCTGACAAGATCCGCCCGCGCACCCTGGGCCAGATCGTCGGTCAGGACCACCTGCTGGGCACCGGTGGCATCCTGCGTTCCCTCTTCGAACGTCGCCTCGCCCAGTCGATGGTTCTCTACGGCCCTCCCGGCACCGGCAAGTCGACCATCGCCTATGTCGCGGCCGAGGTCTACGACCTACCTATGGAGCGTTTCAACGCCTCGATGGAGGCCAAGAGCAAGCTCCAGAAGATCGCCGAGCAGCACTCCGGCCACACCTTCATCCTCTTGCTCGATGAGATCCACCGCATGGACAAGGGTAAGCAGGACTGGCTGCTGAGCTACATGGAGACCGGCTCATGATGCTCATCGGCACCACCACCGCCAACCTCGTCATCAGCCTCAGCCCCGCAATCCGCTCACGCGCCCATCTCTTTGAGCTGCGGCCCATCCAGCCCGAGGACATGCTCCCCATGCTTGAGCGCGCCTGGGCCACGATCGCCGACGCCGCACCCGACCCTGAGGTGCTGCGCGCCATCGCCCAGTGCTCCATGGAGGGCTCAGACACTGACGCCGCGCTCTACTACCTTGCCGTGCTGCTGGAGTCTGGCGACATCGAGACGGCGATCCGCCGCATCACCTGCGCCGCCTACGAGGTGGTGGGACTGGCCGATCCGCAGGTCGTGGCATGTGTGGTCCTGGCCTGCCAGGCCGCCCGGGAGGTGGGACTGCCTCGTGCCAGCAACTTCCTGGCCTAAGCCGTCATCCAGCTGTGTCTGAGCCCCAAGTCGGACTCCGGCCGCTGGTCCTACGAGGCGGCGCGCCAGGACGCCCAGAACCACCAGCGCCAGTCCATTCCCTACATCGTGCGTGACACCCACTACTCCGGCGCCCACACGATCGGCCACGGTGGGATGCTCGATCCCTTCGCCTACCCCTACGGGATCGCGCCCCAGGAGTACCTGCCGGACAGCCTCGTGGGCCGGCGCTACTACCAGCCGCGCGACAATGACCATGAGCAGCGCCTGGCACGGACCTATGAGCAGATCCGGCGCCTGCAGAGCCGGGGCGAGACGCAGCAGTAGCGCCTGCCTGCCTCACTCTCTCCAAGGTGGGGCTTCTGTTAAGACGGCGAGGTTGATATCATCACGCAAAATTGATAGCAGGAGGTGTGTGATGGCCAGTGTCATCGTGAGAAACTTGACCGACGAGACGCATCGCGCGCTCAAGGCTCGCGCGCATGAGCATGGTCGCTCCATGGAGGCAGAGATTCGTGCCATTCTTGATGAGGCCATTGAAGATCAACCTCGCCGTGGCCTGGGAACACTTCTGAGCTCGATTCGTCAGGAGAGCGGCGGAGTTGACCTAGATATCACGCGTGACCGCTCCGTCTACGAGCCGCTGGACCTGTCGTGATTGTCCTCGACACGAATGTGCTTTCTGAGCCTCTGCGGCGCGATCCTGATCCTCGCGTTGTACGTTGGCTGGATGATCAGCATCCGAGGACCCTTTATGTCACGGCGATGACCCTGGCGGAGCTGCGTGCCGGTGTGGAGGTCCTACCTTCAGGCCGTCGACGCGATCTTCTTCGGGAACGGCTTGAGGAAGAGGTCATTCCGTTCTTCGAGGATCGAGTCCTGCCATTCGACGGCCGAGCCTCACGTGCTTGGGCGCGGCTCCAGGCCCATGCTCGTACTCACGGTCGGCCGTTGCCCGTGATGGACTCGTTGATCGCAGCTGTCGTGATCGCGCGAGGTTATGCCTTGGCTACTCGCAATACTGCGGACTTCGTCGCGACAGGCGTGGAGTTGATCAACCCGTGGGAAGTGGGCGTCTAACTTGCCCGCTCGATCGTGACCTCGCAGACTCCGCTCTGTCCGGGACCATACCTAGGTCCCCGGTGACCCTCCTGATCCGGGCAGTTTCCCTCCATCGTGCGTGACATCCACTGCTCCGGCGCACACACGATCGCCACTGAGCAGCGCCTGGCCTGGACCTACGAGCAGATCCGGCGCCTGCAGAGCCGGGGCGAGCCAGGCGAGTAGGCCCGGCGGCCTGGCGCCGCCTTCCCGGCTGGACAACACGACCTGGCTGATGACGGAAGGAACCCCATGACCTCGACATCCAGCACCATGCCCGCCCTGCTCCTGGACGCGCCGGCTCAGCCTCAGGACCTGCCCGCCGCCCTGCGCCTGGCTGAGGTGCCGCTGCCTCAGCCAGGCCCCGGCCAGGTCCGCCTGCGGGTGCGCGCCTGCGGCCTCAACCCGGTGGACTGGAAGGTCGCCCGCGGCGGGCACGCCTCCTGGACGTGGCCGCACGTCCTTGGCCTGGACATCGCCGGCGTTATCGACGCTTTCGGCCCCGGGGCCGCTGAGCTGCGGCCCTGCCCTGCGCCGGAGCGACGGCTCTCCAGGCCCTGGACCGCCTCCATCTGACGGCCGGAGACACGCTGCTCGTCACCGCCGGGGCCGGGGAAGTGGGCGGCTACGCCGTCCAGCTCGCCCACCGCGCCGGGATCCGCCTCATCACCACCGCCTCGCCGGCCAAGACTGAGGCCGTCCGTGCCCTCGGCGCCGACGAGGTGATCGACTACCGCGCTGCTGGATCTCCCCAGGCCGTGGCCGCCGCAGCCCGTGCGTTCACGCTGGGTGGCCGCGGCGTCGACGGCGTCCTGGACACGGTGGACGCCGCCTCCGCCACCGCGAACCTCACTGCACTCGCCTTCAACGGTGCCCTGGCCTATATCGGCGGCCGGCCGGACCTGTCGGGCGTCCCAGGCTTCGCCCTGTCGCCGTCCCTGCACGAGATCTCGCTCGGCGCCGCCTACTCAGCCGGAACGGACCGCGACCGCAGGGCCCTGTCCTCCCGACTGGCCCGTCTGCTCGACGCCGTCGCCGCCGGATCGCTCGACGCGCGCGTGCAGCACGTCGTGAGCCTGGAAGAGACCGGCGCTGCTTACGCCGAGCTCGCCTCCGGCCCTGCCCAGGGCAAGACCGTCTGCCAGATCGGCTGAGGGATCCGTCCCCCACCGGCCCGCAGCGAGCTCACCCGCCAGGGGCCGCTTGCTACTGTCCACGGTATGAGTGAGCCGATCGCTTTCCTGCCCGAGATCCTGGCGTCCCGTGCCCTCCTGCGCGCTCTGAGGTCCGCATGAGCCCGCGGGGCAGGCGCGCGGCCGGCAGCCCGGACGCGCGAGAGGCGATCCTCGTGGCCGCCCGCACCGCCTTCGCACGCGACGGCTACAACACCTCCCTGCGCGGCGTCGCCCGTGAGGCCGGCGTGGACGCCGCCCTGGTCCACCACTACTTCCCGGACCGGGCCCGGCTGTTCGTCGCCGCAGTGACGGGCGTGGGTGAGGAGCGCGGCTTCGAGGCTGACGACGTCGCGACGCGGCTACGCGGGCTGCCCGCCGAGCGCCTGGGGGAGGGTCTGGTCAGGATCTTCCTGGAGGCCTGGACGACGGCGGGGCCCGAGCGCTTCCAGGCAGCCTTCCGTGCCGTCGGGACCGATGAGGCGGCGGTGGCCGGGCTGCGCGAGCTCATGAGCGGTCAGGTGCTCGAGCCCGTCGTCGCCCAGGTGGCTCCCGACCGGCCTCGCCTGCGCACCCAGATGGTGGCCAGCCAGGTCCTCGGGCTCGGGACGGCCCTGTGGGTGATGGAGCTTGATGCCCTCGCGGGGGCAGGAGCTGACGCCCTCGTCGCTCTGTACGGCCCGACGGTCCAGCGCTACCTGACGGGAGAGCTTCCGTAAGGCGGTCCGGCACCTTGCGACGGAGGCTGGTACGCCATATATTCATCACATGATGAAAAACGGCAAGGGTGCCCCGCTCCGTGGCACGCCCTCCCAGGAGGCGCGGCCACCCGCCGTCGTCCGTGTCCGCGGCCTGCGGGTGAGCCGAGGCGGCCAGGAGATCCTGCACGGACTGGACCTGGAGCTGGCGGAAGGGTCGATCACCGGCCTGCTCGGCCCCTCAGGCTGCGGCAAGACCACCCTCATGCGCACCCTGGTCGGTGTGCAGCGTTACGAGGGAGCCGTCCATGTACTGGGCAGTCGCCCTGGTGCGCCAGCTACGCGTGGACGCGTTGGCTACATGACTCAAGGCGGCGCGGTCTACACCGACCTGACCGCACGGCAGAACGTCGCCTACTTCGCTTCCCTCGCGGGCCACCGGTCCCGAGACGTCGAGGACGTCCTGGTGACCGTGGGCCTGGCTGAGATCGCCGACCGCCCGGTGTCCACCTACTCCGGCGGGCAGGCCGGACGCGTCAGCCTGGCCTGCGCGCTCGTCGGCTCCCCGGACCTCCTCGTCCTGGACGAGCCCACCGTGGGCCTGGACCCGGTCACCCGCGAGGAGCTGTGGATGGCCTTCCGTGCCATCGCCGAGGCCGGAACAGCGATCCTCGTCTCCAGCCACGTCATGGACGAGGCCTTCCGCTGTGACCGCGTCCTGCTCATGCGTGACGGGCGCTTCCTGGCCGCTGCCACTGCCGCCGCTCTCCTGGAGCGCACCGGTGCCGAGACACTGGACGAGGCCTTCCTCGCCGTCATCCATGACGCTGACGCCATCGAGGAGAACCGATGAGGCTGCGTACCTACCTCGCTACCACCCGCCGGGTTCTCGCCCAGCTCGCCGCCGACCATCGCACCGTCGGGCTCATTGTGGTGGTCCCCTCGGTGCTGGTGACCCTGCTCTACTTCGTCTACCTCGACTACCCGGGCGGTGAGCGACTGTTCAACCGGGTGGCCGTCACGATGGTCGCGATCCTGCCGATGCTCGTGATGTTCCTGGTCACCAGCGTCGCCATGCTGCGGGAACGACGCTCAGGCACCCTGGAGAGGCTGTGGACCACGCCCCTGCACCGCGCCGACCTGCTGCTGGGCTATGGCACGGCCTTCACCCTGGCCGCCACGGTGCAGTCCCTTGTCCTGGCGGCCGTGTGCGGGTGGCTGCTGGACGTCGAGCTGGCCGGGTCCTGGGGCTGGCTGGTGCTGGTCGGTCTCCTCGATGCCTTCGTGGGGGTGGCGCTGGGCCTGTTCACCTCGGCCTTCGCCTCCTCGGAGTTCCAGGCGGTCCAGCTCATGCCGGTCGTCGTCGCACCGCAGGTCTTCCTGTGCGGCCTGCTGGTCCCGCGCGGCCAGCTGCCCGGGGTACTGGAAACGATTGGAGACTGGCTGCCCATGAGCTGGGCGGCTGACCTGGCTGCGCACCTGGCGACGGCCCCCGACATGCCCTGGCAGACGGGCCGCAATCTGCTGTGGCTGGCGCTGGTAGGGCTGGCCCTGCTCGTCGTGGCCGCACGAACGATGCCCCGAGCCACGCGCTGATAAGCCGGCAGGCCCGCAGGCCCGGAAGTGTCCGGCGTCGTGGCGCCCAGAGGGCGCGCCACGAGTCCCTTCGCCCATCCCTGGGCCTGCTGTCGTAGGCCGGTAGCCCTGATCCGGTGAGCTAGGATCGGCCCCACCATGACCGGTTCCGCTACTTACCTCGGTGGGTAGTCCAGGGCCGGTCCTCGTCTTACCTGTCGGGTAGGGCTGGCATGAGGCGGAGCCAACTCCCCTCTCAGGCGAGCTCTTCGTCGAAGAAGTCGTCGTCGATCTCGTAGAGAGTGAACTCGCGGGTCTTGTGGACCGCGACGCCGTAGGCGAGCATGAGCGAGGTCAGCCTGAGGCCGTCGATCAGGATGATCCTGCCGTGCCGGTAGCCCTCGGCCGTATGCACTGCGCCCGGCTGGAAGGACGAGGTCGTGATGAAGACGCCGAGGCTCGCGCCCTGGGTGTCCAGGGACCCGATGAAATTGCGGATCTCGGGCTCGCCGACCTTGTTGGTGTCGGCGTAACGCTTGGCCTGGATGTAGATGTTCGTCAGGCCCAGAGCGTCCTGGCGGATGACGCCGTCGATACCGCCGTCGCCCGAGCGCCCCACGTGCTGCTTCTCGCCGTGGGTGCCGCCGTAGCCCATCGCCCACAGCACGTCAATGACGGCGCGCTCAAAGAACTCGGGAGACGCCTCCTGGAGCCGCTTGCGCAGGCTCGTCTCCGTCTGGGCGTTGAACGCACGCTCACCGGCGGCGAGGACCTCGACCGGATCCGCTGCGGCGTCGTCGTCCGTCTCGGCGACGCCGTCGCCGTGCTGCTGGATCTTGCGCTGGGTGATCTCGTCCTGGTACGCGCGCCACACCGGCCACTCGAGCATGTCCTTCTCGGAGTACTCCGGCAGGGAGCGCTGGTCGACGGCGCGCCCGTTCTCAGTGATGCGGTATCGGCCGCGCCGTGGACGCTCCAGGAGCCCGGCCACTGTCAGGCCGGAGCACGCCCAGTTGACGCGGTTGACGTAGCGGGACTGGCCTGAGGCGATCCGCTCCTCACGCGTCGCCTGGGACAGGCCGAGGAGAGTCGCAGCCTGCTCGCACACGTCTCGAAAATCGCGTTCCTGCCCGTCTGCGAGGACCCGGAGCACCGCGGGGCGGGTCGGTGTGCGGTCGGTCGTAGCCACTGTCTCGCTCACGTTCTCTGCGTTGAGGTCTTTCCTCAACCCTATCGGTACCGCCGCGATCCCGGCCCGGCTCGCGGCCATCCGCACCGGATACGGATAGGATCGGGCGCGATGACGAATCCGCCCATCGAAGTAGCCGATCCTTCGGCGATCACCTCAGCACCTGCCACGACACGCGAACCTCACGCCGACGACACCCGCAGCCTCGTCCTGCCCGCGGACCTGCCGCCCGTCCAGCTGCTGGGCGCGCGCGACGAGGTCCTGCGCGCGATCGAGAAGGGCTTCCCGGACGTCGGCCTGCACGTGCGAGGCAACACCGTCACCGTGACAGGCGAGGCGTCCCGCGTGGACACGGTGGTCCTGCTGCTGTCCGAGCTCATCGACGTCGCCCGTGCCGGCACGCCGCTGACGGCCGACGCCGTCGAGCGCGCCATCGGCCTGCTCGACGCCGCGGCCCGGCCCACCGAGGTCCTGACCGACGACGTCCTGACCACCCACGGCAAGTCGATCCGTCCCAAGTCGCTGGGCCAGAAGGCCTACACCGACGCCATCGCCGAGTCGACCATCACCTTCGGCATCGGCCCGGCCGGAACCGGCAAGACCTACCTCGCTATGGCCCGGGCCGTGGACGCCCTGGCCAAGCGGCAGGTCTCGCGCATCATCCTCACCCGCCCGGCCGTGGAGGCGGGGGAGAACCTCGGCTTCCTGCCCGGATCGCTGACGGACAAGATCGACCCCTACCTGCGGCCCCTCTACGACGCCCTGCACGACATGCTCGAGCCGGACGCCCTGCCGCGGCTCATGGCCGCGGGCACGATCGAGGTGGCCCCGCTGGCCTATATGCGCGGGCGCACGCTCAACGACGCCTTCGTCATCCTCGACGAGGCCCAGAACACCAGCCCCGAGCAGATGAAGATGTTCCTCACCCGTCTGGGCTTCGGCTCCAAGATGGTGGTGACCGGGGACGTCTCGCAGATCGACCTGCCCGGCGGGCGCCCCTCCGGCCTGCTCGTGGTGCGCAAGATCCTGGCCGGCGTGGACGGCATCAGCTTTTGCGAGCTGGGCAGCGCCGACGTCGTGCGCCACCGCCTGGTGGGCCGGATCATTGACGCCTACGCCCGTTACGACGCCGAGCGCGCCGCCCAGGCGGCCGCCACCCGGCCCACCGAGCAGGCCGCACCCTCGCTGACACGTGAGGACCGCCGTCGTCCCTCAGGCCGCACCTACCACCGACCCGCCAACGGGAGGACCCACGCATGACCACCGAGGTCAACAACGAGACTGACGTTGAGATCGACGGCGCGGAGTTCGCCGCCCTGGCCGACCACGTCCTGCGGGCCATGCACGTCAACCCCCAGGCCGAGCTCAACATCCTGTTCATTGATCCTGAGCCCATGGCCGAGCTCCACGTGCGCTGGCTGGACCTGCCCGGCCCCACTGACGTCATGAGCTTCCCCATGGACGAGCTGCGCCCGGGCACCGAGGACTCCGAGACGCCCGCCGGGACGCTCGGCGACATCGTGCTGTGCCCGCAGGTGGCGGCCAAGCAGGCGCTGGAGGCTGGCCACAGCGCGCCTGAGGAGATGCTGCTGCTGACCACCCACGGGATCCTCCACCTGCTGGGCTACGACCACGCCGAGGAGGAGGAGAAGAAGGAGATGTTCGCCCTCCAGCGCCAGCTGCTCCTGACCTTCCTGGCGGAGCGCGGCAAGTGAGCGGGACCCCGGCCGCTCTCCTCATCGTTGCCGCCGTGGCGGTGCTCGCCTGCGGCGCGTTGCTCAGCGCCGCCGAGGCTGCCCTGTCACGGATGACCCGTGCCGCCGCCGAGGACCTGGTTGAGGAGGGACGGCGCGGAGCCCAGCGTGTCCTCGCCCTGGCTGAGCGCCGCTCCCAGGTACTGGGCTCGGTCACGGCGGTGCGTGTGGCGGTGGACATGCTGGCTGCCGTCCTGCTCACCTTGGCCGTGGCCGGGCTGGTCAGCCGCTGGTGGCTGGTGCTCATCATCGCCGTCGGCCTGAACGCCGTGCTCCTGGGGCTCGTCGTCGGGCTCTCTCCGCGCTCGGCCGGCCGGCGCAACCCGGCCGGGGTCCTGCTGGCGCTGGCCGGCCCTCTGGAGAAGGTCGACGCCGTCGGCCGGCCGTGGCGCTGGCTGGAGAACCACTACGGACGCTCATCCACCCTCACCGATGCCGAGGCCCGCGCGGAGGTGACCGAGGACCTACGCGAGATGATCGACGAGATCGGCGAGGCCGAGACCATCGAGGACGAGGATCGGCAGATGCTGCGCAGCGTCGTCGAGCTCGGCCAGACCCTCGTGCGCGAGGTGATGGTCCCGCGCACGGACATGGTGACCATCGACGCGGACAAACCGGTCTCGGCCGCCATGCGCCTGTTCATCAAGTCCGGCTTCTCTCGCGTGCCCGTGATCGGCCAGGACGCCGACGACGTGCGCGGCGTGGTCTATCTCAAGGACCTCCTGCGCCGCCTGGACGCCCAGCCCGAGTACGCCCAGCGCGAGGTCGTCACCTGCATGCGTGAGGCGGTCTACGTCCCTGAGACCAAGCTCGCCGACGACCTGCTGCGTGAGATGCAGACCGACTCGGTCCACATGGCCCTGGCCGTCGACGAGTACGGCGGTACGGCCGGGCTGGTCACCATGGAGGACCTCCTGGAGGAGGTCGTGGGTGACATGACTGACGAGCACGATCACGCCGAGCCCGAGGTCGAGGACCTGGGCGACGGCGTCTACCGGGTCCCGGCGCGCCTGAGCCTGGACGAGCTCGGAGAGCTCTTCGGCCTGCAGATCGACGACGACGACGTCGACACCGCCGGAGGTCTGCTCACCAAGGCCATCGGCCGGGTCCCGCTGCCAGGCGCCAGCGGCGAGGTCCAGGGCCTCCACCTCGTGGCTGACCAGGCCACCGGGCGGCGCCGCCAGGTCACCAGCCTTCTTGTCTCTGCCAGCAGGCCGGATACGGCCCAGACCACCTCAAAGGACACTCATGACTGACGCCCCCTTCCGCTTCCCCTCCGACGAGGAGCTCATGGCCGGCCCCAACGCCCTGGAGGAGCCCGACGAGGTCGCCGCCGACGACGCCCTGCCCGCCTTGGCACGCGCCGAGATCGTGGTCCCGGACTTCCCCGAGGACTTCCGGGCCGGCTTCGCCTGCCTGGTGGGCCGTCCCAACGCGGGCAAGTCCACGCTCACCAACGCCCTGGTCGGCTCCAAGGTGGCCATCACCTCTGGCCGTCCCCAGACCACCCGGCACAACGTGCGCGGCGTGGTCCACCGCGAGGACGCCCAGCTGGTGCTCGTCGACACCCCCGGCCTCCACCGCCCCAAGACCCTGCTGGGCAAGCGGCTCAACGACCTGGTGCGCGAGACGCTCACGGACGTCGACGTCGTCGCCTTCTGCATCCCGGCCAACGAGAAGATCGGCCCGGGTGACCGCTTCATCGCCCGGGACCTGGAGCAGGTGCGTGCGCCGATCGTCGCCGTGGTCACCAAGGCGGACACCGTCAGCCGCCAGGCCCTGGCCGCCCAGCTGCTGGCCGTCAACGAGCTGGGGGACTGGGCGGACATCGTGCCGGTCTCGGCTGTCTCCGGCGAGCAGGTCGACGTCGTGGCCGACGTCCTGATGGGACACCTGCCGCCCTCGCCGCCGCTGTACCCCACCGGGGAGGTCACCGACGAGCCCCAGGCCGTCATGATCGGTGAGCTCGTGCGCGAGGCCGCCCTGGAGTCCGTGCGTGACGAGCTGCCCCACTCCCTGGCTGTCGTCGTCGACGAGATCCTCGACCCTCGCACCGACCGCACCGGATCGCGTGTCAAGGGCGCCGGCGAGCGACTGCAGGTGCGGGTGAGCCTCGTGGTGGAGCGTGACTCTCAGAAGGCCATCATGATCGGCAAGGGTGGCTCGCGCCTGAAGGAGATCGGCGTGCGCGCCCGCGCGGGCATCGAGGAGCTGATCGGCCGCAAGGTCTACCTTGACCTGCACGTACGCACCTCCAAGGACTGGCAGTCGGATCCCAAGGCCCTGGCCAAGCTCGGTTTCTAGAGGCCGGCCGTGGCGAACGACCTGCTGACAGCGCAGGAGCTGCGCTCCGGCTGGACCTGGATCAAGGCCTTCCCACGACGCGCCTGGCATCTGCTCCTTGGTCTGTGGCGCCAGGAACGGCGTCGCCTGCTCGTCATGGCTGCCGGCGTGCTCGTGGCCGTGATCGTGCTGGCGGCCCTGGGGACCGGCGGCGCGGAGATCTGGGACATCACCACTACCCTGGCCCTGGGGGCGGTGGTCCTGGCCGTCTCACGTGACCACCGCACCATCGGCGCCGTCATCGTCACCTGCCTGGCCCTGTCCCTGGTAGGGACTCTGGCCGGACCACGCTGGTCCCCGGTGGCGGTCAAGGACTCCCTCGTGCCCTCCACGACGGACACGCGTATCGGCGGGGACGTGGAGACGGCCCCCGTGGGCAGCTACGAGGTGGCCACGAGCCAGGTCACGATCACCCAGACCGACGGCGAGGAGGTCCCGGCGCTGCTGCGTCGGCCCGTCGGGGTGGACGAGCCGACGCCGGGCGTGGTCTTCCTCCATGGCGCGGGCACGCACACCCAGGCCGGTTTCGCCGAGCAGGCCGAGGCCCTGGCCTCAGCCGGGGCCACCACGCTGGTGCCCAACAAGCCCACGGAGAACTACAGCCTGACCGAGCGTGACTATGTCTCGATGGCGGCCGACTACGAGCAGTCGCTGGTCTACCTGCGGGGCCTGGACGGCGTGGACTCGGGCCGCGTTGGCGTCTACGCCGAGTCAGAAGGCGGCTACCCCGGCGTCATCCTGGCCGGTACCGACCCGCAGGTGGCCTTCCTCGTCCTGGCCAGCGCCCCGGTGGTCATGATCCGCCAGCAGGCCACCTACGCCGCCGGCTCCTACCTCAAGCGTGTGGGCGTGCCTGACGCCCTGCTTGACGCCGCCGCGCGGCTGCTGGGCAGCCGCGAGCTGCCCCGCGGAGCCTTCGACTACGCCGACTTCGACGCCCGCCCCTACGAGGAGAAGATCACCGCGCCGGTGCTCATGCTCTACGGCACGGGTGACTCCTCGATGCCGCTGGTCCAGGGTCCGGCCACGATCTGGGACTCGATCCGCAAGGCCGGCAACACCCAGCTCACCGTGCGCTACTACGACGGCGCCAACCACGGGCTCAAGCTCGGTACGACGACGGACGGCCCGCTCGCGCCAGGCGTTGCCCGGGACCTGTCGCGGTGGGTCACTGGCCTGCCGGCCACAGCCAGCGCGGCGCCGGCGGTGGCCGGGGCGACGCCGGTGCAGGACTTCTGGGCGCAGGCCCCTGG